>Ga0181612_130283_pt1 | contig 17625 bp, 8 predicted proteins | sample HoacroProtozoa21_FD_119630 | JGI IMG/M metagenome (GOLD analysis project Ga0181612, IMG submission 119630) | Hoatzin crop microbial communities from Cojedes, Venezuel. Combined Assembly of Gp0051906, Gp0051904, Gp0051908 | reverse complement strand
AAGGCAGGAAGTGGAGAGGAGGCAGGAAGCGGCTGTGCGGCAGTCCCCCTGCGCCAGCATTCCACGTTCGCCACTTTACTTTCTCAGCAGTGTTCCGCATTCACTGCTTACCAGACCTATCTCCGGTACAAAGCCTGGGTTGCTCAACGGCACCAAACTATGTCCCCTCTCGCCCAACCAGGACTCCACATTAACTTGTATTTGGTAACAAATATGCTTAAATTCAATGCATGTGAAATGCTTCTCCAAGTTTCCATAGTCATGGCAATAAGCATTTGTGAAATTGTTTATTATACCATAAACACCATAACCCAAGAAAGATACAGTTAAATATGGAACATTATTCTTCCATATGCATCTGCTTTCTTTTACTAGAAGGTTTTACCATCTCAGTGACACCTTGTAAAACATGCAACTTAACAATGAGTTTTTACATGAAAATACAGGCCACGTTAGAAGGAAATGGATGCATACTCTGCATTTCCAGGTTTGAACACAGTTACATGTTCTATGACAGGCTGGGATATCCTATAGCTAGGGTAGGTTGTTACACCCATGTTCTGGAGATAATGTTACAGATCAAGAATCCCACATAAATTAAGGACAAACTTTAAAATTATTCAACATGGAGGGTGACAGTCTTCTAAGTTGTCAATCCAGAAATCTTTCTAAAAGAGTCGCCAGGAGCTTTTCAACCAACTTATAACAAATTCCCTAGCAGCTATTCACAGAAAGGTACTGTTTGGACAGATGAAACTTCCCAGTACATTAACTAATTTTTACAATATTTCTGAATAGTTTCTCTTTAATATGTATGTTCTGTAAGAAGTCTGGGATATTTATTATTTATATTTTTACTTCCCTTTGACAGCATTGGTTTGTTTTTAGTCACAGGTATCTTGCTCAACTCTTCTAGATTTTTAACATTAAGCTTTGAAAAGCATACTTTGGAAAAAAAATTGTCCAAAAAAGAGACTGAGAGAAAAACCAAAATCACTGGAAGCTGAAATGCAATCTTAACTGAATAAATGGTAACCAGAAAAATAAGACAAAGATTTGTGCACACAATAGTCACAAATTGTAAAGCTAACCAAAAGGAACAAACTGTAATATAAAAATAATTCATCTTACTTGGATTTTGCCTCTTGCAACAGTGAAGGGTCATCTGTAGCCAAATACACTCTTTTCTTATCAACACGCATTCTGCGAGCAAGAAGTTCAAACCGCTCTTCAACATGTACCATATATTCTTCAATGGGATGAAATGCTGCCTCTGTTCCTACTTTGTCTGTCCTTCGGACATGAACACTGGAAAAAAGGCAGAAACTAGGAATTCAATTTATAAATACAAAACATACTTTAGCAACTGAAATTTGACCTTTAAATATCACTTCTATTCTTTTAGAATGCATATTAAATTGAATCCCTACAAAAAACAAGGAAGGGTTAAAACTCATTTACGTCCATCAAGACACGCTGACAACATGAAGCTAGCTGTCAGTCTGTTCTTGACAGCAATATAATAATCTTACAAGGAAAGCGAACAGTAACTGAAAGAGAATGAAGGAGATTTAATTATAGCATACAAGGTATTCCTTTTGCACAGAAGGTTAAGTTATCCAGTGTAGTTAGATAACGCTTGATCAGTACAATTGAAAAACACAACAGGAGTATTTACATCACGGATATATTGGCACACCAACTACAATGAAGAGTTTGAATGAAGGTAGTTAAAAATGCATCTCCCCCATATGCTTGAAACAGAAGTCTTCAGATTTGCCAGTGGTGAAGTGGCCTACCAACTCAACAGTCAAAAGACAACTAACATTTGGACAGACCTATTGTATATTCCTACAAAAAGAAATATTAAGGATTGAAGGAAAATTCTGGCAAAGGAAGCAATATTTGTAGACTCTAGTACAGCAGCAGCTGTAAATTTTTCGTGCTATGTGACAGTAAAACCTTTCTTCAACAAGCTGTTCTTCATTGCCCATAGGTGCTTTCCTTCCTTGCCCCTTATCTCCCCATACAAACCTTTCCAATTCATAGTTACTGCTAAGAAACAACAATAGTGAAAACATCAGCAGGAAAGAGAAAGGCACATACCATGTTCAGGTGCAGCCAACAATAAAATTAGTTGTGGACTGTGGAATGTAAAATGTAGGCTTAGCCTTTTTTCCTCAACTGTAAAGGCTATAGGCACTTGAAAAGAAGACCCAGACAGAAAAGTGCCTGGAATACAAGCTGTAAGGCAATTACATGAATGAAATTCTGTATTACATTACCAGATATGGAAGGACACATAAAAAAACCCTTCTATTGAGCCACCTTTTATATATCTTCCCAACTATAGGAAGGCAAGTATGCTGAAGAAGTACTTGTAATCAACTTGTATTATGCACAGTTAAAAAATAATAGCTCCTTCTAGAAAGCACCCTCTCTCCCCACAGAATGCTTGAGGCTCTTGGATAGCCATCATAAACCAGTTTGTCCTAAACAGAAATCACTATACATACTGAAGCACGGACAGTTAAAAAGAAAACTAAATACCCACCCGATCACTGGATGTTTGAAACCAAGTTTCCTTGTGGCTTCCTCTATTTCTTTTTCTAACCAAGGCTGTGGACGGATCAAGTATTTCACAAACTGCGAGACCCACCACACTGCAGGATCCCCATGTACACGAATTAGCCTGTCAGCCAGGTCTTCGGGGATAGCCAATGGTAAGTAAGGTGGCCGTGGGTGTAAGCTGTCAACAATGGGAAGTTCCACCACCTGAACATCCTTATCATTAGCTTCACCTGTTTTAAAATACATAGTAAAATGAGTCAAGTAGTTTACTTTATTAATAAGCTTTACCACTGGTATCAGGTAAACTGTACCTTCAACTTCAAAAAGACTATCTAACCTTTGCTCTACTTAATCAAAATAGTATTAAAAAAAAATCATAGTTTTGGACTAGATTTATGTATGAATTATATTTAACAAACCACTCCAGCAGAACAAAGTTGAAGGTCCTTGAATTCTTAGCAGCTGGTAGTTAATAAAATATAAAGTGTTCCTGTTTACATATTCATACCTTTTTATATACAACTTCACCATCACTGTGTCTTGAGGCTTACTTGGACAGACTTGTTATCCAAAATGTTTAAAATTCAGTTACTTGTTTAAGAAATAAACGAAGAAATATCTTAATGCATAAGAAATTCTTTAAATAATAACTATATAGCCATGCTGCTCTTTTGAATACATTTTACTGCAGTAAATCTCAGCATTTCAGACATCATTAGAACCATTACATTAGCTACTCTACTGACCGAAGGAAAGGACAGAAAGAGAGACAATTCCTGTCTTGAAGAACTTAAACTATGAAGATAAGTAGCAAATTAAATAAATCAAGGAAAACAGCCAAGCCCTATACAAGCATGAGATTTACATACAGGTAAGAATTTGTTATCTTTTAAATACTAACTAATGTGGAATATACAGTTGTTTTAAATGGGACTTTCATTCAAGTCTCAATAGCCACTAACCATAAAATTTTTAAGAGCTTTTACACATTATATACACATAAATGTCTACATAACTGACAATGCAATGCTATTTTCATATACTGAAATAAATTATAATACATGACAACATAATACAAAGCATTACATTTTTGAAACATCAAATATTTCAGGTAAGATTTCTAGTGTGCTCATTTCCTCAAAAAGAGTATTTTCACTGTCTGCAGTGTTTATTGACAAAGATGGCTAGTTCTTTGATGAGTGCTCACCAGCCAGGAAAGAAAACTGGTTTTTCAGATGTAAGCAAATCAAACTCATAAAAGTGTTGCTGACCAAGAAAATCTAATGGCTGAAAAAAATAAATGCAGTGCAAGAATTACAAGTCCTATTTTAAGAACAGTTAAAAATCCCTAAGGTTAGAATACTTTTGCATGCACTAAAAATCATTTCAGTATATTTGTGACAAAGTCCTAGAAATACGACAACTGTATAATTAAGTCTTACATTGCCAGAACGCCACATTAACACCAGTAAGTCTATCGAAATGAGTCACAATTCAGGAGTAACTCTCTGAGATATGGTTATTTAAATACAGAATGTTTGTTATGATCAGGTATATTTTCAATTAATTTTTACTAGATTTGGAAACTCTGTCTTCATAGATATATCTCTATGATAATATTTCATCACTGCGCTGTATAACACCACTGTAAAGGGATCTTCTAGAAGAATTTCCTGCAGAATATGTACTGCAGGTGTGGAGGATACTTTTTAATTCAAGAAGCCAATTGACATTTTTAGCATCTGTTATACCACACTTACAGGAAAAGATTTAGTAAAAGTTCATAAATTTAGTAAAAACACTACGCATATAAGTTTTCTTATAATAAGATGGATAATATTTTATCAGTATGTCTTCAGAAAGCTGAAATAAAGAAAAGCAGCCTGAAGCCAGGGAAATGTTAAATCTGGTGCAGATGTGAAGTATTAGTCGGAAGTCCAGACAAGAAACGTTTAGCTTGGGAATGGTATGAAAGAAGGCCTGAGGTTCCATCCTTTTTACCTTTTCGCCTTCAGTTGAGAGTGGGGGAAGGCACAGGGTGGCAAAACAAGCAACAGCAATCTTAGCCAAATGAAGAAAGAAAAGACTCCAATCCTAAGTTAGAGAAGGAAATTCACTGCATTTCTTTTGACGAGAAAAAGCAGAGACGCTAAAGTACATACAAAAAGGTGAATTTTTATTAAGTATGGTATCATTGACAAGTTTTTAAACTTCATTCGATCATTGAAAAAATGTGGTGTTGTGTAAAGACAGCTATTTGGAAAGTCTTGCTATTGACAAAGCTGATTGAATGATCTGCCCCGCTATTTGGCATTCTGACCCTGAAAAGCATCCTACATGCTATTCAAACAATAGGAGTGTGCTTCTAAAACTTTCCATGGGCTGTCTTGGGGTTTTGAACAAAACAAAATTGGCCAGCAATAACTAGGAAAGCTCTCAGCACATAGCAAACTAGGTAAAAGGTATCAAAATCACAAGAATACCAAAGAAGATTGTGAAAAAAAGGAACAGATATCAGCTTCCAACTGCATGTGACAGGTTATTCAAATAGTAATGAAGTTTCAAGATTTGATGCAAATCAAAATCAGAAACAAACAAAATGTATTTCATTAAGTCAAAACGAAGACTTGGTTATGAAAAATTAACTACTAGGTGAAGTGTTAATGATTGCACTTTGAGATACAGAAAACTACTTTCTGAGAAGAAACTAAAAATATCATATGGTTATTTCACGGAGAACATTAAGAGCTCCTTACTTTGTAAAGCTCCACAATATGAGACCCAATAAGGGAACAACTACTGAAAGTATAGGTAACAAATGGAAAGTCATAAAATGAAATATTCACAAATACAGATCAAAGAATGAATTGTTATTATAATTTTAAATTCTGAACTGGTTACAGAAGTCCCTCATGCTTCAGGACTCTTGCCAGTTACTAACTGTTGACAAAGTGATTCTGACACATGCAGTGTTATGTTGCGACAATGGATGTAATTGGGTTTTTTTTTTAAAAAAAAACAAATTATCAATATGGTCATCGCTATTTTCAACAACATTCCATTTTCTTAATGGTTTACATAAAAGTAAAAGTGGGCAAAGTGCATAAGTCTACTTCTTTTTTTCAGCATTCGTTGAAAGATTCCTAATAGGCAATGATCTTCTATTTTCAACAGGCATAGTTTAAAAAAAACTTTCATGGCAATTTTGGATGGCAGGATATTGTATTAGTTTACTCATATATAAGCTTCAATCAAAATTAACAATACACTACATAACCAAAACTCAGTCTTATTGATAGGCAAGCACATACATTACAAAAACATTGTCACATTCTCAATTGATATGAATTGTATCTGTTCAACTGAAGATAGATCAGGTGGCTTAAAAACACAGCATGATCTTATTATCCACATATTTCTTCAGTTTGTAGCTATGTATTCTCTAAATTTTAAAATACAGTTCTTCCCCTTCCCAGCTGTATTTTGTTAAATAATATTTAAGCCATAAAATGTAACAATCCACACTAATGCTTGCATCTTTTTCTCATGTTGGTAGTTCAAATCACAGTACCATCATTTCAGTGAGGTTCACTTCCCTGCTCAGTGCAGGTCCAACTTTGACATTTAATCAGTTATTGAATAAATCTGGTGCAATTTAATTTTAAAGAAACTGAAGATACCTCTAGAGTTGTTATAGGTCATTTACATTTCAGCAATACTTCAAGCTACTTCTTCCAGTGTGGTTTATTTTGCTTTTACATTTGCCAAAATTTGCCTCTATAATTCTATTTATAGCTCGTTTAACTTTCATACGATTCCAGGTGCTATTTCTCAGTTTGGATTAACCTAAATAATTGTCCTCCAAAGTTCTGCAACTAAATCCATTTTTCCTTCACTGAGCAATCAAAAGATCAAGTGTTTTTGTAAGTCGAAGTTCCACATTAAGGGTGACACTCACTCTTTTATCGTAACAGCATACTCTGGAAGAAAACCATTGACTGTGAAGAAACTGATTTTTATTTAGATGACACATGCCAGCTGCATCAGCTAGTTCTTCTTTATCACCATTTTTCGGATATGTTCATCACTAATAGATTAGTGATTACTTTTTAAATACTGAAATGAGCTCTGTGTGTTATAGAAAGCATAACTTTGCTACCCTGCAGTATCCCAATGTGCCTTACTGCATGCCTGCTTTTCAAATTTAATCTTTGTCTGCCTAATTTAAAGCACATTTAGAAACTTTTGCTGTTTATATCTTTCATACCGACTTCTTTGAAGCCTGAAAATGTTGGTTTAGCTCAAAGCGACCTTTGAAATTCTGTCATTTTACCTTACCTTACTTCTTGCCATCTGAACACTGGCTCAGACTTGCATTTGGATGGGCACTTTCACTAGGTGTTCATTACTTTGCACAGCAAAATGTCAGCCTCGTTTCAAGTAACAATCAATATTATGTGTTAATGTTAGCTGAAAATCTGTTTGAGCACTTTATTCATTCTCCTATTATTTCAAAATTTGTCACCTAATTTCAAAATATTCTTTCAAGAAGTTGTCCTTAAAAGTATGCCAAGGAACACTGTGCTAAGAGCATTCCTATTGTGCAAATGAGAACTTCAATTTAATTTCAGTTTATGTTGCTAGAAACACAACTGAATAAACTCATATAAAAATTCAATAGCTTTATTGCTTTCCTGTTCTTATAATACAGACTTATTTAAGCTGATGTCAACTTGCATAGACTAATCACAGCTCTAACTAAACTCTACAACCTGAAAAACTTACTGCCAATTTGAAACTTCACCCCAGCTGAGTGAACAATTCTAAAATCAATTACACAAGGTATGTCAGAGTGCCAGGAATGCTGTTAGATTAGCATAGGATATGGTAAGCGGGACTGTGCTGAATTCTCACAAGGCTCCTCATTGTCTTGCTGGCTACTGTTCTGTATTGCAAAGACAGCAGGTTCATGGTTCATCAACTTCAATGATATTTTAATGCTTTTCTTTGCAAAGCAGACAAAAAATGGAAACTATGCAAAGTTACAGTGTCTTATGCTACTCAGGAATTGTCAACTAGTTCAGAAGAAAGAAGTAGTATGCTTTTATCCATTCTGTGCTGCAGACTACATCTCCTGTAACTATCTTTTGGGCATTTCCAAACATTAGGGTCACCTAGTAAGGTCTTTATGCCATAGTTGAATTATAAAATGGAATTAAAACAAGATAAAGAATCCTATTTTTCCTTTAAAGTAGTCAATGTAAAATATAACTTGTATTATCTAAGTGTTTTTTCTCTAAGATTTTGCTTTGTACATTTTTAATACAAAGTTTTTGAACTTGGTTTCTGAGTACTTTCTCAGTAGTGTTCCACTTATTAGCTTTTTAAATCATCCTTTATCTAATCAAACCTTTTAAGGCAGACAGGTATTGAATAAATTTGGTGCACTTAGGTTTTAAAGAAACTGAAAATACAATCCTTTGGGGTTTTTTCCCTGAAATTTCCTGGAACTTTGTTTTTTTTTTTGTTTGTTTTTTTTTTTTTGTTTTTTTTTTTTTGTTTTTGTGTGTGCGTGTGCATTCTGTGCACAGTTTTGTGAGACTGGGATGAGAGATGCTGCATATGAAAAAACAGCTAGCTGTAGAGGAAACAGTCTGCTGTGTTCTGTATAGGTTTCCATTTTGCTCATCTTCTGTTTTTTTCCACTAACAGTGCTGTTCCTTACTTACATTTTTATTCTGCTTTATTACAAAAAAACCCACAAGCCGGACATGCTGGTTATTAATTATGACAGTGCAAGTCCATGAGAATTTCTAGAACTGACTTTCATGTTCAGTTAAATGCGTCTTTCTGGTTTTTTTTCTCTTCTGGTGGTTTTGAGTTTCTTTGCTTAGCAGCAAACTTGAGTGACTTGGTGTGTTTGATGTTCCTCTTGCTATCAACAGCATTGAGTCCAGCTGTAATGAGTTTATGTGCAGCTACATGGTATGATGGGTGTAAGAGAGTGACTACCCTGAGTAATGGATGGGAAGAGTAAATGATGACACTAAAACTTGCTACCTGGCATGATGGAGTGGTAGTGCTGTAAATGACCAATTCTTGTAGAACCTCTCCCTCTGAGGTAGCTGCTATTTTACGCAAAAAAGAAACAGAATTCACATTTTGTTTTTCAACAGAAATTGCACAAGCACATCTATAAGGACCTTTTCTTACCTGGGTACTGTTATGCCCTTCCAATGCATGCAAATTAAGTCATGGTGGGAGCTGCAGGATTCCACAGAGGTCTGACAATAGGAGAACCTAAAGAACACTTGAGCAAGGGAAGGATGGGGCTTGAGAGGCAAGAAGGGAGGATAATTATTTGGCTTAATAAAAGCAATGAGGTTAGTATATGAAAGGAGAAAAAATGGGAAATCAGTTGCAGAGTTACAAAAATACCTGTCTGAGTACACAGGAACTAAGCTTTTAAAATGTTCCCACTTACAAAACCAAAAGGAGCGAACAGATAAGAGAAGTCATGTACTGACAGCTAAAAGGTGTGATGTAAGTATGTGTGAAGGAACATCAGGTTATTTCTAGACTTTCAGTTATTCCGATATTTTTTTCAACATGGTTTATTCCTACATTTGCATGAAAGGAGTTAAGAGAAGATCTGCCCAGTAGTAATCACAAGTACGAAACCATAAGGAGCCCAGAAACATACTTTGGCAGGATTTTGGCTCTGGAATAAGTCTTGTTCAGCCTTTTTAGATACACATTCTCTTATCTAAACCATTTTCTTATCTAAACTGGTACCATTGCAATTTGTAACATGAAGGACTGAAGACTGAATTTTTAAGTTCTTGATTTTTTTTTTTTTTTTTTTGTTCCCTCCTCCTTGTGTGGGGAAGGGGAAATGTACTTTTTTTTCTGTGGATCTAGGGAGACTGCGTATTTTTACAAGCTTTTTGGATACACTTCTATCTCATTATTTAACTTTTTTTTTTTTTTAATCTAGTACCTTAGACTTAAAAAACAACGCTGTGAGAAATAATGGTTGCTGTAAGCAACACCGTTTTTTGTGGGAAAAAGCTGTGGTCTGCATATGTGTGTAGAATGCATAGGATCACTGAAATTACATGTTTCTGTGAGCCCTAGGGTAAGCTTTACTTTTTTAGTCTTTGTAAACCATTGGCTTTTTTCTTTTTTCTTTCTTTAAGTGCCAGCTACAAAGTTAAATACTATGAGCAAACCCAGCTTGGGCCAGAGTGTGAGCAAATATGACCTCCTTGTGTGGTTTGAGATCAGCGAATTGGAGCCAACAGGGGAGTAAGTCCCATATTAATCTTTTATATTTTAAGAACAGTGGTTTATGGGAGTTGGATCTTTTACTGTTTGTTCTGTTCAGGCAAGGTTTATGTTTAGCAATCATTATTGGGTAGTGGCCTGGCTTGTGTCAGCCTGGTGTCTGGCTGCTTTGCAGTGACTGGGTGTAAATTCTGCTGATGTTCCTTGTCCCCATTGGAAAGGACCAAAGAGACAGAATGAAATTCTTTCACACTTGAAGTAATCTTTCCACTTTGAAAGCCCGTGCACACCAGCTCAATAGGTGCTGGGATAATTTCTCTTACGTAGGCCATGAGTTTAGATTCTTCGGGTCACTAGAGACTTTACAATGCAGAAGTCATCTCGCAGGCCCTATTTTATGTTCACCTCTACTACAGAGAAGACTTTTCCCTGACAGGTATTTAGGCATTATATTGAGAAGCAAGTTCCGCAGAGTTTTCCAGGAGTACTGCAAGTACAGTATATGATACTTCTGTATGTCACTGATACTGTGGTCCAATAAAAGTCCAGTCTGAGAGTCAGTAGAAACACTCTTGTTTCTTCAGATATATGGAGAGGGAACTGTTGGCAAAATAGAGTGTAAAGTTGCTGTGCTAGTGTATCTGTCCTGCCTGTTGATTTCACTGTCTCACACAGGTATATTCCTGCGATTGTGGACCACACTGGAGGCCTGCCCTGTCAGGGGACGTTCCTCCTTCACCAGGTACTAAAGCAGGCTGTAGAACAGCAAGTTTCATCTCGGGGGTGGGGGGGGTGGGGGGCGGATTGGAATGCTAATGACTGGGTTTAGCATCTTTCAGGTCTTCTCCTTTCCCACACAGCTGTCTAACGATAGCTGTAGGGTCAGTCATCTTTCGGTCTGTACTTAGTCTGTTAGCTTTGGGCTGTGAGGAGAGCATGGTTGGCCCTAGTATATTGCTGTTTCCTTTGCTTATCGGCGTGCATCCCACTGATGAAAGATGAAAGCCTTTTAACAAGTAGGAGCCTTTGGGACCAGGTTTGTGCCTTAGTGTTCTCCAACATCACTACCAAGGACGCAGAAGGATTGTGTGGACTCAGCTTTCATTGTTCTATCTATTTTCATGTGGTTATGAGACAGATCTACAAAATGACCACGTCTCAGCACGTTTTAAATGCCTTTAATAATCCTTAATGATAATTTGTCTTTACCTAGATTCTAAAGATAATCCTAGTTAAATATTGTTTATAGGTTTATGTTACGTTTTTTCTACTCTCAAATTCTCAGTTCCTTTTCATAGTTTACCTGTAACTTGCATTTCCTCTCTTTCTTGAAATGATAAGAACAGTTCTTATAGCTTAGGAATAATGGTCATATTCCAATAATGTCCTTTAAAAAATTAATAAAAATGTTACTCAGTGCTGGATGTACAAGTGTCCTCATCAGTTACTTCCAGTTCAAACCAGAGTGATTTTAGCCTCTAATTCCATTGTGAAATCCACCATAGAGGCAAACATCTTTCAGCTTCTGTTGAGACAGTTACACACAAAGCACCTTCTCCTTGGATAGTTGTCGTCCACCTTTGGAAGAGTGGAATCTGTTGCAACCAACACGTGGGGAATTTTTCTTTTTCAGAGGTGGTGTTTATTTCTATTCGATATTTTTACCTTCACAGCTATTACAGAGTTTTATTGTATTTTGACTTGTAACAGATATATGTGACAAAGGAGGAGAATATCTGCTTGAGTAGTTGCTATTTTCTAGTAATATTTTTTGGTATACACACTTTTTGTTTCGGTATATACACTTTAATATAGCATGTAAGTGTGTAAGCACACATTACCCAAGTATTTGCTTGTTTTTGTGATCAAGTCTGATATATCCTAGGGACCATACATATCATTTTTGAGACTGCAGCAACAATTTCAGGACTATTTTAGGTTAAAAAACCTATGCCTTTGTGGAGTGAGGACAGAGAAGTGTAATTTCTGTTACATATGAGAATATAATGTTCCTCTTCAGTTAATTTTAGGGCCCTGAAACACATGGGTGCTTGTTCACAGTTACAGACCAATTTAAATGATTTTATTTGCTTTATTTTTAAAGTATAAGTGCAAAGTAGATGATGTTAGTGTGTGTGGGGGGGAATACTTCACCTGTGTTTTGTTTCTGAACTCTACCAGGGAATTCAGCGTAGAATCACAGTCACCATTATCCATGAGAAGGGCAGTGAGTTGCACTGGAAAGATGTGCGAGAGCTGGTTGTTGGTGAGTATATTGGTTTGTATGTTGCTGTGTAAGGAAAAAAAAAAAGGACTAATAATGATTTCTCTTTTTTTGGGGTTGTCACCTTCATGAGTATTGACTGTGAGAGGTGGATTTTGAGAAAGATCTAGAGGAAAAACTTAAGTTTTGCAACTTCTGCTTACAGCTGCTTGTTAATCACATAGTCTGAAATGATATTTGGAAAAATAAATTCCTTCTGTGTTTCAGGTTTAGTTTTAATTTTTTTACCCCTCCTACCCTTTTCAGGACGTATAAGAAATAAAGCAGAAGTAGATGAAGCTGCTGTGGATGCTATTCTGTCTTTGAATATTATCTCTGCAAAATACCTGAAGTCCTCTCACAGCTCCAACAGGTAAGTGAATGAAGTGAGCGCTCTAGCAGGAGTCTAAAATGTCTTTGACCTCAGAGGTATTGGCAGGATGTTTGGAAAGCTGGGAATTTTGCTAATTATTACACATAGAATTCCATGGGCACAGGGCATGCAGATAGAGAACAAATGTTACCATAAACTCCAGATAAAGCTGAAGTCCATTGGTTTACATGGAGTATTTCTTGATAATGCATTTGAATTACTTTCCATGTTTTAAGCACCGTAAAGGGAGGATGGAGAGGAACAGCTTAAGGGAGTCTCAGAACTTAACCCAGAACTTTCAAACTGGCATCAAGGTTTGTTGCTAGAATACAGCATTCAAGTACAAGGGCAATCTCGAGGAATATATTTATGGAGGTATACATACTTGTATTATTCCTGGAACAAGCATGTGACCATTTAAGCAAGAGCCATGCTTTGTAAATTAAACTTCATAATTTGTGGGTTTATACAGATGTATCACACATTGACTCCAGTTCTAATAAGGGGGTGTCTGTTCCATGTAGCTGCAGTCATTTGGGCCCCTGCCTGAGAGGTTGCTGCGTGTGTCTCCTCGTTAGGGTGCATTGCTGTAAAGGTCAGTCAGACTCCACATTGTTTTGCTTTAGTGTCTGCAACAAAGGGCAGTGAAGCAGAATGCTGCGTTGCCGGCACAGCCTCTCCCTGCTCTGACATCAGCCAAGTCACTTGACCACTCTGTGGCTGTTTAACTGGTGCAAAGCAGGAATATCTCTGAAATTTAACTCTGAACGAGTGTTTGCAGAGGGAAGGGGGTTGTTTGGGAGCCCATCTCTGCTGCAGCTGCTGAGTGCTGGAGGTCGTATCCATCCAGGCGCTGAAATGGCTTCTTCCTTCACCATTAGAGGCTTAGACTTTGAAATACTGCTGCGATATTAAAGGTGGATTCAGGACATGGCTCCTACCAACTGAAGTCTTCCTGCCACCTAGTGACTGCAAATGCACGCAGTCGGGGTTTTACCAGTTATTCTTTGCCTCACGCTGAGAAGTGGCGTTTTACTGTTAGTGTGTTTGAATTAATAGATAGAGATAATTGGAACATAAGGGGGCTGTTGCTAGTTTCCAGTCTGATGCTATTGGATTTGCAGTTGGAAAGCCCTATACTTTCTGTTCTCTAGCAGTTTCAAGAAATTCCTGTATAGCTGTGTAGTTTTCTATTAGGTGGGCTGCTTGGATGGCAGATGAGTGTGAGTGAAGTCAAGCTGTTGACCATCTCTTCCCAAAATGCCAAGGCTTAAGTTGGAATGAGTGCATGGCAGGGTGGTGGAGTGGGGCTGAAGCCCTGGTAAGGGATGTGTCTTATGTTTGCTCATTGTCTGCAACCTTGTTTTCTGGTTGGTGTTTTTTTTGTTCAGGTCCACTTGTTCTGTTCCTCTCAGCTGCTGCTTTTCTGTTCTGCTTTTGGCTGCACTAACTGAAGCTCTTTCTATGTTTTTACAGGCTCTTTCTTGATAAGGATATGCCTAGGTATTTTCTGTTTGCTTCCTTTGTGCATAAAGGTTCTTGAAAATAGAATGCTTTATGTCCCATTTGTATTGCTGCCACTTCCCTTTTAGCTCTGATTGAATTCTGTTAGCATGCCTCTTAGCTCTTCCAGCAGTATACCTCCTCCTCCTTTGTGTCAGGGGTTTATTCAGGTACAATGCAGTGGGCAGCTTGTGAAGGTAAACTTTTCTTCACATGCAAGAGATAGCTGTCTTCATTCAGTCCTTCTGATTCTCAAAATGTGCCATCAGAATATAGTCCCTGTTTGTAGTCCTTGCTATTTTCTTCCTTTGTTCTGTATCAAAGAACTAAATTTGGAATTTTGTACTGTCTCTGACTCTGTAATGCTTTCCATGTTTGAAGGACCAAGTCAAGGACTGAATGATTACGTTACTTGAAATTCCAGCTCAGAATTGCACTGAACAAAAAGCATTGGCTGCCATGTGACTGGCATTCAACTTCTGTTCTTAGGTTGGATTTGCATCTGAAATTTAACCATATGATTGCTACTTCTTAGTTTACCAGTTGGCAGAGAAGCGAGACGTAGTAGCTGCTCAGACTGGATTCCTCTTTCACCTTCCAGACTGGCTCACAGCCAGGTGTGCTGGCGGCACGATCTGGGACAATTTGCACTCTACTTTGTGTTCTGCCTCTTTGAAAAAGAGAAGACTTTAAGTCTTCAGTGCTCTCAATTCATCACCTTTCACTAATGCTAAAATCCACTTAAAAATCAGTTCTAGCTATACGTTAGTGTCTTTAACCCGTTTCTGCTGTTTTCCGTGCTTTGTTTGTTCTGTGCTCCATTTTCCTCCTTGCGCTATTGGCTATGCTGGAAGAAGTTTGCTCACTTCTGTTATTTGTCTCCCTATATAACTATTCTTGCAAGTTCTGATTTGGACAGGCAAGCCTGTGTATATTTAACTTCCTGGCTAGACAAAATCCAGTAGAGTAACTGTCTCGAAGCTGTGTTTGACTTCAAATTGGTGTTCATCCAGAAATCATCACTTTGCTAAAGGGGGGCATTTAGTTCTGCACTGATGAACATTTACACCTGTGTTCTCTCTTCGTGATGAGAAGTCATGTTTGGAAAGCGGTGCCGAGCTGACTCAGGGGCTAGGTATGCTGGCTTTCCCATCTGTGGAGAACCAGGTTTTACTGCTTTTTCTTCCACCCAGGCAGTAAGTCTGCAGCTTGCAAGAAGTTTAAAAAATTGATCTTATAACTAAGACATGATGAAGGACAACCTGTGTTGTTTGCCTAATCTAACTAAGTAAGGATTACTACATTGCAGTGCTTTCAAAATTACCAATCACTTAGCCTTTAGAATATGTTTCTCTGTAGCATTTTTAATAGAAGCAAGACATTTAGGAGTAATTTCTTCAGTATGTTACTTCAAATGCAAACAGTGTTTTGTAATATTCTCAAATTATATTACTTCACTGCACAGTTCATGGTGTCTCAATGTATTAGCTTGGAATTGTGTAATTGGTATCAGGAAAAGGGTATTCTTGGGAACTCTATCTGAGATCAGAACTCTTTGTTTCTGATAACATCTGATCTTGGTTGTGTCTCAGATCTGTCTGTTTCATGTTTATTTTCTTTCTGTTTTGGTTTGTTTTGTTACTTCTTCCTTCTACTCCTACCCTGCTTTTTGTCATTTGCCTTTGGTTTCATTTTCTATTTTTCTGAGTTGGCCTAGGGCAGAAGTACAGAAGCTCTTTGGAGATATGACTTGTTTGAAAAGAATAATATACCTGAACCACGTTCTTGCTTTTAGCACCACATCATTTGGACTCGAAATGGGATGGGAAACCTCAACGGCAAGAGAATTTGGGAGGGAAATTATATGGAGTGGTGAAGAATTAATACCTTCCTTTTCTGGTACCAGTGTAGAAAACTGCAAAGCGTGCTGTATTCCTGAATAAGGGTATAGGACTTCCTTCCAAAGGAACCTACATGAAATCAGTTTCTACTTGTGATGGAGAAGCCTTTCTAACAGGGGCTTCGGGAAATGAGCTAAGAGTGTAATGGTAACTCTAGACCTGATGATTTAGCTGTCCTGTGTGTGATGCTCTCTCACTTTTTACTTGAACCAATGAACTTTCCTGATTGCTGGGGCAGAACTGTGTGAGCTTCAGCTCCTTTCTTTCCATGCACCAAACTGAAGAAACTTCTTTGAAAAGTTTGTGTTAAATCTGCAAGTTTTTACTTGAAGTTAGTAGGGACATAAAAAGAAATCTTTATCACTTGAATATAGGACTTATCCCTACCTATCAATCACTCTGATCTGTCCAAAGCTGCTGGGTTTATATGACTAAGTATTAGAGAGATGTCTTCTGTTGCTATATATTAGTCCTAAAATATAGTGCAGAATGAGTGTTGCTTATAAAAAAGAATCTTCCCATGCACTTTGAAGGCAATAGAGAGGAATTCTGGCTGTTTAGAAGCACTGTTCTTTAGTGCTGACTTCCCTGCAGTGTAATGAGTTTTTGTTCTGTTCTATATTCCCTCTTTTCTCTTTTCGATGAGTCTTTTTCATAACAGGCAATGGTCTCTTCTGCCACACTGTTTGAGGTGGAAGTAAGTAATCTTGGGAAAGAAGAAAAGGTCTTTGCTTCAAGTATTTGTTATCTAAGCCACTGAGATCAATAAGAGTTATGGTGGATGATGTCAAGGAAGAGATGCTTTACCTGACTGATGAGGGATGCAGTGGGACTCTTACTATTGAACTTTTACTGTACTTTTTTCCAGGACTTTCTATCGGTTTGAAGCAGTTTGGGATAGCTCCTTGCATAACTCCCTTCTCCTCAATCGAGTGACACCATATGGAGAGAAGATATATATGACCCTTTCTGCTTACCTGGAGGTTAGAGACCTGTGCCTTCCTTTTTGCTTGCAACTCAAGTATAACTATTCAAGATGGTAGACAGTGTGCACCCGAGAATTACTTACTGGAGTACATAATTTTTGAATCCTGAAGTCAGTGAAAGTCTTTATTCATTTTCTGAGAACAGGGTGGAAAAATTTATTCACAGTTAACTTCTTGATGGCAAGGTATTGCTGCCTCGCAACAAATGTGAAGGGAAACTGGTGATCTGTTACCTTTCTGTGCCTCATTTTATCTTTTTTGTATTTGAAAACCCATTGAAATCAGTGAATGTTGCTATGTAAATACTACTAGTGTTATGAACACTGGACTAGCTAGGTTTGCGTGCAAGACACTGTTTTATGTAGTACAATTGTTTCACCCAGAAGATGCATCAGGAAATTTGACAGTTCTCTTTCACAGAAGCACATATGAAAACCCTTCCCCAAAGACCCAAGCAAGAACAAATTTCAGAAAGCTGTCCCACTGAAAGAGGGGGGAGTAGTGCAATTTGGCATAGTTGTCTGCAGCCACTCATTCATTACTGCTTTTTCTCTTAGCTTGACCACTGCATTCAGCCTGCCATTATAACAAAGGATGTTTGTATGGTCTTTTACTCACGAGATGCCAAGATCTCCCCACCGCGATCACTGCGCAATCTCTTTGGCAGTGGCTACTCCAAATCTCCAGATTCGTAAGTTCGGTTACCAATTTTGGTATTGATGTTTTATGTCAGCACATGTT
>Ga0181612_115051_pt1 | contig 17625 bp, 7 predicted proteins | sample HoacroProtozoa21_FD_119630 | JGI IMG/M metagenome (GOLD analysis project Ga0181612, IMG submission 119630) | Hoatzin crop microbial communities from Cojedes, Venezuel. Combined Assembly of Gp0051906, Gp0051904, Gp0051908 | reverse complement strand
TGATAGAAAAATTGTGGCAAACTTTCTGGCGCTATTCTCCCTCTGCTCCACCGGATGGCACTACTATTACTGAGCCAAGGTCAGTGAATGTTTCTCTTCGTTTACTGCTTCTCATGATAATACAATACAAGTGTCAAATAAAAAAAACCGTGCTGGTTTTACCTGCAGAGTAGTAATTTTTTTTATATGCTAATTTTTCAAATTAAATTTATGTTGTCTGACATTTTTGTATGGGCTGGATGTATGCCAAAGTGCAGTCTTGAAACGGTCGTGTCATTCATTTTTTAATTTGCTTGAGCAACTACTCATTAGAAGTGTCTTTTCCCAATATTCTATCCAGTTCGTTTAAGATAAAAGGATCATTCATACCTCTGCGTAATTTATGAGCTGTAGCAGAGCTATGGAAGCATTTTTTTAAATCCATTTCCATGTGAGACAACATATAAAGAAGTTCTGTTGAGTGTAGTTGAGACATCTATGACATCTTTATAAAATAATGTATTTTAACACCCACTGCAGATTTTTACCTGCTGTAAATGCATTATCATTTATTTGTTTGCTACATTTTTTCACACCAGCAATCTGAGTGAAATAGAAAGTCGACTTCCAAAAGCAAAGCTGATTACTCTGTGCAAAAATGAGTCTATTCTGAAATGGATGTGTAACTGTGACCATGTGATGTACCAGGCTTTGGTGGAGATTCTCATTCCTGACGTCCTTAGACCTATTCCTAGTAAGTTGAACACCTGAAGCATTTTGTAAGGTTTTTTTATGCATGCATCTGTGTGGTGGTGGTGTGGTGGTCTTGTGCCTCACAGGGCAGCTTTAGGATTAAGTTTGAAAGTTAGGAAAGTATTGTGTATCATTTATCCTTAATTTGTTGTGTAGGAAGTTATGCTGAGAGTTGATGTATGCTTTGTATTTTAAAAGTAACCGAGGATTTTAGTGCAGTTGGAAGATCTTCAAGATACAGTTTCATATTAGAGATACTTCTTTCTCTGTCTGTTGTATTTTCAGATAAAAATGTTTTCCTTTTACCCTGGCTCTCGACTACCTGATAGACATACGTCCTGTTGCCCTAAGCCAGTGTGCACTAATGTCAGTTACATCTGTTCACTTTAAACATTACATATGACTTTGATTAGTCTGGGAAAAAATGTATATGATCTTTGTGATTCCATTTTTGGACAGTTAGTCTTTTATTCCTTATCAGTGGCTGCTGAAATAAATTTTAATGACTGCTAAGGCAATGAAGAATTAACTCAGAATTTTTTAGTTCACTTTATTGTTCCAGTCTGCTGTTCTTTCTGTCATACATCCTGCATGAAAGAGTCGGTAACTGTCCAGTCATTCAGCCATCACCAGGAGTACTGCTTTCTTTTCAAAGTTAATTTTGCCACAATCCATTGCTGCTCCAGCAGTGTATTTTTATGGCTATTTTTGGTAGCAGATGAGTTTATGTGAAGGAAGTTGAACTCCTTTATAACGCGTTTACTGTCTCACCTATGCTGTGCTAAACATTTTAAAGAAATTGTGTTAGCAACCCACTGTAAACTTCACAACATATCTTTTCCATGAAAAAAACAGTAGTCACTTTATAAAGTTAGATTAATATTTTAAAAAAAATTAGGGCTTTAAGTGACTTTGCAGCTAACGAAGCTATTTTGTCATGCTGTGAACACCTCTTCTGCTATAGTGACTCCAGCAGTAATAAGCACTCCATAAGAATATTTGCAGGTGCCACCTTGCAGAAATGTTTTATTGACTTTTTGCTTGTCAGTGAAATAAAATCAGGTTTTAGCAAATTATGTATGATACAAAGAAATTTTGGAACTGGAAATGTATAAAATATGAAGGTCGGCCATTTGCAAAAGCAGTTTTACGTTTTTGTTTTTTTTTTTAAGGAAAGAGTACGTTCTTGGTAGAGATTGGCATAATTTATCTTCTAATCTATGTAGCAGAATAAAGGAAAAATGTTTTCTCAAATACATACAATTATTGACAACCATTACTTGTATAAATTATTTTGCATTGGTTTATATTTGATGTTCTACATTTCTATCTAATGACAATGCAAGTAGGTAGGAAATTAATTGTAGAGTAATATAGTCTATCACAAGCGAATAGGCAATGATAAAAAACCCCACAAATTTAATTACAACATTTAATAGGTTGAATAAAAACTCTATTCCAAAAGCACATTATTTTCTGAATAAAAAGGTGGCGCAGGTTTGGTTTTTCATCAAACCTGCTTTTCGCCTTACTTTTCACTTCCTTCACCTGCAAAGCCTGGCAGTCTCTAAAGAAGTTTTTATATGATAGCTCCTTAGCTTATGGTGTCTTCCTGCCTTCGTAAGATGCACTGGGCATCCTACTAGTACAGGGTTTCAAGAAAGTGGGACACAATAATTTATGATCACAAAATATTGATAACTACGGGCATCAGGTCCTTTCTGTACTATTTCTTTCTTTATAGAGTTATGAGTCATATTTGAATAATTGACACCTACTGTGTTTAACATTCCTGGTTTTGGGATGATTAGCAGACTTCTTGATGCAAACACATCATCTGGTTTCAGGACAAATTCATCCCAAGAGACTTCTGCCTCTGTTTTGTGAACAGTCCAGTGGTTTTCTGCTCAGAAGTCCATTCACTGAGCTACCTTTGGAAGACAGCTAATGTATTTTCTTATTTTTATCTTTAGGACCAGCTAACTAAATGGCTTTTTCTAGTCATCTTTCCTGTAATGATGGTCCATACAAGTTCTCTCTTTGCTGTTAAATATTTTAAATAATACTAGGTTTTTAACTCCTGTTTTGAATTAAAATATCTTCAGCCATTACAAGGGACCAAGAGGAAGGTTTAAAGTTATGCTTAATGGTTGACTGTGACAATAATGGAGCTGGGTGAAGTAGGAAAATTCATCATTTTCTGTGAGAAAATAGCAGTTTATAGGAAAGTTTTGATTCTGTAGAGGAAAGGGGACTGTAAATGCTTCATCAAAGGTATGTTTATGATTTTTTTTCCTGAATAAATGGAAAGATATCAACTGCAGCTGCTGAAAATAGGAAAACATATTAATTTGGTAAATGCTTGAAATAAGCATATTATTTTTTAAGGTTTATCTTTTTTCATGCATAGGTTTTCAGTGTTTTTCTTTTTGAAGAGTCCCACTGTGCTACTTAGCTGTGTGATACATATTACTGGAGTAGAGAAAAAACGACCGTTGAGGAAAAAATTGTTTAGTTTTTAACCTCTATATTACATTTGTAAGCTGAAATGTTTAGCACCCACAGAATGAATGAAGAATTGCTGTGTATAAAAATGCAAAATTCCTTTTCCTAGGAAAAGTGAAATGCTGTCCATCTGAGTCAGGAATAAAGGCCATAATTATCTGATGTCTTTGGCAGTAGACCAGAGCTGTTATGCTTTAGAATGGACTTTTTGCACCTTCATAAGTGGCAGAATGAACAGTAACAAACTTGCCTGTGAATTAGTTTGTCATTAGTGGAGAATTTATGCTAAATGTATTTTCATACCATTTTACACAATTCTAGGCAGACAAAAATTTGAAGTACTGGGAAGACTTGTAAAGTCTTGTTTTTATGAGATTTGCAAGTTAGAGGGTTTTCAGCTAAGAACTCATGCTTTTTAGGTGCTTATCCAAATCAAACTTTCTAGTGGTAACTGCCATTGCAACATCATTTACTGTGTGTCTAGTAACATTTAACTAGCTCAGGCCAGTTACTTTGCACCATACTCATCATGTAATTCTTTGAAAGGGTTTTCTTGTTTTTCTATGCCAGCCAGATGAACTTGAAAGAAGGCTTTGAGGATTTAGGTACTTAAGGTTTTGGTAATGGCTAGATGTGTACTTAAGGATGGAGTATGAGAAAAATTCTGTGTTTCATATGGTATCTCCAAAGCCCATTAGAAATTCTTGATTGTTTTATACAATACCGATGTTTGATTTATCTACTTCAGCTGTTTGTTTTCTTCTGAACTTCAGAATTCCTTTCATTTGCTCCTCTTTCTTCCTAATTAAAGGTCTTTCTTAATGTCTTAGCTGCTTTTCCATATTTATTTGTAAAGGAAATCAGCACTAGAGTGATGCAAATAATTTTGTAATATGTAGTTGAGTGAAAGAGAGTAATAAGCAAATTCAAAGTGAAAAAGCGGTAATATTTTCCTTAAATGTCGAAGTATCATCATACAGTATTTATGTTATTCCTTCCACTTTGCATTTTCTTGTTCTATAGGAAAGAAAATGTGAGTGAATACATAGTTAATTAGTAAGTGCATAGAAATAATTTACAAAGCAGCACAAGTGAGCTAGGTGATTGACAGGATTGAAGAAAAAAGCTTGTTTTTCATGTGGAAACCTCAAGGGGGGAAAAATCTGTTACCATAGAGTGTTCAGCTAATACAGATACTTTGTATGATCAAATGCTGTTCAGCTAAGCATCCAAATGTGTGGTCAGTTATATAAATTACTCATATGGATTCTACTGCTTATCACTGCAAATTTGAAGACATGAAAAAGCTGTCATGAAGAATAAATTTTTTTTGTATTTTAGTACATTTACTTTGCTACTAGAAAGCTGTATTTAAAAAGTGGTCATCAATAATTCAAATGGTAAAAGAGCATTTCTCAAAGACATGTTCTACTGGCATTCATTTCTTACTGTACCATGGTATTCAACCTTATAAACAGAATCCAGTCACTCTTTACTTGGACTGTTTCTTCTCACATGTAGCTAAAATAGTTTGAAAATAACTGTGATTCCTTCTTTGTATTTTTTTCCTCTTCACTTTTGTAGTTGCATTTATTCTCAACTAGTCTTCAGGAATGTGTAGTTTTTTTCTTTTTGTCTCCTTTTTGCAACCATTTGAGTGGATGCTATTATGTGAATGAGCAAGTGGTTGGTATGGGAAAGTGGGGTTTCTACTACTTAGGAGATACAATTTTCTTTTTTCCAGGCCAGTTCCTTGGGAAAATACTTTCTGTCCTCCTCCTTTGAAAAATTAAAACTTACATGATGAGTAGTGCAGGTTGCTGTAAGGGCTTCTTCAATTTCTCTCTAAGTCTCTGTCGGCCACTCAAGCAGTTTGTGGGTGCTATAGTAAAGAAAGAAAAATGCACACAGATTCCACAGCCATTTGAATAATTTCACTTTCTATCAGTGAACCACACTCCTATATTGTGTTTATGGATGTTATCCTTAAACACTGCCTGTTGGATTTTGTTCTTTAAAACTGAAGTAAGGAGCACCATGACATGACTTAAGGTTACTTTGGACTTATTTGAGGAAACTGCAGTATTCCAATAACTGGAATTTTTTCCAGAGTTTTGCTCTTTAAAAGTAGTGCTTAGACGAAATGGAAACTGGAAGTTTGTGATGGAAATTTCCATCACCACCACTGCTGCAATTACTGATGTTGTTCTGTAGAAGTGCCTACAACAATACTGCTGGTCACAAACTTCTTGAAAGATTGTCACGTGAGAAAGTCAAAAGTGCTTATTAAACCAAAACTAAAATCATTACTGCATAATCTATATCTGAATGAGGCATTTTGAACCTAGACTGAACTTGTCTTTCAGTAAGTAAAAGCAGCAGACCTGAATGTTGTGTACAGAAGTACTGAGGATGCAAAACATTTCATGACAGGTACATTGCTTTCTTTTCATTCTGTTTTTATTCTTTAATGCACAGGTGCCTTGACCCAAGCCATTCGCAATTTTGCAAAAAGCCTTGAAGGCTGGCTTTCAAATGCCATGAACAATATTCCACAGAGGATGATACAAACCAAGGTAGACAAAATTGTTGCAGTATTATTCTTGCAATGGCAAACCAAGTGGGCAGTAGTGTCTAAAAAGCCAGTAGCATTTTAACTTTAAGGCTAAATTTCTTGTTTAGCATCAAGCATCAAATAATGAGAGAGAAAGTAACTTAGTTTTGTCAAAAAATTATAAAGATGACATTATTTGATCTGCTACATGGACATAATTCACGTATGAGGACTTACAGAATATTAAAATGAAGGTAAAGACGCAATCTGTAGAATTAATCTACAGATAAAGAGTATAATATTTTTAAATAAATTAATTTCTTCATAGGTTGCCGCTGTAAGTGCCTTTGCCCAGACTCTGCGAAGATACACATCTCTCAATCACCTGGCTCAAGCAGCTCGTGCTGTGCTTCAAAATACTTCTCAAATCAACCAGATGCTCAATGATCTTAACCGTGTTGATTTTGCCAATGTTCAGGTAAAATGTACCTTTAAATAACAGACATTTGAAAAAAAAAAATCATTTCCCTATAACTTTGAACTTTATCATTGCTGTCATTATTCTAACAAGCAAGTGAAGTGAGAACATTTTGCTGATTCATGTATGCAGTGATTCAGTCCAAACGTGAGAGCTTTCACTTTAGTAAAGCAAGAGCTCAGAACTGTTGTCTGTTTCCATTTACTGTACTGAAGTGCACACATTCTTCCAACTTCTATGCAAATGTAGAGCAAATGCATTTCTAGAATGGGTACCATGAATGATGTCTTAGTAATAACATAAATGATATTTTAGAATTATATGTCAGATAGTAGTGCAGCTTCTGAATGTCTCCAAAAGCTACTAAATGCACATTGTTTTTAGTAGAGGCTGTTTTACTATTTCAAGGACAAAACCATTATATACTTTATCTAAGTACCTATGCTTAAATTTACAAGATCTCCTGAGTAACTGGTTAGATTAGTACAGATTACAACTGCTTTTCAGTTAGTTGTAGAATGTAAGTTTATATTTTCACTAAGCTTAATTTCTCCACGTGTTTCTGCTTCTCTGAGGAAATGTATTTTTTTTGCTTTTGCCCGGCAAATTGAAGTGTTCCAGACTACTGGTACTTGAATGTTTGTCTCTTTTCCTTGTGAATGAGTGTTTTAACTTACTTGTTAATAACCTTAACAAAAGTCAATCAAGAGTACTTGACCAAAGATACAGCTTATTAAGTATTGTAATATGTTAACGTGGATACAGAGTGTGTGAATGAGGTATGAACTTAGCACATGACAGCTAGAGTTTCAGGACATGGCTTGCGGTTAGTGAGTCTTCATTTTGTCTCTTTGTTTCTGAATTGACCAGCTAGCGTTATTTAAACTTGGTAACATTGACTGAATTGTGTATTGTTGTATGCAGAATGTGTTTCTCTATTTGCATGCAGTTTATGTTGTACTTTTAAGTAATGTGTAATCTATTGACTGCTTACAGTCAGCAAACAAAACAATCCTTGTTTATATACAAGGATTGTTTTTCTTTTATAAGATCATATAACAGAAATTGTCTTTCAGCTTGACTCCTTCAAAACGAAAGGAACCTTGCACTTGATTTCTTGCCACTTCTTTTATTTCTTTAGACCCCCATTTAACTATTCTTCCTGCTTGCGCTGCCTGTAGTACCAGAAAAAACTGTCAAGTCCCAAGTATTTCAGTAGAAAAATTACAAATTAGGAAAACAGAAGCCTTTTTTGAAAATAAATGTGGAAAACTACAACATACTTGTGTCATTTCCATTGTTGATTCCCATTTCTTTATCTCATGTCTGCTCTTACGTTATGCTTTTCCCATCCGTTTGGTTTCAACACAACTATGATAGACATAAAAATAAAAACTGCTTCTTAGTTTGTCTAGTAAGTCGGCTTTGTCCTTTTCATCCATTGAATTGCTTAATCTTTGAGAAAGAATTACATTCTATGCATTGGCTTATATATTGTTAATTCAAGAATTGCCATGTGCTGTAACAGGAGCAGGCTTCCTGGGTGTGCCAGTGTGATGACAACATGGTTCAGAGACTGGAAACCGATTTCAAGATGACCCTTCAACAGCAGAGCACTCTGGAGCAGTGGGCTGCCTGGCTGGATAATGTAATGATGCAAGCGTTGAAACCGTATGAAGGAAGACCTAGCTTTCCTAAAGCAGCACGGCAATTTCTGTTAAAATGGTCTTTCTACAGGTAGTATTTAGTAGACTTCTAAAACATTCCAACTATTCCATTATTGGTTGAACTGTTCACTGTAGTAAAGCTGACAGATGTAATATCAAGCAGTGGCTCACTAAGTCATGAAAAGCATGGGATATTTTCAGAAAATTATTGTTGTTAACCTTGAACTCAGTGCTACTTGCAGATCAGCAGGGACTTACGTGATCCTTATTTACTTTTTTAAAGGCCATGCACAAATGAATGCAGGTGGAATTTTGTCCTGAGTTAGAAATATAACATGAAATTTTTCTGTTGAATAACTACACAATTACTAAGCCACTATTTTTAGTATTTATTACAACTGTGGAATCTGTTTATTAGATAAGGAAGACAAAGCCTGTTTTTAATGTGTAAAAAGAACATTAAGACAAGCATTCCATGTTAGCTGCTTATTGAAACAGTTATCAGAGTAAACCTCGTTCTTTGAACATGACTTTAGCAAATACTTGCTGAAGGTATCAGAATTTGTCAATACAGTATGTACACACAAGCCTATCTTTTTGTAATTTAAAGTTTCCAAGTTTTAAAATTGTGGCAATTAAAACCTTTGCACTGGCAAGGTGGACACAACAGACAGACACTAGTTAAGCATTAGTTTGTTTAAAATCAAATACTTTTCTTACCACTTCAGTTGTTTGTTTTCCACAAAATTTTCTTTCAAGTTAGGTTTTATACATAGTCAAGTATTGGTAGTTATGCATATATCAAAACAAAGAAGAACTGAAAACAAACCAATCTGGTTATTTCTCATATAAAGTGGTGTCTGATAGTACCTTCAGAGTATGGTTGCCTTTCCTGGACATCTCTTTCTGAAGACATACTGTAAATCAGACATTTGTAGATAACGTTACTTTTGAGAACATTGGTTTTGAGGTGAAATGTCTACATGGATAAGTGTTAAAATGACTATGACATATAATACATAAATATATATATTTTTCTATTTTTGAATAGCTCAATGGTGATTCGAGATTTAACCTTGCGCAGTGCTGCTAGCTTTGGCTCTTTTCATCTGATCCGCTTGCTTTACGATGAATACATGTTTTACTTAGTAGAACATCGTGTTGCTCAGGCAACAGGAGAGACACCTATTGCAGTTATGGGAGAGGTAAGATAATATATAAGAGACTAGATTGATAGATTTAGTGATGAATTTGGGTGTATGTGTTTGCAAATTTTTTAAACGTTTATGTGGAGCTGTAGGATGTTCTGCAATATAACAATAGATGGGGTTACAAATACCCACAACAGTTTTAAACTTGTTTCATTGGTTGGTTGTCAGAGTACTAAAATCACATTGAATTCTAACAACCAATTATTTCCAAATGAGTTTACTCCCTTACAAATCTGCATACAGATTCATGTGGACAGTTTGAAAAATGTGGATCAACATACAACCTTTTCCAGTTTTTGAGAACTGAATATTTTATATGAAAATAGAAAAAAAAACAGGGCAATAGGAAACTTGTTGCTTACATGCATCTGTTTGTATGTATTTGCACACGTTTTGAATTCCCACACAAATGTTAACAGAAGTGAGCTGAGTACCCCCATTGACTTGAGAAGGATGGCTGACATGCAGAATTTTGGCTTGTACAGCACTGTTCATATACATGTAAAAAAAACAGCACAGACTTACATAGAGGTTTGCAACACAGCTGATTTTCATACATGTGTTTTAAAGATTATTGGTTTAAAAAACAGAACAAGAGTCTCAATTCAAAACTGTTTTGTTTTATACTCATCTCTGGCGTCTGGAAGGCAAAGTTTCTCTCATCCCTCTTTTTTCACTAGTTCATCTAACCTTTCATTTTGAGTGGGACGGTGAGGAATGCATGAATTGTCATCAAAGACTTGCACTTCAAAAGTGCTGGAAAACACATATGTTTGAAAATGTGCAGGATAGTTAATGGGACAGATTTGTTGCATTTTTACACTTGGGAGTCACTGTATCATATTCTATGTTACCAATAAATTGCAAGTAATTTTGCAAGTTGATTTGGCATGAGGTATCATTCTTCCCTCAAGATGTATTGGTAGGCTCCTTAGATACTATAAATAGATGCTATACTTTCAAAAAGAACTGGAAATGTCTCAGGTTTGTCAAATGATTTTCTATCATGTGACATGACATGTTTCAGAAAAACTAAGTAACAATGTTTCTGCTTAGTCATCCACCAGTAGTATATTTGCTTAATCTCTGCCTTATATTTGCAGTGAGGTACCACACAAGTGGACAGTTATTACGGTATTGCCGTCTTGACAGACATTGTGTATGTTAGACATGAATGTAGTGCAGGGTCTTCTAAAAAGTTATGTAGGCTGAAGATGGAGATATTATGAGGAAGCAAGTAACCCAAAACTTTTAGAGGTGAGAAGGGCAGAAGTAGTAAATACTCATTAAATGCATGTCTTTTTATGTTTCTGTGTATTCAATGACTGTGGCTGAAATAAATTTAGGAATTCTCAGACCACGGTCTGACAAACACCGTAAGACAGTATAAACTGGTGTTGCAACTGAGAAAAGCATTCTCATTTTTCTCCCTTCCTCATCTCCCAGCTCTGGACACAGGTATTGGCAAAATTCTTCTGAAAAAGACTCGTATCATCTTTTATGGACAGAAATGTATTTATCTAAATAATGTACTCCTTTCATTTGAGATTCATTGATGGTATTTTGCTCTGCCAATTCTTATTTAACAGAAACTTTCAGGGAGGGAAAGGGAGGAAGGTTCTACATCTAGCTTGTGAGCAACTTTTTTTAAAAGGTCTTTTTTTATATCAGTAAATCGTTTACCAGATTGTAAACTCGTTCTCAGCAGTGCCTTTCCTCTACCTTACAGGTAGATTTGCAACACTGTGACACACCTTCATTTTTGTTTCAGTACAATTAAAGTTGTCTCTGGGAAATTTTTAAAAGAGTTTTTTGTTAAAATATTGGCAGGTCAGAATGGATATCTGTCATAATTTATGGCTTTATACAACACAGAAATAGCTCACTTCAAGCAACAAAAGCCCTGACAATGTAATCTTTAAAAAGTTTGTAGTTCCCCATTCTAATTTTTGAGCGTTTACTTAGTGATAATTGTCTTAATAAGCACAAGACTAGGATGGAATGGAAAATGAATTTCTGTACCGTGGATGTGGCTGTAGCCAAGATCATGTGTTTGAATGCTAGCCTCCAACTAGTGGAGCACCGATCTGCTCCATCACAGATACTCGTAAGTTCACATTTGCTTAAGACTGCGTCCATGTTTTTTTTTTCTTTATTTTGCAGTTTGGTGATATAAATGCTGTGTCCCCTGGAAATATGGATAAAGGTAAGCATTTTAATTTGCCCAGTATATAATTCTGTATAAAGCTAGTGTGTCTCTTTGAGCAAAATAAGTCCTTATGTTTTAAAAATACAGTAAAACAGAATTTAGAGCTGTATCATGCTTTAAAGTGCATATATATGTTATATGGATACAATAAGCTATCTGTGTAATATGCAGCATGTAATAATAACCAGAATATTGTAGGTTTGTTTTAAAATAAGAATATATTTTAAAGATGTTTATTACTGACACAAGAAATAGTCCAATTTTTATGCAGAATGTAGTTGTATCTACAGGACAGAGGAGGGTAACAGCTGTGGGAAGACAGGGGCATGCTTATGTATGTTTATCTGTAGTAAATATTTGGCAAAGTGAAGAAGGCAGAATTGCATGCAAATAGTTGTCAGAACTTGTCAGTGAAGAGGACAGAAAGAAATTAGTTCCTTATAACCTCCATGCTATATTTTGACATACATTCTTATACTGACTAGTTGAGTGATTTGGGGTGACTTGACCCCAGATCACTCCGCTAGTGAGTATAAGAACTTATGTCAAAATTAGGGGTTAAGCCACCCCAGATCTCTTCACCTCAGTTTCCCTATCTGTAACTAGAAGTAATAAGTCTTGTGTTCATCATGTCTGAGATGAGAGCCATTTTGTAATATGAAGTTAATATTGTTTGTTAGAGATTGTTTTTGAGATTGCAATTATTTTTTCCACACTCTATCAACAATGCATAACTCAGGTGATCAAAGCTGAGACTCTGTTTACCCATTTGAGATAATAATTGACTTTTTCCATTAAAATTTTAAATTTTCAGTTTGTGCTTTATCAGATTGCTAGTCTTCCCTGTATTTTTGTATTTCAACTATTATTTGCAAAATAGAGGCCCTTGTATTAGATTTTTTTTTTCCTTTGTGCTAGTTTCATCGTGGTTTTTTTGTGCAGATGAGGGCAGCGAAGTTGAAAGTGAAATAGATGAGGAGCTGGATGAAAATGGAGAGCCACAAGCCAAGAGAGAGAAAACAGAGCTAAACCAGGCGTTCCAGGTGGGCTGCATGCAGCCAGTGCTTGAGAGTGGAGTACAGCAGAACCTCCTCAACCCAATTCATAACGAGCACATTGTTGCAACTACTCAGACTATCAGACAATGCAGTGCTACTGGAAATACATACACTGCAGTCTAATATGAAACCTCCCTCTCCTGACACCCACCCCATTGCATTAGCCCTTTGAGTTTAATATGAAAAAAAATAAAGAGAATAATTCCGAAGGTCGACTGTTGTCAAATTTTAGCTGTGCTGAACATTATTTTATTGGAGTTGTTAAATGGAATGGGTGTATGTATTTTGCCAGATCTGTTTAAAAAAAAAAAAAAGGAGATTTTTTGTAAACAGAACCATTTTACATTGGCCGCTCAATATGAAGAGTTTTCTTAGTATCAAATGCAAGGAAGATTTTTGCAAAGCTTAATGTTAATGTTTTTGTCCTCTTATAATAATTTAAATTTTTCATAGTTTTTTAAAAATATTTTAATGTTAATTATTAGTTAAGATGATGATTTCATATAGATAGGTTTTTAATTAGATGCACTTCTGTGAAATATCAAAAGAACTATTTTCTTTGATTTACACTGGAGGCATACTTATTTGACAGCAGATGTATCAAATTTGTTATAAAAGGTGCTTTCCATTGGACAACGAGAAGACACTATTTTGATAAAATTGTGAGCATTCAGGGGGATTTTTTGTAATAATGCTGGAGGGTTGGGAAGATCTCCTAGTTTTTTCTGTGAGCACGAAGCAAGTTTAAATGACAGAATTGTAACAGAATGTGATAATGTGTACGTCACGAACGTACCTAATTAACTGACCATCATGTAAACAATGCAAGCTTCATTTTAAATCAACAGTTCCAGATATTATTTGCATACCAGTTCCTCTCTTCTGAAGACTACTGATTCTATATGTGGGGCCACTGAACAGGTGTTTTTGGCTGTTGAGTGGTTCTGTAGTTGTTAGAAACTGAAGCTGAGAAAGAAGTGACTTGATTATTATTATTAATTTTAAGTGTATGTGCTACTTATGCTGAACTGGACATACAGGAAAACATTCCATTTGGATGACTTTCTTCGATTCCAGGTCTTTTCCTACTAGTGGTTCAATCTGCTGCTCTTAGAAAAGATGATTTATAGAATGCAAGGAATGTAGCAACCTGCATCATTTTCCTTTCAAAAATATTTCCTTGTTGCTAAAGCGGATTTAAATTTTTACAAAAATTAGATAAGGCAGTGTAACTGGCACACCTCACATGTACTTATTCCCAATTGTGTAGAATTTGAATAGGTGGCTAGATGGACCATTGCCATTTAAGAATGTACATCAGGGATCATTGTACCTCGGCTATTACATGGTGCCTTAAACAGAACTGAAACTAAGACTTAGTACGTTTTGTTATTCTTAACTCTTAAATTAATTCAACAAGGTGTGCCTGTCATTTTCAAATTCCCTAAGAAGTAAGGACAGGTTACATAGCCTTCAAAAGAATAAAAGGATTTTTTTATTATTAAATGATTTTAATAGCCCTCTTAGAATAACAATAAGCCTATTTTTTTCTCGTTTCTAGCTGGATTTCACTTTATTACAAATAAAATTTGCTTGGGAATTTGGAAAGCAAAACTAGCTTTAATACCAACTTCAAATGTCAAAATAGATTGACCATAGTCCCAAGCATGATTATATATTTTCTAAACCCTTACCTACTTCTAATTTTAAAAACTAAAAATAAATAAATGAGCAGGTACATAATGCAGTGCATGTTTTCAATTTCTATATTTTGTGGGGGATCAGCCAGATATTACATTTTAATGGTTAAATAATGACTGTTTATAGAGAACATATTAATTGACATTAAACAACTCAAATTTTTCTTCTTAAACATTTCATTCTGCAGACACATGAATTTGCTACACTAAATAGTGAAATTAAATAAGAGAAAAAGCCAAATAGTGAAGGAGAGCACAAAAAGATCAACTTTACAGAAAAGACTGTGTAAGAAAATTAGGGGTTATTTTGGTTTATCTGGTTGTGTCTGAAAATGACTTTAAAGTCATACATACCAAATGGGAGAAGAGCATGTAAAATTAACAGCATATTTATAGCAAACGAGTTTGTTGCTAGAGTCTTCATATGCTGCAAATACAGCTGCGCATCAACTAAAATGTCCTAACATTATTGGTGTACAAAATTAAATTTTAATTCCTTTACAGAATTGGGAGGTGAACCCATCCTGCTCATTCTAGGTAGGCATAATTCCTACTAATGTCAGTAGATGGCTTTTGCCTCAGTAAAAAGTGAAAGTGAGGTTTTTTTTCATTATTTCTAAACTCATAAATGCACTGAATCTCATTATAGATTTTGTTCTCACATATATCACTCAGTGTGTCCTGATTTTTCCTTAGAAATCAGCACATCTGTACCCTTCACCAAAAATTCTAAAACTAAGCTGTGATAAATATTTACTCCCCTTCATTGTGCATTATAAGATGTTTACAAGTAAAATAAAGTGAAATAATTCAACATTTTTTTTCATTTTCAGCTTTTTTTAATACTGTAGTACTTGTTTCAGTTTTTGTGTTGATGGACCTTTAATGGGTTTTTTTGTTATTGTCCTTTCTTGTTTTAATGTTGGATTTGTTGTTGCTGAGAAAAGAGTACGATTGTAATAGGTAAATCTAGATTGCTAAAAAAGGTGGGACCTGAATATCTTTCATTATTTAGCTCCCCACTCCACTCAGTTATTCACTGTTCACAAAGTGCAAAACACAACCGAACAAAAATCTGAATACAAAAATGGAATGTATTTCATAGCTTCTAAAAACAGTGAGTTATCGAAACGAATTGGAACTATCGTTGGTTCAGAAAACTGAATGGAGTCTGTATTCCTATGTTTAAATTCTAAAGATGCTACCAGATTTTTTTAGAACTGTGTTACTGTAAGCTGTGTTGTACACTTACAGGTTTGGGGATCTTCTGCGTTGTTTTTATATTTACTGAAATTTTAATCAAACACTTAGATAAAACATTTTGCACACTGGCTATTTAATAGTTGGGTTTTAGTAATCATTAAACTACAGAGATACGAATACCTCAGTCTATATTCTATAATGTGTAGCATGCGGTTGCATTGCCACACCAGCTCTGAAGTCTGTTGTTTGTACTCTGGAGAGGTGTAGCATGTATCCACAGGGTAGACATTATGAGAGTTGACGTGGTTTATATCTTTTATGTAATCATGACATGGAATCCAAAATAATTATTTTAGAGACATTTCCCCTGTTATCACAGATAGCACAGTGAACAGTGTGGGGGAATGGGTATTGTTCAAAACACAGGGCCCAATTTTCAAAAGTTTTACATTTATTAAAATTTGTTGGTACATTTTCATCTTTCTCTTGATAAATCAGTTTTAAAGCTTTTTTTTGTTTTGTTTTCAGTTGTTATTTCTGTGTTTTGCTCTTGTACTGTAGCATGCTCTAAGCACCTTCTTTTTAAAAAAGTTCCATAAAAATTTGGAAAATAGACTTTAAATTATTTACTTATAAAATGATGATTTACAGCATTACTACCTTTAGTTCAAAAATAAGAAAATAGGTAACATTCTGTCATTCAGGAATGTATAGGTCTATATACAAATCTAATTTCAAGCGAGGTATTTTTAAATATCTGAACCACTTCTTTTTTTTCACCTTGTTTTCCCTGTGAGAAATGATCTGATATCGTTGTGATTCTCACCAATTGACATCTGCACTGTTTAGAAAACAATTTGTATTAGAGATGCACTGCAATCCAATTTAATTCAGAATGTTTTTACAAAACAAAAGCAACCATTGAGAGCCATAAAAGTGCTGACAAAAAATGGATTTATGAGTAATACAACTATAGAACAATAATTTCAGAATTTAAAACATTCAAGAGAGCAGTATGAATTTCTGAAAATTGGGCCCTTGTCTCTCTAATAGGACATCCTCTGTATATGGTTTAAAACAAATCAATAAATGGAATTCTAGTATCTCTGCTAATTTGTTTAGTGATTTAAGACAAACAATAAAAACTGGAATAGAAATATAAACACACAGTGCTTAGTTCTAGTATTAGAAAATTAATTTTATATAATGCCTTGCATTAACCCTTTGAGCATTGTAAGTAACGTGATGGGAACAAAGCTTTTTAGATAATTTAATTAGTCTGTCGAGCATATACTTTGAAATACCTGATAGTGTTGTAGAATTTTTTTTAATGATGTCTAAAGTAAATACTTGCATACTACACGGGAATGGTTTTGTTATAGGAGGCTCAATACATGTAGGCAAAATATTCACTGCCATTGATGTGTACTATGTAATAGAAAACAGTACTTCCTCTTCCTTGTTTTCATAATTGCATAAATTTATAAAGAAAATCAAGCATAAGTTTCTACAGATGTGAAGTTGTCTACTTTAAGATACCTTTAGAAGATAAAGGTTTAAAAACTATATTCAGACTATTTTAAAAATTTCTTGGGGTAGGTTAGTATTGCAATATTCTGGTACCGTAAAAGAATATTTAGGATTAAAAGAAGGCTTAGTGAAGAAGAATAAACTTTGAAGAATATTTGGTATGTTTGCATTGAAATTTTTGGCAGTGTTTTTGATAAACAAGAACAAAAAGTGCATGGTTATATTGAGATTCCTTTTAAAGCTCAGTCACTGCAATCATAACATAGCTAAAGGCTGAAGGTGTTTTATTCATCTGTATCTACAGGGGTACAGTTTGGGTGGCCCTTATAGAATGTCAGAGTTTTAAAAGCAACCAAGAAATTGCACAAGCCTTTTGCCACTTTAAAAAGCCCCTTTGTTCTTACAAACACTGCTTACAAGAACAAGGGAACAAGTGTAATAGCAAGTAGGATTCTTTGAACTTACAGATAGAAACACCACCTTACTAAGTGAGAGTAGAATACATTTTCTACCGGTTTCTTGCAATATCAATCAGTCAGCAAACACCAAGTGCAGCTGTACTTACTTAAGTCTAACTGAGGGCAAAAAAAAAGGGGGATCTCATTTTAATTTATTTAATGGAATTACGTCAGTAGTATAGTGCAAGTAAGTTGTAAACATTTTTAGTTAATGCAAATTCCTGCAGAATTAATTAACATAAATGCAATACTCAAAGGGTTTTAACAACTTTTTTTATTCATAATTTACTGTAAATGCTTCTGAGTTTGCATGCCTTGAT
>Ga0181612_136840_pt1 | contig 17626 bp, 20 predicted proteins | sample HoacroProtozoa21_FD_119630 | JGI IMG/M metagenome (GOLD analysis project Ga0181612, IMG submission 119630) | Hoatzin crop microbial communities from Cojedes, Venezuel. Combined Assembly of Gp0051906, Gp0051904, Gp0051908 | reverse complement strand
TACAACTTCCTTAAAATCACCCTGTTTGCTCTCGGTTGCCTTCTTGATGGCACGCTCGATGTTCTCCTTAGGCATCTGCTCACTGCGGGCTTCTGCCATAAGGGCGCGCAGACGAGGGTTGCCGGTTACATCGGGACCGCCCTGCTTTACTGCGATGGTGATTTCCTTTCCGAGTTTGGTGAAGGTACGGGCCATGTGACCCCACCTTTTCAGCTTACGCTCCTTGCGAAATTCAAATGCTCTTCCCATAGCCTACTCCCCCAATTCTGCAATGTACTTGTCGATATCGTAAGCCTCAATGCTCTGAGGATATTTGTCCTTGATGGCCTTGTAGCAGTCAAGTGCAGCGGCCTTGTCGCCGAGCTTCTCGTATACCAGACCCTGCTTGAACAGGTAGGTGGCAGCAAAGGTATTGTCGCTAACATCAGCAGCCTTCTTGTAGGCAGCGAGGGCGGCATCATAGTTCTCAAGAGCTACATAGGCATCACCTTCGCAAGCCTTTGCGCGGGCAGCGAGGATGGGTTCTTTGCCCTTGTACTTCTTAAGATAGTTCAGAGCGCTCTCGTAATTGCCGAGCTGAAGCTCGCAGAGACCTGCATACATGTACATTGCCTTGCCGGCCTTCTTGCCATAGTCGTCAATAATCTGGGCAAAGCCAAGAGCATTGCCGTCGCCATTGAGTGCAAGCTCATACTCTCCCTGCTGGAAGGCGTTCTCTGCAGGATAAGCCTGCTCCATAGCCTCAGCGCACTTGGGCTGATAGATGAACTTGTTATAGGCAAGCGAAAGCAGCCAAATGAGGATAATGCCGCAAAGCACTCCCCAAATCAAGCCTTTGTGATTCTCGTAAAATTGTTCGGTCTTGGAAAGGCTCTGCTCTATGTTCTCTGCACGAACCTCTTCCTTTGTCTTAACATTGTTTGCCATATCTTTTTGTCTTAATTTTCGAATTAGCCGACAAAAATATAAAATTTTACTGAATGTTGCAATATTAAACTTGATGCGCGGGGCGAAGTAAATCCAAAACTACCTTTACAGGGTTGAATGTTTCGGCGGGAACCTCAACGAAAAGGGTGTTCCAATCGCTCATTGAGCCATTCCAAAGCCCGGGAAGTTCCAGAGCCTTGAGTTCGCGCCCCTGAAAGCTCTTGCTGGAGATAAATCCGGCATTGGAGTCCACATGCTTCAGCAGGTCGAACTTCTCTCCCTTGTAATTGCGGATGCAGCAAACGAGGTCAACGGGATTAAAGTGGGTAGCCTTCGACATGATTTCCATAGCAGCAGGGTCTTCCTTGTTAATCTGCACACTCTCAAGGATTTGCAGGGATGTAGACCCATCTTCACCCTCGATAATATAAGGGCCTCCACCGGGTTCACCCTCGTTCTTTACCATGCCGCAGACGCGGATGGGGCGGTCAAGCTTGGCGCGAAGCACAGCGGTGCGGCTTTCAAGGTCGGCAGGCAGCTGCTTGAAGCTGATGCAAAGCACTTTGTCCAGGAAGTCCTGAATCTCGTCGCAAAGTTCCCAGCTGGTACCCTCATCCAACCTCTGAAGGAAGTTGAAGATGGCATCACGGAGCTGCAGGGCCCTACCCATCAGCAGGCGCTTGCCCTCTGAAGTCACGGGCAGAAGGCGCTCTACGGCAACATTGTCAATATTCTTGATGCTAACCAGTTCCTGCTCGACATCGTTTAGATTGTAAATCAGCGCACCATGGCCTGCGGGGCGGAAAAGCTTGCTGCCGTCGTCACAGAGGAAGGGCTCGTTGTCGGGAGTAACTGCTATTGTGTTGGTGGAAGGGTCCTGATAGGTAAAGTGCACATCGTATTTTACGCCATAGCGCTGCTCGTAGGTAGCCTGCACCTCATGCAGAGCCTGCTCAAACAGGTCGCGATGCTCGGGTGAGATGGTGAAAACGAGGCTGACGCTGCCGTCTTCGTTACGCATATATTCCTGACCTTCAACCAGATGCTCGGCAAAGGCGGTGCGGGTTTCGTTGGGATAGCGGTGGAATTTCAGCACACCCTTGGGCTTGCTGCCATAACCCAGGCCGGGAGTCCCCAGCAAGGTGTTTGCGGTCTTGGCGCAATCGGCATCCTCGTTGGGATTGGGCTTGCCGAAGACATCCTCGGAATAAAAGGCGAATTTTTCAAGATTGGCGGTAAGTTTGCGCACGGCGTCATTGGGGGTCTGCGCACCTGCAAAAATGTCCTTGAACATTCTGGAAGCAGCGCCCGAAGCAGGCACGAACTTCACCTTTCCGGCTACTCTTGCAGACTTAAGATACTGCATTGCAGCCTGTTTCTCCGCATCCTCAAGCACCTCGATTCCCCTTTTTGGGGTAGCGGCGCTTACGACCTTCAGCCAGGGAAAGCCATTGCGGAAGAATTCGATTTGTTGGTCAATAGTCATGTTTTTATGGTTTTAGATATAGAATTCCCTACGGTAGCTATAGTTGGTGCGCAGTTCCTCGAATCCCCCAGGGTTCATCCTGAACATAAAATCGTCGGTAAAAACGGGGTAATTATACTGGAAAATGGATGTAACCTGCCCCTGATTCATGCCGGCAAGGTTCAAGCGGACCGCCTCCAGGTCCTTGATGTCGGTGGGCGGGTAGAATTCGTACAGGTTTTCGATGGCAAAGAATCTTGCCACGGCACGCACTGCCATTGCGGTTCCCATTTGCTTGCCTTGATAGGAATAGCCGGCAATATGAGGAGTTGCAATCTCCACCAGATTCATTAGTTCGCGGTTGATATCGGGTTCGTGGTTCCAAGTGTCGATAATTACAGGACCCAAGGTTGGGATGGCTGCGATGAGGTCTTCATCCACCACCACTTCCCCACGCGAGGAGTTGATGAATATGGCACCCAGCTTCATTTTTTCGAAGAACTCGGCATTTGCCATGCCTCTGGTGGTGTCCAGCAGGGGCACATGCAGGGTGACGATATCCGAATTTGCTAGCAGATAATCCAGCTCGCAGAACTCTGTGGCGCCTTCGCGTTCAGCCCTTGGAGGGTCACAGAGCAGCACCTTGAAGCCAAGGTGACGGGCCATGCGTTCTACCCTTCGGCCGACATTGCCTACACCCACAATCCCCATTGTAGCCCCCGTGAGAGGGATGCTGCGACGGGAAGCGGCTCCATAAAGGGCCGAAAAAACATAGTTCATAACCCCACCGGCATTGCAACCCGCAGCGTTCTGGACATAGATACCATTCTCGGAGCAGTACGGCAAATCGATATGGTCGGTGCCGATGGTGGCAGTGGAGATGATTTGCACCGCTGTATCGTGCAGCAAATCCTTGTTGCAACGGGTTCTGGTGCGGGTAATCAGGGCCTGTGCATCCTTCAAATCTGCATTTGAGATTTCCGACCCTTCCTTGTAAACAACCTCGGCATAAGGCTCCAGCACCCCTTCGAGGAAGGGGATGGCCTTGTCCGCAACTATCTTGATGGGCTTTGTCATTTCAGTCTTAACTCCTTTATTCTGGCAGGATGGGTGTCACTTTCAATGAAAAGGGGGTCGCCGGCTAAAATGGCATTCATTTTTGCCAGAAGCAGGTCCTTTTGCATTGCAAGCTGCGAGCACACCACCGAGGAACTCAGGGTGATGTACAGGATTCCATCCCGATAAAACTTGCGTATCGTAAAGCGCTCTGCGCCAGAGGCTTCGTACCAAGCCTCGAAAATGCGTCTGTTATTGTGGCTGGCGGTGATATGCTCCGCCTGAATCATCTGCCTGAGGGCGTCCGCAAGGGAAACAGCCCCGCTTCGCTGCAGTTTACTCATCCTTGGTAAACGCGCCTCCTTCCGCTTCGTAGAAAATGGCGTCGCTCACTATGGATTGCAGCCTGTGCTTGTTGCTGTCGCTGATGAAAATCTGACCAAAATCACTACCAGAGACCATTTCAAGCAGGTTTTGCACCCTGCCCATATCCAATTTGTCGAAGAGGTCGTCGAGCAGCAACAGGGGTGCAAAGCCGCAACGGCTCTTCATAATGGCGTACTGCGAGAACTTTAGCGCAACGAGGAACGACTTCTGCTGCCCTTGGCTGCCGCACCTGCGAATGGGGTGGCCGTCTAGGTTGAACACGAAATCATCCCTCTGCAAGCCTGCCGTGGTAAAGCCCATGATAATGTCGCGTCCACGCCGGGCCTTCATCAAGTCCAGGAAACTCATCTTTTCCAGGTCGGAGCGATAGCTGATGTCTATCTTTTCGTCCGAACCGGAAATATGGGAATAGTACTCCTGCAAGACAGGATTTATGCTTTCGCAGAAGCTGCGACGCTGCTCGTAGATAGGGCGTGTCACAGTGGACATCTGGGCATCAATGGCATCCAGCAGTTCACTCTCCACGCCCTCGTCCTTCAGCAGTTTGTTGCGCTGCTGGAGCAGGCGCAGGTACATCTGCACATTTGTCAGGTACTGCCTATCGGTCTGGGATAGCACCGAATTTACAAACTTGCGGCGCTGCTCCCCCGATTCGCTAACTAGGGCAGTGTCGTAGGGCGATACCATCACAACGGGGATAAGCCCAATGTGGTCGGAAATGCGCCCGTAGGGTTTGTCGTCCCTGCGAAGCTTCTTGCTGCCGTCGCTGCTTACCTGGATGCTGATTTTGGTATCGGTGCCGTTTTCCATGGCATAGGTGCCGGAGATTGCAAAGGAATCGCAGCCGTAGCGGAAGCCAAACTTATCCCCAGGCAGGAAGGCGCTCTTTGTCATTGACAGATACCAGATTGCGTCCAGCAAATTGGTCTTGCCTTCCCCATTTCCACCCGAGATACAGTTCATCTTGGGCGAAAAATCCAGTTCCTGCAACTCTATGTTGCGAAAGTTCTGTATTACTATCTTTTTCAGGGTCGGCATAGTCTTACAAAAATAAGCAAAATTTTGCAGACATAGCAAGGGAAGCCGACTAAAAGATGTAGTTAAGACCGAGTATTAAATCATTGGGCAGCACAAAGGGGCCTTTGGACTTCTCTACGATGGACCCGCAGGTCTGACAACTATACTTGGTGTAGATGGCGTAGCCAGCCCAAAGACCAACCCCGACATCGATATTGAAATGCTTGCCAACCAGCTTGGAATAGCCAATGGCCACTCCTCCACCGTAACGGTCGCCTTCGGTGGTCTCCTCCGACTTTAGGCCACCCATTCTAAATTCCTGATACTGAGCCTTTACGCCCACCCATAATTCCGAATAGATGTGCCAAGGCCACCAGCGGGAACCCACCGAAAACAGCCTCTGGTTGTAGAGTTTCATATCCTCGCCCTCGCCATATTCAAAGGGGTTGTACTTCACTCCTGCGTTCAGGCTGAAATGCCTTGCAAGTCCCATTGAAGCCTCTAGGTTAAGGGTACCTCCATTAGCATAGTCCACAGCATTTGTGGAGAGTGCAAATTCCTGGGCCATAAGCCCGTGACCGGCCAGTGCCAGCCCAATGATTAAAATCAACTTCTTCATATCTACTTGTATTTATTGAATGCCAACAGAATGGTGGTCTTGCTTTCGGGATAGAGCGAAACAAGCTTGTCCCTAAGGGTGTTACGGTCTACCACGGTGCTAACCAAGGACCCAAACAACTTGATGCGGGTCAGCCCCCTTTCATCAAGGTACCAGAATATCTGGGGATGGAACCAGAACGAAGTACCGAACAGGGCGTCGCTCTCAGGATAACGCTCCCTGTAAAGTTTGCTTTCAACATAGTAGGCCCAGGTTTCAGCAACCTCGCAATAGCCTGCATTCTTCTCGGTGCCGGACCCGTATGTCTCCCCTCCCGACTTTACAAAGCTCTTGATTATATAGGTTTCCAGGGTAGACCACCAATCGTTTCCAACCACGGCATAATGGCTCGTGTGTGCAAGCTCGTGAACGGTCGAAGCATAGATGGATGCATAGTCATCCTTCCCTTTCAAGCCCAGAGTGATGTCGGGTAAAAACATCTTCACAAGGAAGTAATAATCTCCCAGCAATTCCTCCAGAAGCGAGCCGTCAATCCCCACTCCCCTCTTTAGCATCACAGTGCTACTAGCCTTCATATCCTTGAATATCCAAATCCTCAAATCCGAGGGTGGAGTGGAGATGGAACCGGCATCGGTAGTGCAATTTTCATAGTAGTTCCAGGTGGCATTGTTCACCACGCAGCGACGGAACAGCGCACCATTGGAAGATTGGCTGATTTCCGCCGATACACCCTCCGGTGAATGTCTTCCAAGAGTGGATACCGAGGCAGGAAACAAAATTGTGTTAAGTCCTATGGCAAAGCCCTTTTTGTTCTTAAAAACCAGCCTATACCTAGGATTTGAAGAGAACTTTTTGCTCATCTCGTAATAGCCGTCTTCGTCAGTGTAACAACGGCTAAATTTGACAAAAACATTGCAGGAAACCCTCACATTTGCCACCCCTTCAGGCTCGCTGGAATGTTTAGGGTCGAGCAGGGTAATTCTGCCCGAAGGTGCCACCGCGGTTGACGAGCCTTTGGTGTCCAAGGCCAGCATTTTCTCGTTGCCGGTCAGACGGAACGCCTCCCTTTCAACAGCATCCCAATCGATGCCGTCAGAGCGGGTCTGCACCTCGTGCTCAGCTATATAACAATGGTCGAGTATCTCGTATTTTATACCCTCCGGAAACTCAAAGTCCGAGTCCAACACTGCATACTGCCAGGTAATTTCCCCATCCGGAATATCGGGGTCCTGATAATAGTCGCCCTCCTTCAGCACTTCATAATCAACGGGATGGTCCAGCAATTCCACACCTAAGTCCTCAAGTATATCAAGTTCATCCTGGGAAGTAGGCAGGAAGCGCACATAAAGGTCGGTGGCGCTGATGGAGACCTCCCCCGCCTTGGTGGGATAGAGAGATTCAATGGCCTTGGTAACATTCTCAACTGAATAAGGGTCCTCCAGTTGGTCGCCCAGCACAATCATATCGTGCCCTAGGCCGTCGTCGGTATCTATGATTTCACCCCTTTTTGAGAAGAACCCTTCGGGGCTGCAGGCAAGTGCCACTATGGCAGTTGCAGCAAAGGCTAAAACTCGCTTCATATCGCACAATTTTTTTGTTGGGGGCAAATTTATGGGAGAAAAAGGCGTTTATCTAAAATTTAAACGCTTAATTCCAATTTTACCAATTTCTTGCACTTATACGGGCGATTTTGTATCTTTGCGTAAAACTATTTTGCAGCAAAATGAAAAAACTTTTACTTTTTTTTGCGTGTTTTTTTATGTTTTTTGCACCTGCATCCGCCGATGAGCAGATGGATGCCATAAAAAACGACAGATACAACGCTGGATGCAACCACCATCCCTACACCGCTCCCGAATTCAAGGACACCAAGGCACCAAAGGGATACAAGCCTTTCTACCTCAGCCACTACGGCAGGCACGGTAGCCGCTACCTCATTGGGGAAAATGTCTACGCCAGGGTTAACGAAAAGATGGCACAACTGCACGAGGCCGGTCTGCTGCCCGCCGAAGGCGAAGCACTCCGCGAAGACCTAATCAAGATGGCAGAGGCCCACGATGGTGAGGACGGCATTCTCACCCAAGTAGGCAGCATGGAGCATCAGGGCATTGGTTCCCGTCTGTACAAAAGGAGTAAAAAGCTTTTCAACCAAAAGGACCGAGATGAAATTCTGGTAATATCCTCGCCCATAACTCGCTGTGTACAAAGCGCTTTCAATTTCACAGGGTCCATCAAGGCCGGCAATCCCGATTTGAAAATATCCCTCTACTCCGGCGATAAATACCTTAGATATCTAGCCAACTGGGCAAACAACGACGAGCTTAGCAAAAGGATAAGCGAAGTATCTGATTCCCTGCGCGATGCCCTTATGACCAAGCCCGGCGAACTCATCTTCACCGATGCCGACAAGGTTCAGGAAGTCCTTGGAAAAGAGACACTTACCCACTTTGTCTACTCCCTTATCAACAAGTCCTCCATCGCACGCTGCCTGGATATCAATGTCGACCCCTTCAAGCATTTCACCGACGAAGAACTCTTTGCCCACTATGCAGCCTATTCGGCTCGTAGCTGCGGTTATTTCCGCGATTGCCTGGATGCCGATGGTTTCCGCGATTCGGCAGTGGCCCGCCCCCTGCTCAAGGACTTTGTGGAAAAGGCAGACGAAGCCCTCAAGGGCGGTCACAAATGCGCCGACCTGCGCTTCGGCCACGATAGTGGAATCGGCCCCCTGCTAAGCCTGATTGGGGTTGAAGGCTACGACACCAAGGTCAGCCTGGCCAATGCTTACAAGGAATGGCCCTCCTACGAAATGCTCCCCATGGGCACCAACCTGCAGATGATTTTCTACAAAAACCGCAAGGGCGACATCCTTGTCAAGCTGCTCAGAAACGAAATTGAGACCACCATTCCGGCAGTCTCAACTTTCGATGGCCCCTATTATAAATGGGATGACCTCAGGGCCTATTTCGCTAAGAAATGCAAGATGGACTAGAAGAAGCTGACTGTCTTCTGCTCAATTGCACTCATCAGACTATTTCCGAGGCGGCTAACACCAAATCGGAAATATTTTTTATTCATCCATTCCTGACCAAGAATGTTCTTGCCGATGCAGTAGTAGCAAAGGGCGTCGCGGGAATTTGAGATACCGCCGGCGGCTTTGAAACCAACCATCCTGCCGGTGCGCTCATAGAACTTCTTGATGCACTCGCACATAATGTAAGCTGCTGTAGGTGTGGCATTTACCTCAACCTTACCGGTGGATGTCTTGATAAAATCGGCACCTGCTTCCATTGCAAGGAAGGATGCGTCGGCAATGCGCTCGGGAGTTACCAGCAGTCCGGTTTCCAGAATCACCTTGAGCACTACCTGCTTGCCCAACTTGGCGGCAGCGGCATCAATGGCAGCCTTCATGGTGCGGATCTCGTTAGCTGCGGTATCATAGTCGCCTGCAAGGAAAGCATTGAGTGCCAGCACGATATCAACCTCGTCGGCGCCATTCTCCACTGCAAGCTCGCACTCGCGAACCTTTACCTCCAGGAAGCTCTGGGCGGAGGGGAAGCAACTTGCAACTGTGGTTACATGCAGCTCGCTCGAAGGGCGGTTGTCGCGTACCACGGAAGCGAAGTTGGGATACACGCAAATGGATGCGGGAAGCGGATAGTCGGGATACTGCTCGGTAAGGGCTACTGTCTTGTCTACCAGCTTCTTAACGCTTTCAACGGTATCATTGGGCTTCAGCGTGGTCAGGTCCATAAAGGAGAAGCAGGTCTTCAGCACCTCGGGGGTGTCCACGGTGTCAATGATATCTGCAATACTCTGAATGCCGGCCGATATCTTTTCGATATCAGGAACATAATTGAACTTCTGTGAATAACTCATAATTTATGCCTTAATTTGTATTTTCAATCCTTCGTTGATTAAGTCTTGCACCATCTCCCTCATCTCCTTCTCGCTGAACTTCTCCAAACCCGACTGGGGCGTGGGGCGGGCAATCGTATAAACCATGACTTCGCGAGGTTTCAGCCGCCTTACAATCTTCTTCCAGCCCTCCAAAACTTCGGGCGAAGAAGAATCAAAATCGGCGCTTCGCAAAAACATTGTCTGCAATATAAAATTTCCTTCGAACTTTTCCAAATCCTCGACCAGATTTTCGACATCAAATTCCCCTTGTGGATGATTGATCAGCTCCACAAGGCCATTTGTAGGGGCATCCAGCTTAAGAATTGGATTGTCTACCAGACGCAGGGCCTCAAAAACCGCAGGCCTTGAAATCCTGGTGGCATTGGACAGCACCGACACCTTTGCAGACGGGTAGTAGGCGTCGCGAAGCTTGATTGTATCCCTGATTATTTCGGGGAAATCGGGGTTAAGGGTAGGTTCGCCATCGCCGGAAAATGTTATCGAATCGATGGGAACTCCCTCCAGCATACAGGCCGAAAGCTTATCTTCAAGAGCGGAACGCACCTGCGCGGCGGTGGGGATGGTCCTATCGTCAAGACCATCCTTGTTCCATCCACATTCGCAGTAGATGCAATCAAAGTTACAGAGCTTCCCTTCTTGCGGCAAAAGGTTGATTCCCAAGGAATTACCTAGTCGCCTTGACTGGATTGGCCCGAAGACTGTTTTTTCCCTTAACATCGTTTTTTTCTATTTTCTTTGGCTCGCCAAGGTCCTTTGCAACCGGCTTTGCGGGTGCCGGTTTTTCAACTACAGTGTCAACCTTTACCGAATCAACTGCAAGCGAATCCAGCGCCAGTGAATCCACTAAAACGGAGTCAACTGCCACCGAATCTATTGCGACTGAATCCACTAAAGCGGTATCAATCGCCGCAGTATCCGTTTCGTCAAAGTCCCAAGGCAGATGCAGTTTAAGGATGGTATCCTTGCTGAAGTCTATCTTTTCAAATTCGGGGAAGCTGCGCATAAATGCCTTTAAATCAGCCTCTCTATCCCTCTCCTCCTGCATCGGAGCCAGCTTTTTGCTCAGCTTCTCCACTGCCAGTTCCATCACCTTTACATACTTCTCGGGATTTGCTAGGTAGTAGTTCACGCTGGCATCGTAGTCCTTGAAGCTATAGCCGTAGTCCTTGAATATGGTGCCATAGAAATCCGAGGTATCCGCCTTTTTGCGACGCGACATGTCGTCCTGCACCCACTGGTCGGCAAGGAACATTTCGGCATAAATCGACGCCATCTTCTTTTCGGGAATGATGCGAGCCTTGCGCCCACAGGAAAGCAGGCTGCAAAGCACTACAGCAAACACTAGCAGATATCTAAGACTCCCCTTCATTACCTAAGTTCAGCTCCAAATTCCTTCTTAAAACCTTCAAGAATCCTGTCCATAGCCCTCTCTACATCCTGGTCGGTGAGGGTGCGCTCGGCATCCTGCAGGCTAAAGCTAAGAGCGTACTGCTTCTTGCCCTCGGGGATCTTGTCGCCCCTGTAAACATCGAAGAGACCTACGCTCTTAAGCAGGTGCTTGGCACTCTTAAGTGCGGATGTACGAAGGTCTGCATACTTCACGCTCTCGTCGAGCAGTAGCGCCAGGTCGCGGTGCACCTCAGGGAACTTAGGCATTTCCTTGAAGGCAACTTTGTCACGCTTTACAATCTCGAAGAGGGTCTTCCAGTTGATTTCGGCAACCACAACAGGCTGCTTAACTCCAAACTGCTTGGCCAGAGTGGGATTTACAGTACCCAGAACTGCAAGCTGCTTCTTTCCGCCGGGCAGGCTGTAAACCACACCCTCCGAGAAGATATCCTCGGGAGCAGGCTCGGTCCACATCTGATAAAGGTCTGAGCCATAGCGTTTTAGCAAGAGTTCGAGATAGCCCTTGAGCTGATAGTAGTCGGTCTTGATTGCACCGTCCTTCCAGTTTTTGGGAGTGGTACCGCTCAGGCAAAGAGTGAAGCAGGTATGCTCCTCATAGCCTTCGAGTGTCTCCCCTGGTTTGTCTGTAAGTCGCTGATATACAGAGCCATACTCAAAGGTCTTGATTCTAGAAAGCTGGCGGTTGGCATTGTAAGCGACCACCTCGAGTGCATTCAGAATCAGGGTCTGGCGCAGCACATTCAAATCGGAACTCAGAGGGTTCACAATATGCACGCAGCGCTCTGCGGGGAAGGTTTTGAGGTTTTTATAATAGTCTCCCTTGGTGAGAGAATTGTTCATTATCTCGGTAAAGCCGTTGGATGCCAGGAAGTTGGAAATCTGGTTGCGGATGGCCTCAGGCTGGGGTGTAGGCGAAGGTACAACACTCATCTTCATGTGCTTGGGGAGTTCGATATTGTTGTACCCATAGATACGCAGAACTTCCTCAACTACATCACATTCGCGGTAAACATCTACCATATAGCTGGGCACTTCCACCTTGGATTCCTGCTCACCTTCCTCGAGGAAATCATACCTGAGGCTGCGCAGAATCCCGTCCACCTCGGCCTTGGAAATCTCCTTGCCGATGAGGTCGGAAATGCGTTTGTAATTGATATCCACCACTTTACGCTGGATTTCCTTGGGGTAGGACTCCTGAATTTCACCTACTACGGTGCCGCCAGCAACTTCCTGAATCAGCAGCACAGCCCTCTTAAGGGCATAAATGGGAATGCCGAAGTCCCCTCCTCTCTCGTAACGGAAGGAAGCATCGGTCTGAAGGCCCTGAGACTTGGAAGTCCTGCGGATGGATGCTGGATCGAAATAGGCGCTCTCGACAAAAACATTCACTGTGCCGTCACTAACGCCACTATCCTCACCACCGAATACACCGGCAATGCACATAGGGCCATCCTCATTTGCGATTACCATATCCTTGGAGCTAAGCTTGCGGTCGATACCGTCAAGAGTCTTGATAGGTTCACCCTCGGTAGCCCTGCGAACAATCACCTTGCCGCCCTTAATCTTGTCAGCATCAAAGGTATGCAGCGGCTGGCCCAGCTCAAAGAGCACAAAATTGGAAATATCCACAATATTGTTGATGGGATGCAGGCCAATGCTCATCAGCTTCTTCTGGAGCCATTCGGGCGAAGGGCCGGTCTTTACACCCTTGATGGTAATGCCGGTATAACGGGGAGCACCCTCGCTGTCTTGAACCTCGATGGGGATACCTGCGCCCTCGCCTTCCTTGAAATCTGAAACATCGGGATAATCCAGCTCGCACTGCACTCCATTGTGCTTGCACCAAGCATAAAGGTCGCGAGCAACACCGATGTGCGAAGCGGCATCCACGCGGTTGGCGGTAATCTCATATTCAATCACTGCCTCTGTTTTAAGATGCAGATAATCCTTAGCAGGAGTGCCTACAACGGCATCTTCGGGCAGAACCATAATGCCATCGTGGCTATTGCCGATGCCCAGTTCGTCCTCGGCACAAATCATTCCGAGGGATTCAGCACCGCGAATCTTGCCCTTCTTGATTTTGAAATCTCCCGGGAGCACAGTGCCAATCTGCGCCAGCAGAACCTTCTGGCCAGCTGCAACATTGGGAGCACCGCAAACCACCTGGATAGGATCGCCGTTTCCGGTATCCACCTTGGTGATATGAAGATGGTCGGAATCGGGATGGGGCTCACATTCCAGCACCTTTGCCACCACAACACCGGCAAGACCGCCGGGTATCTCTTCCTGCTCCTCAACACCATCTACCTCAATACCTATGGAAGTCATTGCATCCGCAACCTGGGTAGGTGTGAGGTCGCATTTCAGATAATCTTTTAGCCAATTGTACGAGAGTTTCATTTCTTTAAATCTTCGGGATTAAACAAAGTATCTACAAATTTCTTTCTGTCAAAATAGGAAAGGTCCTCAATGCCTTCGCCGGTGCCGATGAACTTCACTGGCACCTTGAACTGGTCTACCAGGCCAACCACAACCCCACCCTTAGCGGTGCCATCGAGCTTGGTGACGGCAAGGGCGCTGATATCGGTTGCGCGGGCAAATTCCTTGGCCTGCTGGAAGGCATTCTGCCCTGTGGATGCGTCCAGAACCAGCAGTACATCGTTAGGAGTGCCGGGGCAAGCCTTGGAGCAGACATTGCGAATCTTGGTGAGCTCGTTCATCAGGTCAATGCGATTGTGCAGACGGCCGGCGGTATCAATCAGAACCACATCAGCATCGCGGGAAACGGCGGCCTTGACGGTATCAAATGCTACACTGGCGGGGTCTGAGCCCATTTTCTGCTTGACGATATCCACCCCTGCACGCTCAGCCCAGATGCTGATCTGGTCAACCGCAGCGGCACGGAAGGTATCGGCAGCGCCAAGAATCACCTTCTTTCCCTGTTTCTTGAAGAGGTAGGCCAGCTTGCCGATGGTAGTGGTCTTGCCCACACCGTTAACTCCCACAACCAAAATCACATAGGGCTTCTTGCTGAAGTCCACTACGGGAACATCGTCCAGCCCCAGGTCCAGCAGAGAGTCAATCTCATCGTGCAGAAAGCCCATCAGCTCGTCGAAGTCCATATACTTGTCCTTCGCCACCCTCTCCTCGAGGTTGTCGATAATCTTAAGGGTGGTATCCACCCCCATATCGGTCTCAATCAGGGCTTCCTCCATATTATCGAGGATGCTGTCGTCGACTCTGCTCTTGCCGACAACCGCCCTGGATATCTTCTGAAAGAAGTTAAATGCCATAATTTTCCGTTAAACCTACAAATATAATCAAAATACATCAAAAAAAGAGCCGTTCGAATCCCGAACGGCTCTAATTAACTATTTAAGTTGATTACTTCTTTGCGAAATAGTCCTTTGCCTTGTCTGCCTCAACAAGCTGCTCTACGAATACATAGGCGCCAGTCTTGGGAGACTTTTCCATACGGATGCACTTGACCATGCTCTTAGCACCGGCCTTTGCTGCGAATGTTGCAACTGCTTTCTTTGCCATAGTCTATCTCGTTTACTTGATTTCACGGTGAAGAGTAACCTTCTTGAGGTAGGGATTGTATTTCCTGCGCTCAAGGCGGTCGGGAGTATTCTTCTTGTTCTTGGTGGTGATGTAGCGGCTCATTCCGGGAACACCACTTTCCTTCTGTTCAGTGCATTCAAGGATGACCTGAACCCTGTTTCCTTTTGCTTTCTTTGCCATAATACTGAATTTTAAACAAGGTTAACAAGTCCTGCCTTCTTTGCTTTCTTGAGAGTTGCATCGAGACCATTCTTTTCAATCTCGCGGATACCCTTGCAGGACACTTTAAGGGTAACAAATCTCTGCTCCTCCTCGCTCCAGAACTTCTTGTTCTTGAGGTTCAGGGAGAAGTCGCGCTTGGTGCGCAACTTAGAATGGGCAACATTATTGCCTTTCATTCTCTTTCTTCCGGTTACTTGACAAACTTTTGCCATAATTTATAATTTTTAATTGTTTTTATACAAACTTGAGGAATCGCTTCCATCTAATGTTTTCGGGGAATTTCTTTCCCCTGATTGTTGAGAGCCAAATGACCGACGGTCTTCCGACTATGTGGTCTTCGGGAACAAACCCCCAATATCTCGAATCGAGGGAATTGTGCCTGTTGTCTCCCATCATCCAATAGTAATCCTGCTTAAAGGTGTAGGTTCCATCCTCTATGGCCTTTTGCAGATCACTGTGCTCATAATCCCGGATTATCCTGGTGTAGAGCGGAAGGGTGTGCTCGTTGATTTCAACGCTTGCGCCCTTGCTCGGTATCCAGAGCGGTCCGAAATAATCGCGTGTCCAGTGATAGTCGGCGCTGAAGGGGAAGATGGTGAGGTAGCTGTCGGGATAGTCCGCAGGGTACTCATCCAAATTCGGCTCCACGCTCACTATGCTGCTCACTCCTTTTATGCTCTCTAACATCTTGGCTGTCAGCGGCATAGCGGGATAACCGGGCAGGGATGCGTCGAAGTGGAGTTCGTCGAGGTTGAGCCCCAGTTTGCTGAGGGTCTTGGAGTTTATCTTGCCCCCGGTGGTCTTCACCGTGTAGGTCAGCTGCACTCCCTCGTAAACCTCCTGCTGAATCCCGTTTACCCATACAAGGCCATCTCTGACCTCCAGGGAATCGCCGGGACCGGCAACGCATCTTTTTACATAGTGGTCTTTCTTGTCCGAAGGACGGACAATCACAGGACCAAGGTTTTCAATGATCTGTTCTCTTCCCAACATCCTCTCGAGTGCGTAATAGTCCTCGATTGGAGCCTTGCGCAGAACGGTATCCCCGTTCGGGAAGCCGAAAACCACATAATCCCCTACCTGCACATTCCTAAAACCCTTCAACCTCCTATAATCGTTCTGGATTGCCTTGCTGTAGCTTTCCCTACCGAAGATGGTGTTGTGGGTAAAGGGCAAGGTCAGAGGTGTCTGTGGAACTCTCGGGCCGTATGTCAATTTGCTCACGAAGAGATGGTCGCCTGTATACAGGCTGCTCTCCATTGAGGAGGATGGTATCTTGAAGGCCTGGAAGAAAAATATGTTGATGAAGGTTACAACAATTACTGCAAAGATGATGGCATCGAGCCAATCCAGCAGGGCGTTGTGCTTTTCTCCTTCCTTATACTCCTTTTTCCAAAACAACCACTTGACTTTCTTTGTGATAAAGAGGTCAAATATGATGATTAGACCGAGGAGCCACCAATAGTTTCCAAGCCAGATTACCCAAAGAACATAAAGCAAAGCCCAGAATGTGAACTTCGTCCACTTGTTCTTTGTGAAATCCTTCAAGCTCACCCCTTTTCTACTTTACGGATTTTACTATTGCTTCAAAAGCCTGCGGGTTGTTCATGGCGAGGTCAGCAAGAACTTTGCGGTTGAGTGCAATGTTCTGCTTTGCAAGTTTGCCCATAAACTGTGAATAACTCAGACCGTACTGACGCGCAGCGGCGTTAATACGCTGAATCCAGAGGGAACGGAAGGCACCCTTCTTACGGCGACGATCGCGGTAAGCATAGGTAAGGCCTTTCTCATAAGTGTTTTTAGCTACAGTCCAGACATTCTTTCTGGAAAGGAAGTTACCGCGGGTTCTCTTAAGAATCTTCTTGCGGCGCGCCCTTGAGGCGACTGAATTTACTGATCTAGGCATAATTTAACTTGTTTTTAGAGAACCAACAATTCTTTAACTCTCTTCTCGTCAACCTTTTCAAGGATGGAGAAATGATCAAGATTCCTTTTTTGTTTCTTGGTCTTCTTGGTGAGGATGTGGCTGTGGTAAGCATGCTTCCTCTTGATTTTTCCCGACCCGGTAAGCGCAAAACGCTTTTTGGCACCGGAATTGGTTTTAAGCTTTGCCATTTCTTTTTGTTTTAAATTAATAATATAAACTTGTCCGCACCACGCGGATTATTTCTTCTTGACGGGGGCAATCATAATGTGCATGCGCTTTCCCTCGAGGGTAGGCATGTTCTCTGCCCTTCCGTATTCTTCAAGTTCCACGGCGAAGCGCAGTAACTGCTTTTCGCCTTGGTCCTTGAACATAATGCTGCGACCTCTGAAGAATATGGTTGCCTTCACCTTGGACCCCTCCTGGAGGAACTCCTGGGCGTGCTTCAGTTTGAACTGGAAATCGTGTTCATCGGTATTGGGACCGAAACGGATTTCCTTAACTACAACTTTGGCGGCATTTGCCTTCATTTCCTTGGCCTTCTTGCGCTGCTGGTACAGGTATTTCTGGTAGTCCAGAATCTTGCACACGGGCGGGTCTGCCTTGGAGCTGATTTCGACGAGGTCGAGCTCAAGCTCATCGGCAAGGGCCAGGGCCTTATCAAGCGAGTAGATGCCTGCCTCGGGGATATTATCCCCTACCAGACGCACCTGCTGAGCGGTGATCTGCTCATTTACGGGCAACTCGTTTTCGTCCTTCTTGACGAAGTTGCGGTTGTCCTGCTTGCTCTTTTTGTTGAAACCCGAGGGTTTCGGTCTGTAAGGTCCTGCCATTAAGCCAATTCTTCAGCCATCGCTGATTTAATGTATTTAACAAAGTCTTCTGCACTCATAGTGCCGGCGTTGACACCTTCCTTGCGTATGGACACGGTGCCATCGGCGGCCTCTTTCTCTCCCACAATAGCGAGTAGAGGCACTCTCAGCAGGGATATATCCCTAATTCGTTTGCCGAGAGTCTCGTTACGGTCGTCTATTGAAGCGCGAATTTCGTTATTTTTTAGCAAATCACAAACTTTTTTTGCATAATCTGCAAATTTTTCGCTGATAGGCAGCAC
>Ga0181612_146638_pt1 | contig 17627 bp, 8 predicted proteins | sample HoacroProtozoa21_FD_119630 | JGI IMG/M metagenome (GOLD analysis project Ga0181612, IMG submission 119630) | Hoatzin crop microbial communities from Cojedes, Venezuel. Combined Assembly of Gp0051906, Gp0051904, Gp0051908 | reverse complement strand
TGCTTCGGCAGGGGGGTTGGACTAGATGACCCACAGAGGGCCCTTCCAACCCCTACCGTTCTGTGATTCTGTGAATGTCTGGGGAAGTCCAGGTAGAATGTGGAATAGGGAGGTGCTGGCAGAAAGGTGGTAAGGCTACATCCCCAGGTAAGAAGTCAGCCAGAATGTGACTAGTCAGTTAGGATGTCAAGGAAGAGCTCCTTCAGTTACTGTTTTTTCTTGTCCTGCAACATTGTGTTCCAGCTGCCTTTCTGGACTGTAGACCTTCATCATCACTTCCCTCACTCCCTCCTCCCTGTTGCGCTCCCTCCCACTGGTGTCTGGGTTTGTGGGCGAGGGAGTGACTGTATATGTTTGAGCAGGATGAATGCAGATGATCTGCATGACCATGAAGAGCCACAGAGAAGATGACTACAGCTGTAGAGATGGGAGATAACATGCATGAGGGAGTTATTTAGTGTAAAGAAATAGTTGAAAGATTTAAATAGAAAGGTATCACAGAAGGTAGAGAAGAAAACTGTCCCTCATCCATTGCTGAGCTGCTCTTTAACAGTGTCTTTCTGGAGTTTCATAGTCACCTTCTAGATTTTTCCATTGTGCAATTGAAAGACAGGTTGTACAGAAAATGAAGGCACTAAATGAATGAATCTTTGGTAATTCTTCCTGCAGAAAGCGTGACTTTGAACAGAGAAATAATTGTAGTAATTACACTTCAGCTCTCAGAGTTATAGCATTGAAACTGATAAGGCTAATCATCTGTACCTTTCTTCTACTCCATGGAACACCTGGGATATTCAATTAAAAATAACATAGCTGGTGTAATTTCCATCTTTACCCATCGGAAAACAAATTAGTACTTACCTGTTTGAATGAAAATGAGTACAAATTAGAATTCTTGTACTTTTATCTGCAGTGGAAATCGTAGACTTGTCTCAGGATTTCTGAAGAGATTGTCCTACTGATAGTATGTTCTCCATAGGTGCGGTGGGCAGATCTAGAAGAAAAAAAAGATGCAGACAGGAAAAGGGCCATTGGGTTTGTTGTTGGACAAACAGATTGGGAGAAGATAACAGATGAAAGCGGCCATCTTGCTGAGAGAGCCCTAAACCGCACCAAGTATATATGAAAAAGTGGTTAAATGGAATTTTATGCCTCTAAGGTAAGTGTTTGGACTTCCTGCATGCTTTTAGCCTTGATGGTTTTTTAGGTTGAGTTGGGCTTGCAGTTCATGTCGTTGTTAGTGTTCTTCCAGACATTTGATTTGGAGCCTTGTGTAATAGGTATCAGTACCTGTACAGCATCTAAAAATAAAAGAAGAAGGATTGTCAGCTATGAATCTCCAAACCTTATTAACAGGAAGATTATGTTTTCATTAAAAGAGTAGTTCAGCTGTGTGTCTAGTCCTGTCTAGTTCAGATTTTGCGTACCATACCTTAACTCTTACCATGTTAATTGCAGTTTTACTTGGTGTAACAAACTTTTCCTTTCTTTACAGGCCATTTGCTCTGAGGAGAAGTGAACCAAGGTGTCATGAGCATCTTGCATGGGTCATGTCACTCCCACCTTCACAGTTTTTTTGTTACTTTAGTTTCAGCAATTTTCTTGAGAAATTGACAGATAACCAGTGTCCTCAAAAAAAAAACAACGAATCCCACTGCTCCTAAGTGAGAGAGACAGTTTACTACTTAATATTTTTGGAGGGGAGGGAGGGGGAGGGCTAGTAGTTTTAGCTGCTGTTTGTGGGATAAAGTGGAAGGATTAGACAGATGTTACCTCCACTGTACTGTCACAGAATGTTTATCACCTTTGCTTTGTGGCTGTTCTCGTTTTATACTGTATGTACCTTGTAGCTTATTGTATTAGGAAGCAGAACAATAAATTTCACTATAAACTCGATGTTCTTGGTGGACCATATAGCATGGTTTTTGTTTGACATTTTAAATGTGGTCTGTGTTCACATGTTGACAGTGCTCAGAACCGTACTTACCTGGAAGAGGTGCTGTGCTCATATTCTGGAATGAGTCCTGTCTTCTAGGTTTATCACCTACTCCTCATAAACAACTCCCATTAAGGCTCCAAGTTTTGCTGGGCTTTAAGAGTCATACCGTTCTCATTCTTCCTGGAGAGCAGGAATGATCGTTATTTTTTGGATCCTAGTTTCTCAGTTATGTCAAATTACTGTTTAATTACTGAATATAAATTCTGTTGTATGGCTCTGAAATACTCAAGATAGTAATGTATGAAAAACATTTCTTTGATGCCTAACCTGAAAACAGGTACTACGGAGTTCTCTGGAAGCCAGCCTAGTTAATTCATTTTGGTCTTACTGTATCTTCTGGTTAACACTGATCCCTGTCAGGGTATTTCATTCCGTTCATAAGTCTGCTATCTCGTAGGGAAACATCATTATCAGAAGCGACAAAAACCAGAAGTTATGCCCTTCTATTCATTTAATAAATGTGTTTAGCTTGCTAAAAAAGATAAAAGAATAGCAGTCCACACTATTAAGAGTGGTACTAATTCTTCACAGGTGCTGGTATATCGCTTCTGCACAGCATTATGTTTGCTGATGAAAACTTTCTTTTGTTCTCTTAGGTTTTGAAGCAGGTGCCTGATGTTAACAATGTTGTAACTAGGCGAGGTGTTTAAGTCCGAAAATAGTTGCTATTTTACTGGTGAATTTAATTTTTTTTCTCCTGATCTTTCTGAGGGAAGAAAATGAAGTCCTGAATTTCCTTCTCTGCTATTCTTTGTTGTTCTGCTGAGTGATTACATTGCGGTTTGCGTCTAGGTTGATAAATCAACTAGTTCTGGTGTGCTGGTAGTTCATGCTGTTAAAGGAGAGCTGTGGTGCTAATAGATGATTCTGTTTGCCGTTCTGATATTTTTGTTTATTGGATGTTCTCAGCCTTGTCTGTGGTGCATCATTGAAAGCTCTTCGGTAAACGAGGGGAATAGCTGAACTTGTGTTATGCCCTGAATGTGTTTAATACAAGAAAATCAAGCTCCCTGAATGCAGCATTTTTACAATGGAAGGTGATAAATGTGCATTTTCTGTGTACACATACTATTATGTAGCATGTATACTTTCTTTTTTCAATGTTGCTAAGTACTCTCTGAATTCTGACTGAGAATTGTTGACAAAGGGAAACTGATAGTTAACAAGAAATCAGTATTGTCTATTGCTGTGGAAATCAGGCAAGCTTCGCATCGGAGAAGTTACTCTATCAGATACCTGTAAAATGGGTTTCAGTCTATCCTCAGTTGTCCAGAACAAGACTGGAGTTCTCATGGCACGGCATTGTTATGAGCTGACGCTGTTTCCTGACTTTTAAGAACTGGTAATGGTTTTGTCTGTATATTTGATAACACACTTGAGCCAGATCCTTTTCTAACATTTTCCTTTCCAGGCTAAATAATATTTCTGGAGCATGCAAATGGATAGTGTGTGACAGAACTGATCGTATAGTTTACTGGTTTTAACAGTTTTGAAAATTATTTTAGTAGATAACACCCAGAGGGGTCACGTCACACTGTTTATTCTTCAAGTTTAGGGCAAAATTTCAGTTATGGAAACATACTGTTGCAGACTGTCAGACTGTTCAACCAGAACAGGCTGAAGAGCTTGGCTATTTTGTTGGTTTTGTTATCCTGGTTCCCGGAAGTTTTGAACTTTCCCATTTCTGTAGTACAGAAATATCATTATGTGATCTTTGTTATTTTGTTTCAGCTGGTTTGTATGTTGAGCAGGTCAGTCTTCATCCACTTGATGGCAAGTGGCTCTCAAAGAACAGAATTTACACCAGAACTACAACCTTTAACAGGTTCTAATTACTCTAGTCCTTCAGTGAATGCAGAAATTGAGCAAAGAGGAAAAATTGATCATTGCTGCTGGCAGAACTGAGAATAGCTAGGCAGTCCCATGCTTGTCTCGTAGTCAGAGGTTAGCAATTAGTGATTTCACTTTTGTCTGGAAAATCATTTGCTACAGATTCCAGTAAGTTTTGATCCTGATTTAGTTCTTACTCCTCATCTGCTTGCTGATACCGTCAATATAATCTTTCACAGTGATGAACAAAAAGAATACCCACTTTCATTGATGGCTAAATGGGAAAATATGCATCCTGCGCGCTCAGATAATGATCCATCTTTGATCGTGCATGCAGTTGTGTTGAGTTTAAGTTGGACTGTTTCCGTGCAGTGCATCACATTTAAAAATACAACTCTGAAAAAATCATCAGCTGCTGCAGAATGGATCTGCTACCAGTGGTAGAAGTACATGTACTTTTTGCAAGGAAGTGTACAACCAAAGGCATGCTGCTGCTATGTGAATAGAGCTTAGTTGTAATCTTCAGTCACCTTGTCTTTTACTGTAGGATTGCTCGTTAAGCATGATGGTCTGACTATGGTATGAAAGAGTGAAAATATAGCATAGAATATTATATCAGTTCTGGAAATGTCATGGTTTTCTTTTTCTTAAATGTTTACATCAACATAGATAAACAACTTACCTTGCATTATTAGTTCCCAATCCTTAGAAGGGAAGAATTGATGTTGGTACAAGTTTGTGTTTCACTTTTCACCTATCAGGTTGGGTTTGGTATTTTTTGTACTTGCTGCAGTCATCTGTGGGAATCCTGTCCATTAATTGTTCCTTGCCTGTCTGTTGGTAAACAAAATACATCGCTGGTATTGTCTGTTTGTGAGGTGTTGTTTTAACTATTTGCTGAGGCATTTAAATCTCTGAACAACCATTTAGATACCATGGAGGTCCTGAGTAGGATTTCAGTAGTGGCTTTTATGAAAGGATTGAATTGGAAAAGCACAGTTGTAAGATTACACTGAAATAAATATATTAACCTGTCCCCAAAAAGCCTGCATCTAATCCAGTTGAATAGTTCAAAATTATGAAGAATCATGATTTGCGAGTCACATTAGAAAGTATACTTCCTGCAGAAGAATAGTCTGTCATTAGTGTGCTTTTAAATCAGAGAGAAGAACATGACCTTGCCAGCCCAAATCAGTTCTTCCTAATTTGAGATTTCAACATCCTTGGAACATTCTGAGAATCCTTTTCAAAGGAATGAAGTAATTCAGCCTGTGGGACAGCTTGTTGCCACCTAAACAAATTTATTGTTACCAGAAGAAAAAATATTCTTTCTCCGTTTATTTAATGCAACTGTCATGGTGAATCGTTTCAGGCCCTTCAGACACAATTTCCCTTAGCAGATTGTGCCATTTTATGATCAATATTTCTGCCGTGAAATTTTGGAAACCCGCACGATATTGGACAGACCTCGGGACTTGAAGAAAATGTGGTTGATCTGTGTTGGAGGCAGATTGTGCTTTTTGCTGTGAAGTTGCTGATGTCTCTGCCAGCCTGCAGCTAGCTAACTGTGAGTTGACTGAACTGAAACCCAGGAACTCTCTTGGAGTGTTGTAACTCAGGGTACGTGGACTGGAAAGGGGAAGCAGTACTGAGTTTTCTTTGCCTGTGGAACATTCCCATGGTCTGCATCCTCAGGAAGCCAAATACTGATGGGTACATGGTTTTTTCTTATTATGCCTTTCTTCATTATTTGATGTTTCCAAGATTACTTCTGGGAAATGAGGTCACAATACTGAACTTGAGGTCCGCTGGCACTCAAACTGCGCCAGGGCAGCCTGCATACTATGAGATAATGTGTTTGAGGAGAAGAGGTGGCCATCTCAGTTGTGATTTGCACCCTGCAGCATGAACTGTAAGTGGGTAAAAGAAATTCAAGTTCTTACAACATGGTAGTGTAAGACTGATTATAGTTAGTTTTGTTATGATAGTAGAAATGAGAAGAGAAAGAACAGAAATTTCCTAGAGTTTAAAATGTGAATGGCACAAATCTCTATTTTGAGTCTCTAGGGCAATCATCTTTATTCTGTCCTAAAACTTGAATCAAAGTTGTTCTGTCTTCTGCTGCTCATACGTTCCTACAGGTGCGAGTCAGGATCCTTCAACCAACTAAAGGAACACCGAGTAACTCTTCAGATTACTGCTCAAGAATAGTCCTTTTTTTCTTCATGGTGAAACTGTTTTGTTTCCTTCTTACCAATGGAATGTTCCAGCAATTACAATATCTCTTTCTGCTACTTCCAAATTTACACAGTACTGGATCTGCAGCCTGGAGCCTTAAATCTTCCTTATATGTGTAGGTTGGAAAATCAGTAATGACAATATTTCATTCAGGTGGATTATCACTTCCTAGCTGATGGATATTGTTTGGAAGCAGAATGTGCTCTTTCATTCATGGCTTTCCTTAAACCAGGTAAACGCAAGTACTGTTGCCAAACAAAAAGTACAGGAAGTTACTGGAAATGGAGAGACTGAAGTGTTTTGAAGTCACTTATGTTTTCCATTCTGTGTTAGGTTTCTAGTCAGGAGGCTCTGGTCTCTCTGAATTGTAGGATTTAAGATTTGAACATGCAAAACTGTAAAGCTGCCTGAGTGGAAATGGCAGTTTCATTTTTTTTTCCTGATGTTTTTCTGACACGTGGAACTCTTAGATGGAATCTCTTTGGGTGGGGAGGCCTTTCCCTAGGGCTTGTGTTCTGGAGTGTCTGTCATTCAACTATTTCTCCATATGCTTCCCTTCTATGTGCATACAGGAACAAAGTTTGTTTCCTCAACTGATCAAGATACATGTGTATGAATGGACATTCAGCTTTACACAAGAAATTTCTCATGCTTTTTATTAGGATGACGTCTGAACTGTCTGCTGTGACCAGTATATTCATATATGAAGTTGCTATGTTTGAACAGTTAGTACCCTCAGGGGAATGCGTGAAGACTGCAAGATTGTTATCGCTTCAGTTCCCGTGGTGTTGCTGTCTTTGGAGAGAAATTATAACTGCAATGCTCCAACACAAACCTGATAAGTGAAAACTATCCGTTTAAATGAAGAAAAAAACAAAATTTAAAAAAAAAAAAGAAAAATGGGAATTCAGTTAGCTTTACTCTAATTATCTGAGCTGGAATCTGTTTTGCGTGACTAGAATGTGCTGGCAGCTCCACTGTCTGAGGTGTCTGCTTTAGCAACTGGCTGCGTATATATTTGTGGAGGAGAATCTGAAATTAATCCCTACCATTTTTTGTCTGCAGGTCAAAAGTATAGTTGAGCAACCTGATGTAGAAAGGAGCTTGTCTTGAAAAAAACTGTGAAGTGTGATTTGAAGGTACTTTTTAATTCTCTTAAAAAGCACAAGCCGTTAACAGATTACATGTAAACTGAACCATTGCCCCAGAAAAATAGAAGCATCTTTTAAAAACTAAAGGTTTCTTCCATTTAAATTTTGTAGGATGTTTCTTTTCTTCTCTGGAGATTAGCACAGAAAGGGAACAGAGCTGCAGTTCCTACTTGCTTCAGAGTGTAAATGGCCTTAAACTGCAAAAACCTAAGTATTTGTTTTGACAGGTAGGTGATGCAGACAATGATTTTAGTTTGGCACTACACCATATCTGGATGACAAAGTATCTTGATCAATGTTTAAAAAATATCTTTTTATTCTGTTTTGGTAAGTCTGATGCAGATGGTAATAAAAGTTTTGTTTGACCTCTGTTGCTGATCCAGACATTAGCCTTTGTACATGTAGCTTCTGGTTTTTCAGAATACGGTATCACTGTTTGAAGCACAGAAAACACAGCTTTACTGACAAACACCTATACTGTTTCAAGTTACTCATCTGTGGATGCTCGGAACTCTTGTGCAAGCAATGAATCTTTACTGCTATTCTTTGAGGTGTTTGTTTTTCCATTTCCTTTGAACTGAAGTTGCCAAATTCTTTTCTTTGAAGAAGATGTGGACAGATTAACTTGTCTGGTAGCAGATCTCATTGTACTCTTCAATTAGAGTCACACAAAAATCAAGATTTTTCAGGTAATGACAACCAGATGGCACTAAAGCTTTGATTTCATGTGAGGATTAAATTGTAGAAAAAACAAAAGCTTGAAATTGTTTCCACTATAACTAAATTTTTGTGGTTTCATGTTGCCTAATACAGTCTTAAACCATTAACTTCTACTTCATGAAAGAAAAGGTCACCACTTTTCTATGGAAAAAAATTCAGTAGATTAACATTGTGGAATTGTGTGGAGTATCACTTGCAGTCCACAGTCAAGATTTTGCGCACCACTGAACTTATGTGCTGCGTAAACATGGAACAAGATCTTCCTTCTACCTTAAGGAGAGGCATCAAAATTAAATGGTCTTTTTACATCCTGCTAAAAAGCTTGACTGCTGCGGACATCTGATGGAAAACAGGATTTAACTTGCTAGTAGCTGCTTTGGGATTGTAGAGTCTTTAAAAATATTGTAGCAAGAAATAATTCTTCTGAAGCCTTCCAAGGTTTCTTATTGAATCTTTTGCTTTTTTCATCTTGGAATGAGTTAAAATAAGGATAAATATCCAAATCAAAGCACTAAAGACAATTCTGATAGAAGAACCTTCTAACTTCACTCTGGTTAAGAAATCTCAGAACTTCAGCTTGATCAGAGATGCTGCCAAGCTCTCTCACAAAGAAAGAGAAGCTTTAACGTGGATGGTTCAAACAGGTTTGCGCAATGTATGATGTGATTACTGCATGTTTTACAGTAGGTACTTTATGGTTAAGGAGGAATGTGAATACCCTTTTCCAGTGAGTTTACAATCTACATATTCCTTTATTAGGAATAGAACGATTTTTATCTCCTTTCCCTTCTCCCAGTAGGCAGAGAGAATGTCTAAGGCTGAAGGGATGGCTCTGAAGTAAACTTCGGTGTAAACTTCCTCATTTTTCTTAAAAGTCTGCCTGTTTTAGCCTCATAGCTGTATTTACGTTTTGGATGTAGCTTTACAAGAACGTTCAGATACGCTTTAAGCGATTTACCTACAAATCTGTTGGGGAGAGACACTAACATGGTGAGTATGCTGCATTGCTAGTAATATGCTAACGGTGCACCTCTGCCTCCTACTTGAAAATGAACTTGGAGCAGAATAAAAATATGACTGAAAAGCTAGATTTACCTCAGTAAAACCACAAGTGACTGTTTGGCTTTGGGTCAGTTTGGGGAGCTCGTGAAACCTGTGACCTTCAGTGATAAATATTTCTCCATCACCTCCTTTGCCAGTTGTGTCCAGTACTGGTTTGTAGAAGATTGTCTCAGTCCTGAGGATTTCCATCCTTCCTTTGTTTCTAAGCTAGACTTACAGTGTGCTACGTTGAAGGCAAGAACTACCTAGAAGTTAAGACTGGCATGATTTATGTTTTGCTAAATGCAAAAATGCTGACCATATCATGTTGTCGCTTTGCACACTGCTTTGATAGTTCCTTGGATTCTGCATCTATATCATAGTCTTGAATTTCGTTTGAAAAGCCATAGTTGTCTAGAGAGTTTCTCTCTCAAAGGCCGTTCTCCACTACATACTCTGGCGCAGCAGCATCCAGTGCAGTCAGAGTTTTGGAGATGAGTTCCTCAACAGTGTCTGTTACAGCTGAGCAATCTCCTGGAGACTGTGTTTCTCAAGGCGTGTTGCAAAATTTCTCTCTCTTCATTCAGACATTTCTTCTCAGCGTCAGACCTTTTTGGTGCTAAATTCTGTAAACAGAAAATACGGGTGTTGTGTTCTTGTTCCTGGACAGTTGTTTACCATTCCTGGTGAAACAGAACTTCAGAAATACATTTTACTTCTAAATCTGCACAGCTGATGTGAGGTCCAGGATTGGTGATGAGGTGACTACATTTTTGCAGGAGTGCAATTTATGTATGTTCTTCATCTGGGTGTTTTCATTCAGAGGGATTGATTTCAAATGTCATTGCCTTGGAAAATACTCTTTCTGCAGCAGTTCCATATCAGTCTGTTATTTAGATGAATGCTTTAGGTTGAGACTTTGGTGTATTAGTTTTTCCAGTTTAGGATACTTACCTTTCTAAGATAAAGATGTATAGCTTATCTCTTGTAGTACGCATTTATTTTCCTTTTCTGGACTATCGTGGCATTTTCTTTTACCTTAATTTGTCCTTGGCTACATGCATCAAAATGAGGGAAATCTGTTTTCAACAATGGAAACTACTTGTTTCAGTAGTTCAAACTAACAGGAGAGACAAATAACGTAATTCTCTCCTCATTATAATTAACCTAATTGGGCATCTTTGTTTCTGCATTTTCTAGCACAGTTCATAAACAAATGTGCAATGCCCCTCATTATATTATATGAAACTTAAATAATGTGTGAAGGTGAAATCGTTTTCCTTTACATTCAGTTCTCCAGCTGGATTAGTCCAGTCCAGCAGGGATTTAAAACCTGCATATGGCGTCTAGAGCCTTCAGCTCTGCTGTTTTTCAAGTTTCAGTCTTTGCTGTGATTATTTTTTTTTCCTCTGTGTTTGTGTCGAGTTATATAGACCCGGTGAGTACAGCATTCAGTACAGCTGAATGTACTGATGGAATCTGTGTATTGTAGAAACATTGTTAACTTTCTGCAATATGTAGGTTGCTTGCTTTTTTTTTTTTTTTTTTTTTTTTGTTTTACTGGTTTTGTTGTTCCCTACCTTAGATATACTAGCTGTGGGGAAGGAAACTCTGGAAATAATGGTGCTAAAATTGCATTGTGTTTAAAGTAATTAATGTTATTAAAATATTTTACAAATATGTACCTGGTCAGCATCTTCCCTGGAAAAGAGGATACAAATTAGCAGCAAATTCTGGACAGTAGAGTCCAAAAGTCTGGACAGTATTCTAGGGAATTTTGGAAAGTATAGAAGACTTACTTTGCAAATAAGTAAGAATTAGAATTCAGCATTTGGTGTCAGATTCTGTGTTTTTTGCTGACTTTCTGCGATAAAAGTTTTGAAAATAGGATAATATGTAAAGTGCTGCTTTGGGTGATCTCGGGGAGAAGAATGCTCAGCAGTAATTAGGCACCATTTTTTGACTTAACAGTGTTATCAGCTGGGATTTTTTTGTTTGGCTTTTATTTTTGCTGATGTCATTGTCACGGAGTTTGGTTTGTTTGAAGAGCAGTTTTGCCTTTGGAAGCAGCAGCCTACCTCCAGCAGCGTCACTGACATGTTGCCCTTGAACCCTATGCACACAGGGATTCTGTCCTGCACCCGGGATGCGTCCAAGCCAAGCTCTGAACAGTTAATGTGGAGCAGATAAGCCCTGTTACCAGAGAGGGAATGGCACAAAGATGCATGTCTTCAGTGATGCTTCTCAGAAATCACCTTATAACGTCTCACAGACTTGGTTTTTATCTAAGGATTTACCCTTGTGAGCCAGTCCTCTTCCATTTTGCAGATGGGCTGGGGGGATGCTGCATCTTAGTGTGGGGTGGTGGATGAGTTGCATGTGACTTTGGACTGTATGGTGTGGATTCATGTGCTGGGCACACTGAATGTCCGAAGCTACGGTACCGTCATATGTATTGATGACATACCCATGTGCTAAATCTTAACAGTGCAGAACTGAGTTGTCATGGCAGGGGATTTTCCCAATGCTACAGTTCTGTTTAAATGTCTTATGGGGAAACAGACATTGTAGACTCATATGCATAAAACCTTCCTCCCTGTTAATCTCAGTGCTCCTTTATTTGTACCAGGATTTAGGGCAATTGTGTGTAGGTCTTTCACGTATAGGGCCTGATTTGGTTTTTTTTTTGTAACGCCATGTTTACCTTGTCATTACTCCATTACTTTTACGGATTTCTGTTTTACGCCTGCATGATCAGAGTTACATCTACAATACTTGCATTTATCTATCCTCTTTGCCTTTCTCTCCCCCAGCTCTCTTAATTGCTATTTTGTATGTCTGAGAATCCTTTCTCAACTTTAGCTTCCAGCACACATTGTTGTGTTTTGGGCATGGGGATCTTAACTCCAGGGGCTCTTTCCAGTGGAAAAATGCCACTGAATGCTTGCAAACACATGGCCATTCAATAATATACTGAATAAAGACAGTTGAACTGGTACCAGAGGGATTATAGGAGGAGCTCTGCGAGATGGTGAACTGTTTTGCAAAGTGCTGAACTAGCAAGATCCTTGGATCACTGGAGCATGTCACAGGGACGATGCAAGTGCCAGTAATTTTTTTTGAAAAGACTTTTGTGACGTTACACGCTGCTTTCAGGTGATGTCATGCCGTGCTCCGGAGGAACACCTTCCCCACTGGTTCCAGGATCATTTGCAAAGAGAGGAGCTGCTCTGCAAAGGGTCGCTACTGCCGCTCACTGCCAGAGAACAGCTTCTGTGGAAAGAACGGCTGGGTGGCTCTCAGGCTGATGGTTGGCTGTGAGCGACATAAGTAGTATTAAGAGAGGTAACATCTTCTGGTGGTCACTGCCAGTCTACTGACTGACTGAGGTCTTAATACTCGTTATTTGTTAAGAAGCAGATCTTGAGAATTGAAGTTAGGGTATTCCACATAAATGTTGGCCTGTGATTAATGACACAGTCAAAAGCTAAACTTGCTTTTGCGTAACCAGTAAATCAGGGGGAAGATGGTCACAGATGGTGATGGGGTGATCTGAGTAAATCAACACCATGAGGAAATGGTGGGCTTCACTGTGAGTATTGATGCAGAGAGACCGTAGGCTGTTAGTAGGGAACAGGATGGCCACTGGTGTTCCCAAGAGTGTGAAGGAAAGAAATTGCTGTATTTTTGCTTGAAGTACACAGTATAGTTTTACAGAAACAAGCTTACAACAACTTTGGAGAAAGAGGATTCTGTAGTTTTGTCTCAGCTATTTGAGAGTCCACAAGGCAACAATTTGTTTGGCACCAAACGGATGCTCTGTGCTATTGCAGTCTTCTCCACAGTATCTGCTCCAGAAACACTAGTCCAAAGAAAATTCCTTCCAGCATGAGGTGGCCCCTTCTAAAAAAGCAAAACGCAATCATCTTTATGAGGAAGCCCAGGATCTCTAAGGATTTTGTTTCCCTGATTGGTGGGACTGTTCAAATTCATGAAGCATTGCCACCAGCATCCTGGTTACAGTGCAAGTTTGGGAGATGCTTACACAAGCAAATCAAAAAGTATAGTGTTAATGGACACATCTCCAGTTAAGTGCTAACATATGGGTGAGTGTAGTATTGTCACTCCTTTACATTTCAATAAATAATCAAAGCTCCATGAAGTTCTGGAAACAGAACATTTGTCACCAGATCAAACACTCCTGCCTTGGCTTGTTACCGCCTTCGGAAGCCAAGACCCTGTGCCATAAATACAGAAACCTTCACTGACTGAACCATTACTCAGATGCTGCTTCCAGCTTCCAGATACTGCCAGTTCCTGTAAAGATTGCTCTGGTTTTTGGATACCGTTGCTCATTGAAAGGCCAGTCAGAAACAGGGGTGAGATGGCTTTGAATCTCAGGGGTTAGAAATAGCTGCAGAATAAATGGTTGGTTTGAAGTCGTGGCGTGATGAAGAAAAACACTATGAAGGGCTTTACCTGAGCTCGGACAGTAGCAGTGGTTCCAGATGCTGCACAGGGGCTTGCACTCTACCCAGAGGTTATTTGAAGAGTACGCTGCCGAGTAAAAAGCCCCAGATGTTCTATGCTCACTTGGAAATGCCATGCTGTGGGCATGGCCTTCCACAAATTAAGCCACAAAGGGAAAAATCTCTGGGCCAGCAGCTGTCAGAGCTGAGAAGATACGGCTTTGCTGCTGCTGGGCATAGCGCTCACAGCTGCAGCCTGGGACATTTCTAACCGTGGATAGAGGATATTCTGCTTTATAATGATTGCTCAAGAGAAGAGAGCACTGTGGCTTTTAAAAATACGGTTTCTACAGCATTATCTTTTTGTAACTGTAGCTACTATTCCTGAAGTGTTTTATTTAAAAACAGCCTTTGTGATGGGTTTTATTTGAACAGAGGTGGTGCTGCCGGTCATGGGGACTTGGCAGATGCAGAGATGCGTAGGGCTGGCCTCACTTTTTTCCCTTGAGAATGAAGTCATGGTGTTTTCAAAAGTTGTCCTTATTTCTACTGTTTCTTACTCACAGGCCTGGAAATTAGAAATAAAAAACAGTTACTTAAGCTGTTGAATATTCTGTGCTCGCTCTTCTCGCTCTTTGAGAACCAAGTGAGGATGGGTTTTATATAGAGATTGTGTAGATATGTATATACAGATATATGTTGTCAGGTATTTTGCTTAGTTTTTAAAAATAATACAAAGTATTCCTTTTTATAATTTCTGTTCTTTGTGTAAAGCTATGGATGAGTTATACATGTTTTGTGAAATCCAGTAAAATATTTTCCTTGAAGTTTCAGGGTTTTTTCTTCTATCTTATATTTTTCATACTCCCAGCTTTTCACTTCACCACTTGCTTTTCGCTGCTTATTTCCCATGATTGCGATAAGACAAAAAGATTGATCCTGTTGGGTACAGGCTGGTACTTCTGAGAACAGTCCTTGTTAATCTAGTAGAACAACTAGTGAAGAATAATAAAAGCCTGAGCAATAAGCACCAGCAGGGAAGCTGCCACGTTTGGCTCATGCCAATTGGACTTCATGCTGCGTCATTAAGAGTTGCTTAGCAGGTAATGAGAAATAGCCACAGAAAGTGTCCATAGTGCCTGTTTTATTGGAATAGTAAATCCAAGAACAGTGTTTGACCCTAATACACAAAATTAAAATTACCCTGTGAACTTCTAATCAAAAGCCTAGTCCTAAAAAACAGATTACTAAATTTGGGAAGCCTATAGAAATACTGCAGAGGCTGACAGTAGGTGTGGCTGTTTACTGTAAATATGCTGAAAGCTACCTCAAAAGGAGAAAATGTGAAGTTTCTTAAATTTTAGGTCTTTGTAATGTTTGTGTGTTACCAAAAAATAGTCGATCATGCATGTGACTTCATAACATGGGACTTCCCCTGCCACTTGGCAGCCTGTACAGTTAGCGGAGAAGGAATTAGTACATGGATATGGACTGTATCCCCACATGTGTTGAGTGTTGACCTAAATCTGCTTTTCCTTGTGGTTCATGGCACACCTCTCACTGGCTTTACTTGAAGAGTTGATCTCAAGCATTCTAGACCAGGCCTGCTTTTAAAAAATGGATTTACTAGTTTGGTGTTTATTTCTGCACAGACACATGTGCTTGTTCTCTGGCAGCCTGGCTCCCATCTTCTCCCACCCCAGCTGCTGCCTCCCCTCCAAGACGAGCACTGCCCCCAGCCAGCCCTGCTGGGTTTGGGTGGTGGAGGCAAGTCTGTGCTCAGCTTCCAGCAGAGGCTGACCATCCTACCCTTGCTTGGAGTAAACACCTCCCTCGAAAGCCCCTGGGCTACACCGTGGCCTCCCTGTTGCAGTGCCCAGTCTGGGCAGAGCTCCCTGTGAGGCATCTCCCTTCTCTACCCTGCTCATCTCTGCTTCTGAGCTTTAGTGCTTGCACCCCAGCTGCTGCAGGCAGGCCGATGGGCCGGGGCACCCCAGAAGCACAGGTGCAGCCCTGTTTATGGGGCTCCACTGCCACTGTCTCACCAAAACGGGGCTTTTCATTGCAGAAGTCAAGGGAGAACAGCACAACTAGCTGCTGCTGGGAACTGGCACCTGGGACAGCCCCGCTCCCCAGTTCCCACCCACTGGTCCATGGCTCACGATAATACGATATTTCATGGTGTGCAAAAAAGAAAAAGATTTTGCTACCAGCTAGAGACATCGGTCTGTTCTGGGGAACCCCACAGGGTGTTTAGTCCTTGAGACTGATCTCCACAGTCCCTCCATGTGTCGCTTGACCTTCCCCTGGAGTGGTGCCAGGTCTGCGGCACACAGCAGCTCTGCATACTGGAGGCAGAAGAAAGGGTATCTTCTCCACCTGAAAAGTAATGTCAGATCTCCCAGATGTGGTATTTGTGCTGTAACCTGGATTAATCTGTCCTTCCAGTGCATATAATGGGACAGCAAATGTCGCTGAGATTTCATGCGCATGGGCTACCACGTCACCAGGGGATGCTTACCTGGAGAGAGCTGCCCTGGTGCCAGATATGCATCTGAGATGTGTGTTTGAGGGAAGGTCCCTTTCAAGAGCTGGGAACCTCTAGGGCTGGTTCAGTCACTGCAGACAGGTCCAAGTCATTAGCAGGAGTAAAGAGAAAACAGAGGTGTTTTATTGCTTGTCAGAGCTTCCCCCAAAGCTATTTTGGCAAACAGGATGAACATTCACTAGGAACTTCTTCAAGCTCTAATTAGCTGTATATGAGTAATAAGTGCTCGGATGGTAAGTAATAGCATAGATGAGTGCGTAAGGGCTCTCGGGGCCTCGCCGGCTTAGTCAATGTGGTCACATCTCCCTTTTTCGGCTGCTGCAGGACCCCAGCAGCCTGGAGGCCTGAAGCCGTGATTTTTAGTGCTTGGCGATCTTTGTCGCTGTTTGGCTGTGCAGAGTGGGTACGGCGCTGTGGATGGGTTATGAGTGCAGTTGGAAATGTAAAAGGATAGCCCCAAGGAATTGTTCCTGGGGGAGGCAGTTACGGGTGGCTGTGGGCTTTTTGCATATACCACAGGAATTTGTGTAGAGGGAAGGAAAGAATTTTGGGGTTTTTTTAAAGATGGAACTAAGCCAGCAGGAGGTGATTGCGCTACCCCCATTGCTTCCTCAGGTAATTGGTGGGAAATGGTGAAGCAAGAGCCCACCGAAGCCTGAGGGTCCCAGCCAGCAGCTCTCCCTTCTGCCCCCAGCCCTCCGAGCAGACACGTGTTGCCAGTAGAAATCTCCCTGCAACAGGCACCCATTAGTCTCTGTTTGAAAACACAAAAACTGCTATAATTTGACCTAGAATGTAAATGAAATTACACACCATACCCTGCACAGCACAACCCGTGAAACCCTGGTTTCTTAAGAATTCATTATGCTTTGGGCTCCGTCGCCCCTAGAGTAACCCCGGCCTCCCCACGTCCCAGCAGACATGCTGCCTGCTCTGTCGGTGCTCCTGTGACTTCGCCGGAGGGGAGGCAGCGTGCAGCCCCCTCCCTCTCCCCCAGCCGGCTGCTGCTTTCCAAGGCTCTCGCAGGGGCGCAGGGCTCTGGCATCACACCGCAGAGCTGAGCCTGCCTGGGTGCAACTCCCTTGCTCCGGGCAGACGAGCACCCATGGAGGAGGCAGCTGCAGCCCGTGCTCCCCAGATGGGAGCTCTGCTTGCAGAGGGAGTGTGAGGTGGCTAAAGGTGGATAGGTCCTCCCTCTGCATCCCTGACACCTCTGTACTCTCTGTCATGCTTGGCTGAAGGGGGACAGGGGGTTGAAAAGCTGCTGGGGAGGCTGCCAGGTAGACAAGTGCCCTGTGCTCTTACATCCTTTGCAGAGTCTCTGTAGCCCTGCTTTTTTCCCTTTTTCTGTTGGATGGAAAATCTGCTTGGGGCAGAATTCACTCCATGGATGCAAGTGGCAAGGCCTCATCACAGACGAAGGACAACTGTTGGGGGATGCTCTTGGTTGTGGCCATGCAGGTCCATGTTCAGCAAAAGCCAGTGTAAAACACAGCTCTCCAATTCCCGCCTCTTTGTAGTTATCATAGAATCATTAAGGTTGGAAAAGACCTCTAAGGCCATCAAGTCCAACTGTCAACCCAACACTACCATGCCTGCTAAACCATGTCCTGAAGTGACATATCTGCACG
>Ga0181612_140039_pt1 | contig 17627 bp, 4 predicted proteins | sample HoacroProtozoa21_FD_119630 | JGI IMG/M metagenome (GOLD analysis project Ga0181612, IMG submission 119630) | Hoatzin crop microbial communities from Cojedes, Venezuel. Combined Assembly of Gp0051906, Gp0051904, Gp0051908 | reverse complement strand
TGGGTTTGGCCAGGGTAAGGTTAAATTTCACAACAAGCCAGGAGGGGACACAGCTGGGTGGCTGACCAAAACTTGTCAAACAAACGGAGTATTTGATACTGTGTGCCGTCATGCTTGGTGCAGAGCGAGGGAGCTGGCTGGGAGAGGTTAATCATTGCTGGGAACTCACTGGGCGGTGAGAGAGTTGCTCCGTGTATTCCCTTACTCTTACCAGTATTATTGTTGTTACCATTCGCTTCCTTTGCTGTGCTGTTAAACTGTCCTTATCCCAATCCACGAGTTTTGCCTTTTTCTTTTGATTCTCCTCCCTACCCCAGCAGGGGGAGGGGCAATAGAGCAGCCACATGGTGCTTTGTTGCCAGCTGGGGCTAAATTATGACAGTGACAGAAAGAAGTTCATTGATAAGGGTGAGAGAGCAGAACAACAAATACAGAAGAATAGGAGGGCTGAATGTACAATACATAATAGAGATGCATTAGGATGGATGAAACTGTGAGGAAAAAATACTGAAATAGTGGGCTATGGTGAAGGCACAACTCACAACTAGCAGAAAAACTGCCTTTCTGTGTTGCATAATGTTTCTCAGATGAGAAAATACGTGGTTAGTATTAGAGTTTTGCATGGCCATTCTGAAACTTATCCTGGCTCCTCCAGACTCGCAGGAGTCATTAATGACACTGGTGACCCTGATAATGGAAGAACTTTCCTCCAGGCCATCTTCCTTTGACAATAAATTGTCTTCTAACCCGAGTCCACATTCTGCCCAGACAAGAAGCAAAGCAGTAACAGAGTAAAAACTACAAGTACTTGGAGACTGGGCAGAGACTGACAATCCAAGCCCTTTATCAACTTTAGGCCTTTTAAAATTTGCATTGCTTGTGCAAACTGTTAGAAAGTAAAAGCTTGTTAGTGGTGGCTGATGCTTATGCAGATTTTGAGAGCAAACCAGTCAGATTTCCTTTTTGAATACTAGTGCAGCTATGAAAGTTTTAGAGATATACAGATAATGGGAAGTATAATTTTACTTCTTTCCAGTAAAATATGCAGCCTTCTGGAGGCTGGCAAAATTTTAAGGCTTTTAGACATGCTGGTTGTTTAGGTCTTTTTGCATTTAGCTTCAGGACCTGAAAAATTAGCCTTCTGGCAGTATTAGTACCCTCCTAAAACTAAAATACCAATTAGTAATAATAGCAGATACAGTCTCAGGGTGAGGCCATGCAATGAGGAAAAAATAAAATGCCCAATTTTTATGCTAGATTAACAGCATTTGACTTATGGCTAATTAAAGTAATTCTTTAAATCCGCTGTGGTCTTCCTGTAACTTTTCTGACCAACTGGAAGTTGAAATCACTTACTTTTTGAAATACAATAAGATAAAATGTCTAGTTAGCATTAGAGTGGGAAATGTAACCTATGATCTTATTGTTCTTATTTTTAATCTGCATGAACTTTTCTTATTCGAGTGGAATAGAAAAATGTGTGAATCAATAAATGGTGCTTCAGTGTTAGCTAGCAGAATAGAGGAAGTGCAGCTGTGGATGAAAAATAGCTAGAGGTTTCCTTGTAGCTGTTACTAATCTACTTGGTTAAATTTTCGCTTCTGTATTTTTTCTTTTTTCCTTTCTTTCTTTCTTTCTCAGAAATAGGCTCAGTTAGTTTATTGATTTGGTTTTACCCCAGTTTTTTAAATTGTAACAGTAGTTGTGACTCCTGGTTTGACCAGATACCATCGCCTTGACAGCACTTGTAGGCTTGAATCACAGCTACCATGTTTAGAAAAGTTCTTAGGTTCCGAAGGCCCTGTTAGATCATTGGATGGGAATATCAGAAACCAAGGCTATCTTACTGCACTTATTTGCAACACAAAAGTGTACATCAGTGGCTTTATGTGAGTCTTAATAATAGTTTTTTGTATGAGCATTAGTATTTTGAAGCCAACAATATGATAGTATGATGAATAGAAGACAGAGGATGTGGGGGACAATTATTTATCAGTGTGGATTAAGGAACAAGTGAAAAGGTCGATGCACTTATTATATGATGACATAGCTAATCAATGCACGCTCATTCTCTGTTTGATCTGCATTAGTGAGTTAAATCCTGCTCCTTTGTGGCTACAGAGGGCTCTTTTGCATTACAGCCAGCCTGTTTTTTCTACAGAAAGGCAGAAAATAGTGGATGGCCACATGGGGATACATGGCTAGTGGACTGCACAAAGCTAATTTTCTTTGCTTGCTCACATGGTAGTAATGACCAGTAACATAATGGAATTAAATAGATGAAGAACTAATAATTCTAGAATAGAGATAAATTTAATGCTACACGCACGAAAAGGAAACAGGCAGGTAAACATGTAGTCCTGTCGTGTCATGGCGAGGAATGAGACTTCTCTGCCTCAGCTTCCCCATCTGTAAAGGGAGTTGGTCCTTGAAGTCTCTTGGCATCTAAAAATTTTTGAAACCACTCTATAGATCATGTAAGTTTTCATTCAGAAGACTATTCCTAATTAAAAATCATTCCTAGGTAGGATGGTTTCCTTCATGCTTATTTGCTTTTGTAACATCCTATTATTTCTAATTTCTAAATTCCATTATTCTTTCAGCCAACATTCTTAAGTTCCTCTCCTAGCATAGTTATAGCTACCATGCCACCCTTGGTCAATGTTCAGCTATGTGACATAATTCTCTTAAATGTTCCTCATCAGTCAAATTGTTCTGGTACTTAAATATTAGTATTGCTTTTTTTCTTCTCCTAAGCTCAATATCTCACTATCTATCATTGCCCTTCATTTATAGCTTGTCAGCCAATTTTAAATCCATGAGACAGTTCTCATTTCCAATCCAGTTGAGATTAATTTTTCAAGTACGATTTCTGAGGTGTTGCCTCTGATATCTACTGATTCTGGATGTAAGATTGAAAATTGCTCCTTGTTTCAAATTCGTTACCCTCACTGTTGTCACTCTCTGTTTCAGCACGTATATGTAGGATCATAATTTCACTCATTGCTGTTTATTGCTCATGTTTCTGCTGTCAGCTGCTTGCTCTCCTTTAAAAAAAAAAACAACTCCCATTATTTTTCTAGGGATTGTAATGTGATTTACCAGATGATAATATCTACAATTACTCTTTATTCATCTTCTAAAGTTCAGTGCCATACAGCCATCTGGTGTCTCATTAGCTCTGCAAAAGCCCTAGACTACAAAGGAAAAAAAAATTACTCACATGGCTGAAGTATGTGAAACCTAATAAAACAAAGGAGACTGCTCATATTTTTTGAGCCAGGCATATAGGTAACTCTTGCGGGACCAGGCCATAAAATACTTTCAGAAGATTTCTTTGGTTAATCGTGTAAAGTAATTAGTATGAACACTGCAACATACTTCATGCAGAAGTGCTAATAGGCCTGTATTAAGGTTTCCCACACATTTCTTTAACAGCTTTTTATCAATTACCCAGGCATTAGATTTTTGACAATATGAAAAGCAGTGTAAAATACTGTTAACTTGAAGCATGTTGATGGATGTATGCTTTCAGGACATTTGGAATCAAATGCAAAGTCTTCATCATTTCTTAATTAGTCATTTTGCTTTCTCTCTCCCTTCTGGTGCTAGAGACCCACATATCATCCCACTCAGTTTAGCATCAACATGATAAATTTTTTGGTCCTCTTCCTTAAACAGTAGATTTTCTCTCTCAAACTACTTGTCCTCGCCAATATACATATAAAACCCCATCATATTTGTCTTGCATTCTGCAACAATAATTCATTTTTTTTCTGTCTGGAAGGATGTTACTGCAAAGGAGCAGCTCTTTTTCATGCCCCCTTTTCTGACTATATCTGAGAAACACCTTTGAATTTGTTAACGCACTGTTCAGCAAAAACATCTACCCTATACCAATTTTAGTGTGTCATTATTAAGGTGTGAACCATTTTGTGAAAGGCAGCTTCTTATTGCTATATATATCATAAATATCTTTCAAACGACCACTCTTTGAACTTGTGACTCATCAGTCAGGCATCTCAAATTCCCTTTTGCTAACTGCAAAATACTGATCTTGCTTATTACCCCCATAACAATAACCCCTAGTTAGGAAGAGAATACTGCTTCTCCTGGCAAACTGCAATGATGTCTTGTGTTTCGTTACTTTCTGCCACTTAGCGTATTAAATCATCTTGCACACAGCCAGTCTTCTACATGCCTCTGCAAAATCCTAAATGTTCTTTTGTAGGATCCTGGATGCAGACTGGGTGATGTGGAATATGCAGGATGAATGTCGCTTGCTATGGTTAACTTATGGAGCCTGCCCCAGCTCAGAAATGCATTTAGCCTTGCATTTTGGTAAGTAATATAGGAGATTATGTATTTTTATCTCCTTAAGTATGGATCAGTGAAACAAAGAGAAATGAGGGATGCTTCCTCAGGGCTTGTAATGAGTCTGCAAGTGAATTTCCTGAAACCCAGCAAATAGCTGCCGCACTCTTCCTACTGAAAAAAGTTAAGGTCTCTAACCCAGTCTTCAACTGCTAGAAAATATTAATCAGAAAGGTAGAGGCAAATTCACCTACCTACCTCTAGCTGATTTGAGACAGCAGGGAGTAATTCAGGGTTACTTTAGCTGCTTTTGTATTATATATTTGTTACAAGCATTTTGATACAAGGATCGGCACTTCACCAGCCTGGGAGAGAGGAACATCCCAAAGACAACTTGCCCAGGAGAAACAGAGAGACTGGTCAAACTCTGGAGTTGGAGCTATGTACAAATCTAAAAAAATCAATAAATACTGCTTCCCCCAACACAAAAGCAAACCACAACATATCCCCAATGCGTTCTTTCAACTGCAGAGATTTAAATTCCCACTTTATTCTTATTTAATCACAGTCCAGATGAGAAATTATTAACAATAAGAAACTGTTTGGTCAAAATACCAATATTAAATCCACTCTGTATAGTTGGAAGTTTACATAGCTGACTGGCTGTGAAATAAACACTGGAATGAATGACTTCCACAGGTCAGAAAAGAATTTGCATGTAAACATCCTGACAAAAGAAGAAAGCCACTTTTAGACAGCCTCTAGATTAAAAGCATTGTGAATTCTTCTCAGGTTTAGCATAACAGTCCTGATGAACCAGTATGCTCTCTGGGATAAGAAAACATAACATCTCTGGAAAGAAGAGACTTCAGCGGAGCCAAGTCAGTTCAGGATCATTTAATTCAAAATCTCCATGTAATTTCCTTTTATTTAAACCATTATTAAGAAATATCCTTCAGCTTATCACATGTGAAGCATAAGCTTCCTTTGGTATTAACTTTGACACATACAGAGCACTTGGGGGATTATATTAATTTAGGTGATAGTACCTGTTAGTGAGCATTTGATTGCCCTCAATGCAGAAGGATTTACTCTTGTTATTGATTTGTTGGCAAATATATTGGGTGGAAATCCCCTGGTATTGCTGGTAGCTGCAGATTCCAAATTTTATTGGATTTGTGAGCAATTTTCCTGTGTGTTTAAACTTGAGATCACTTTATAAAAAGAAAAGCCTGTGAGTAAGGTGAAAAACAAATGCTTGTTTTATTTTGTCGAAAAGGAAAGCTGCCTTGTTTTGCTTTGTTCCTGGTTGTTGATTACATTAGTCTGGCTTTTGTCATGGTTACTCTTGCGACAGGCATCGAAATGCGAACACATTGCTACAGGAGCCAGTAAGAAAGAAGCTATTACCTCTAATGGGCAAGTGGTCATTAGGGCACATTCTGTCTCCTGCAGAGGATAGAAATCAAGCCCATCCACATTTTAGTTGCTACGAATAAGTTTGTGGGCTAATATGACTTCTCTTATAGCACTATTTCTCTCCTAAATAATTTCCCTTAATCCTTTAGGCAGGAGTTAATGTAAACCAAGAATAAACCAGACTGCACCCTTGCCATCCCAGCCCCTGAGGCCAGGCTTGTTTCCAGACAGCACCTCCCCACTTGCAAACACCATGACAGACAGGCCCTCGGGCGGATGGGGCATGAGGAAGTCTGCCCCTTGTCTGCAGGCAAGACACAGCCAGGGAGTAGGTCCAGGGACCCCTGGGAGCACGCGGAGAGGACAGGGAGCATCTGGCTTCACCACTCCTGTGCTGCGCCTTGGTCTGTGCTCCAGCAATCAATATACTCTTAGTCCTTGTTATCAGGTCCCCAGGAGAGGTAAATTGATTTATCTTTATCTATTCTTTGCCAAGGTGCAATCCCTCTGTCCCTACACACTGAAATTTCTGGTAGAATTCCACAGCAGTGTCACAAATAATAAGCACAGAATTGGGCCTCCAGGACACAAAATGTCTCCTCTTTAGCGTTTCTTGAAGACCGATTCATAAAGCTTGATCAGAATTAACAACGACAATAAAAAAGGTGAGTTTAATTAAAGCCATATTGGGAAATGTCTAAAGAAATAAAGTGTTTCATTATGTTCTCTTCTTATATCCTACAATATTCATCCAATTAAGGTTAGCACTCAAGCTATTTTTAAGATATGGCATGAATAAGATAACCTAAGATATCATATGATTGCTCCAGCTGAGACATAATAGTTGAAAGTCATCTTTTCCAATAAAAATAACAGTGAACAGCGCTATTAATTCATGGTAACGATACTACTGGGAGAAGTATATGACTTCCACTGCTGAATAATCAACAAAAGTAAATTAGCTTTAAGCAACAGAATGTATGTGTACGTCTATGTCTGTGAGAGTAAATGACCTTGAGAATAAAGAATGGAAAAAAGCAAATTAAATACAGTTTTAAGCATCATAAGAATATTTTTAAATTATATGTTTTGAAATGTAGTCCATGTGAATTCAAGACTCTGCAAGGCAAAATTAATTGTCATTCTCTTCTAACACATTTTAACTAAAATGCACAGATGTATACTTCTACCTGAAACCTTTCCAAATTTCAGCTTTATCACATGAAGAAATATGGTTCCTGGCACATTTCATTTTCACTTTAACTCAACAATATCAAAAGAAAAACATTAAATTTAATAAATCTGCATTTTCTTATCCTTTGTCTCTCAGTCCTCGCTGTCTCTTTCAAGTGGGCTGTATTTAAAGGGAAAGCATTTATCTCTGTTGTAGACATTTTTGATCAGCCTTTTCAAGCTGATTTAAAACTTTCAATGTCTTAACTTAGGAAGTCATTTTTAGCTGTTTTTATCTATTAACTTGATGGTTTTTTCTTTCCTACTCTTCCTGCCTCCTAGATATGTACCTAGAAGGTACATATTTTCCTAAAACTACCTGCTTTTGCTTTCCACTACATTTTTGCTATTTAATCAGGTGTGTGCAATTTGCAGTTTTACCTGTTCAGATTTAATGTGTTAGTTCAAAACCTTCTTGTCACCTTTGAAAAAAATACATTTTGCCTTTTTTGCAGTCCATTTCTCACTTTTTTTCATACATAGGTACTCCACTCACCTCCACATACTCAATGCCTCTTTGCATTTTTTTCAGGTTGCTTTTCTTACAGTCCTTTGAGTTACTTCAGCTTCAGTCTCTCTCATTGGATTGGTAGGCATTTTTTTCTCTATTAAATAGTCTTCAATATATCAAATGTGTTGTTATGTGGAGAGAAGTTGTCATGTTTTGAAGCTGATTGACACGGACTTTTACAGAAAAGAAGTTAAAAAATACTTGAAGACTTCGTGTTTTTCAGTTTGGAGTGCTTCATAACTGGAAAAATGGAAATAGCTAACTAAATGCTGATTGTGTCATTTAAGGCTATGCTCCAATAATGCCTCTTTTTTGATTGTTTAAGATGGTCATTTTCCTATGAAAAAGTAGATAGAGATACATAAACTTATTGAAATCTTGGGTTTATCTTGTCTTGAAAGGAACCAGTACTTCTCCAACAGTTTATGTACTGCAAATGTTCTGTATATGAATATATATAAACCAAGTACTTTTGCGCATAACCTCAGAGTAACCATTTTGAAATTATTATATTGAATTGCTGTACAACTGTTATTGGCAGCTATTTTTAAGCAGAATCTAGGATAGCTTAATAGCACATCAAAGGACATGTGAATTCCATAATACTTCCACAGCCTAAAAGTGCAATTTGAATAATGATAATTATATGAGACATAATTAGAAGCAAACTAGAGACTGATTTGTATGGCCATTCTAACCATGATTTATTTTAAGAAACTGAAATCTTACAGGCATGATAGCATAAAAGATACTAATGTACTACAACCTCTCAGTATTTCAGGCAATATTGAAAACAAAAGTACTACAACAAGCTACTGTGTTGTAAGTTTTGAAAGAGTTAATGTTCCCTTGTATTGTTTTGAAGTCAGTTTGCTCCTGTAAGAAACACCATGAATGTGTTACAAGGCTTCCCAGAAAAATTTGGGGGAATTTGACTATGCTACGCTGTCCTTCCACTTGCTCATCTGGTGTGCCATCTTCTCCAAGGACTGGCCGTTGTGGGGAAGGACTTAGAGCAAGTGAACTAAATGCCTGTTGTTAACTAAGACATTATTAAAAGTTTATTTTGGTTCATGGGAACTTCCTAAAGGAAACCTGTCTTACTTTTTTGTTTCAGTCATGCTACAAATAAATTAAGGACATTAACTGAGAACAGAAGAAGAGAGAAAAAGGACAAGGGAGGAGGGAAGCTGAGTAGAAAGATGAAGCTAGGCAGAATCTGAAAGCTATGCTCTTTCTCTGCATGAGGCAATGTATACATAGTATGTGTAGGCATAGTCTGTGCATGTGTGTCTAGGTATGTGCATTTTACACTTTTTAACTATGCCTGCATGAAGAATCAATGCTCGGTAATCAGTTGTAAGATTCAAACATCTTTAGGTGATAAATTTTCTGAAATAAATATTACAGTGTTGACATGTATCTGTTATATGGTGTTAGTGACTGAAAAATACATAAATAATTTTGAATAAGTATGATATATGGGATCGATTCATTGTGACTATGCTGGATGACTGTCTAAGTAGACAAATTTGTCTTTCAATGATTAGAATGTATGCCTTAGATTTTTGTTCTCTGGAAATATCTAAAACTACAAAACTGCAATTAACTTAAAATTTACACTTTTTGTTATGGCTCTTAGTGACAAATATTTTAAGGGTATTTACAGAAGACAGAAAAGTCTGGGCATGGATAAAGCCACAAGAAAAAATCAAGAACTGTTTGAAAAAGTTTTGTGATGTTTTCTCAAGTTGATACAGACCATAACATCAGTAGGTGTTCTCCCAGCCAAGATTTGGATATCCTACATGCATTCCTACTGAAGGCATGCCAAACAAACAGAGAACTATTGACTTTCACTAACTCTGAATTTGATACAATGAAGATATTAAAGTAGTGTCTAAGAGGGTTGAGGAAAACATCAAGAAACCAAGAATCCAGCAAAGACCACTCAGTAGCTGATAGTCACCTGAGAGATGATGAATTCATTCAGGTCAAAAGTCTTGCTTTTTTTCATATTCATATATCTACAACCTAGGCAAATGACAAATTTCCACTAGCAGAAAGTGATAAAACAGATATTTGTCTTTGCAAGGTGGGATTTGCTCCATTAAAGTTTTCAGCCATATGACAAATGTAATTATTTCAAAATCCTGTGGGTATTTACCGGTGCAATGAGTGTTTCAAACTGAACGAATATCCAATTCTGCTAGATTCCTATCATAATTGTGGATTTTTATTCCTGTTCTGAAATAATTTGGATCTGCATGTCATAAATTTGTAACTTGCATGTCATAAATGTGTGGTTTTCAAAGCCTTTTGTGTACAGAAGACATGTTTGGAACAAAATTACATCGGTTTAGCCAAACCTGAAAGTGCACCTTAGATTCATGAAGAATACATACATGAAAGTATTAGTCCTGCCAGTAATTTTCTAGTCCTTCAAAACAGACTACAAAAGCTCACAGAATTCTGGAAGCTAGTGGATATATGGAGGGCAAAATGTTAGAATAACTTCTGTGTTTTTCTTTAAGTGTGTTTATTCAAAGCCTGACATACATATGTTTTTTTTTAAAGATACAGATTTTAGATATATGAGTTTACTTATAAAGATACAAGTTTACATATATGATATATATACACAGAGATTTAGATATAAAGATTGATATTTTTAGATATAGGCTAGATATTTAGATTTTTTAAAAAGATTCGATCAATGATATAGGGAATATTAATTGAGATCTGTTGGAAAATAAAACATTTTATGTGTTTCAGAAGGAAAACACAAAGGAAAGCTCCTGATCTACTTCAGCTTCTTAGGAAAAAATACATGTTAAAAATAAGTGACTAAATAAAGTAATATGTTAATAACAACAGAGAGACTTACCTTGTATTAAAATCTTTGGAAATTTTGAACAGTTAATTTTGTGAGTTGAATTCCATTTTGTAACAAAAAGTCTTTGAAAGTTAAAGTCCCCTGCAGAAAAGATATTTTGATTCAACTATAACTTTCTGCTTGTGAATATAAACATATTCTCAAACTGATTTTGCAGTGGAAATAATAAACAGGTGGAGGTTTATTTTAAAACTGGATGTTAAAAGCTAGACTGCTAGGAATCAGGATGGGATTTTCTGTGTCAAAATGATTTAGGGACATCTAAGATGTCTCATATCTAAGAGACCTAAGTGGTAATCCTGAATTTTTCGGAGATCCCTAAGATGCACTGTCCTAACTTTCATATATTTTAGAAAATTAAACCATCTAAATTTCAGTTTGTTTTTTTCAAATGTGCTAAGCACCTTGGCATCATTACTAGCTTTCTTGTGGCCCACAAAACTTACTTTTTTTGACTCTCCCTTGTACAGCCCGATGAATGAATCTCTTTCAAGTTAACAAACTGACACAGACCTGCATTTAATGCAATATTTGGTGTTTTGAGCAAGTATTCTGCACAAATTTTTTTTCTCATAACTATCATTCTATCAAGTAGTGCTGCTGCTACATCTGTGATAACAATAATAATAATAGCAATAGTCACGATGATGCAGGTTAGGAATGCATACAATATTTAATTTTTGCCACAGACAAAAAAGTAATTTAGAAGGGACTGTGCAATGGCCTAGACTACTCTCAAATCCATAAATAAACTATTTTGTGAGTTGTAAACTTCTAATTTGCTTTGCTTGGCATACTTAATACATTCCCTATAGCGGACAACATCCACCAGCATATTCAACACCAAGTGATCTTAGCTTGTGAATTCCTCCTTCATTTCGAACTGTTCAAATGTTGTATCTGATGATGCAAGCAGGATTTTCATGTGCTTTTCACACAGAAGAAATAATAGATGAATGAAAATCTTTGCCATGCAAATTCTTTCCTGGAATGGCAAATGAGTTGTGACCTAGTTACTAAGTAGAGGTGATCACCACAGTATTGATGATACATGCTGTTCTAAAACTATGATAATTAAGGAGCATAATGCTTTGGGCATACAGTCAAAATTTCAGGAACTGATGAAAACTGGTGGATCTTTCTATTATTTTTTGATTCCTTGAAAATACCACATATTAACATCTTAAAAAAAAATCTTCAGAGTGCTTATGTTTGTCAGGAGGTCTACTTAATTAATTTTCATTATCTCTATCTATGAAAAGTCAGAACCAAAAAGGCCAGAGAGCTCTGTGGGCACTTGTCTAAAGGGACAGTTAAATATTGAACTAAAAACTATCAATGTCTCAAGATACATTTGCTTTTGACTTTGCTATCTCCCTCTTCAGTTTAAAATGTCATCTTACTAGCAGAGTGATTTATGCATGAGAATAGCTTTACAGATTTTTGTATGTTGATCTGATTATAGTTGGATGTCCCAGAAAAGACAGGCACTCACAAAAATACATTTACATGGTAAGTTCTTTATGAAGATTTGGAAGAGGAATTTCCTTTACTTTTCCTAGTAATGAGCAGATAATTCATGTTCAGCAATTTCTTTGATTCACATAGCCTATTTGTGCTCAAGAAATATTCATAAGGAGACAGAGATTTTTCTCAAATTTATGCAACATCCAAATGTCTTTTCCAAATATTTTTTTAAATTGTTTCCTTTTCAGTGTGATCTCCAGTTCATGTCGTTTTGTTTATCTGCAAGCTGCCAGTGTTTTGGGGTTTTTTCCCACCCACTCACTCATTAGGTGAAATCATCCTCAGATTTCAGATCAGAGCACTGAAATGGGATTTCAGCAAAAGTACCAGGAAAAAGTATCAGCCAGCTGTCAGTTAGAAACAAGGACAGAAGGACTGCAAACTTCAGCTAAAGAAAATTCATTCACAAGCACTTGTGAACAATTATATCATTAGCCACCTTGTTCTAATCTTCTCCAATTATACCATGCATTAGCATAAAGCTTAAACTATTTGCAGACTAAGTTCAGCACTTCATGTTGTGTGTGAAAACAGCTTTCAGGTCTGTAAACAAATGAGGGACATCTGAAATATTTTATGTCCTGTCCTTATAAAGAAAGAGTAAATAAAAGAAGATGACTATATCAGTATAGGAACAGCACTTTGTGGAGTGGGATTCCGTAGGCTGTATGGTGTTGAACTACACAACAGATTTCTAGGACACTTCATACTAAACTGAGGAGAAGAAGAATGGATTTCTGATAAACATATATTGTCTGTAAAAATCTGGGAGCATTTTCGCTCGTAATCTTAATAATCTTCCAGTTAAAGGAAAGAGGAATAACTGCTAATGGACAACTGAGGTGAATGAGAAGGAAAGGCATGCATATGTTTCATCTTCTCAGTCCCACCAGGGGTCACAGTAACACTTTGCATTTAGCAAGTTCAAGACAGAATTTTTTAAGTCTGTCTAAGGATATGACCTGATGGGAAATTTTGGCCATTTAAGATCTTGTGGTCTTCTTTTTTCTGTACTTTTTGCAACATAGCTTTTTGCATATTGCCAGATTTTGCAATACTTTGCGATAATGGGAAATGTTCAATTGTTCCATAGCATATGCATGAGAGTTGGAGTATTATACTGTTCATCATCAGACTATGCTTCCCAAAGAGACCTGTGTACTGCCGCCCAGAAAAAGAGAAGAAATAAAAACATATAGCAAATTGGTTATCACGGGACCATATTGATTGCTGACTGTGTAGGGGATGGAATTTGTGCTGTTTGTTTGGCTAATGGGGGCTGGTTCAGGGAGGAGGGAGAGTTTATTTTTCATTTTTGCTGTTTGCTTTTCTGTTAAATATAAGACTACCTGGGTTCTTCTGACTTGAACTGTGAAAACTGTCTTGCCAGAGTAGGATAATGGTCCAGAATTTGGCACAAACCTTGGAAAATACTTCCAGGTTTTACAAATGGCATCTTTGCCAAAGTTTGAGGCAACACTCTACACCTTGTAATGGTCCTTGACTCAGAACAGTGTTTCACCAGTACTCAATTGTTCATTTAGTCACTGTCACTCAAGTATTATAGGAAGCTTTTAATAAGCTGATTTAGCGATCTTTTTAGCAATCCTTTCTATTAGATGGTCTTATATACTATGCCATCATTTACAATATTGCCTTTTTTTTTTTTAAGGACCGGTAATACTGTTCTACCAGTTTAACCCAATATTGATTTTCCTTTATATCTAACTCTCAAATTCTCATGCTGTCATAGAGGTAGAATGTCCTTAATACTTTAATAGGAACTATTATCTATGATCTTTCATTGTATTATAGATAATATGACTGTAGTACAGTAAGTAACTGAAGGACTTACTTCTTGTTTTAGTTATTATTTCTGATGCAGAAGGTGAAAAAGATAGTCTGATGGTAATACAGTCATCAATAGTTACCAGAATACAAAGATCATATTACTTATGAATGTCGAGAGTGAGCATATTTTTGATCTTCTTGTCATTGGTACAAATCAACAGTAATGCAACAACTGTCTATTGATCTCCTAGCCAGAATCTACATGACTTTGGATGCATATTACTATTTCCTCTAAAAATAGATTAAAACATAATGTCGATATTGTCTTGGTAACGCAGAGAAGGATCACATATCAAAATTCAGATCCAGGCTTTTGTAATCAAAGCATTAGAGATTTGAACAGAGGAAACAAGACAAGAGCTGAACTTGTCACCTAATAATGTTCAGAGCAGACTGAGTACATAGTCTGTGCATCTTGTAAAATACTTTCTTTCTACTACTTTTTGGGGAGAAGAAGCTCATCTAGGCATGAGTAGGGTACATCACACCGGGGCTGATTTTTATATTAAGCTGAGGAAAACAAACTGCTGCTTTTCCAAAAACTAAACAACAAATTCTGTTTTGAACTCTGATCTTATAAGAAATGCTGAATTTTGCAGTTGAAACATGGTTTTAAACCCTAAATATTTGTAAAGTGTCTTGCACTTCAGAGACCATGAGGTACTAGCTGGCAGTAATGCATTTTGTGCAAGTGAAAAAGTTAGATGTGCAAGAACATGCAGCCTCCTGTTGAATAGTTGGAGTAAAACCACTGGCTACACCTGGCCTTGTACCTAGTCCATGAAGGTTGCTGCAGGAATGAGGATGATTCTCTCATGATGGAAAGTGACCAAATGGTTTGTGGCAGCTCTGGACTTTTACTCAAGGTGTAAACAGGGAGAGCGCGCAGCCCTCTTCCATGATGACACTGGTTATGCTTTAGGCCTCTTGGGATAGATAGACCATAAGCTGGAGCAAGTGGGCTACTGTGTTCAAGCCAGCAGCAGGAAGTGAGTTTTAAGATGCTTTTGCAACTGGCTCTTTCTCATTTATTTCTTAACCTACTTACCTGCAGACGTCTTGGGGTCCATGATTTCTGAATTGTCTTATGGTCATTCTTTAAAATGCTTCCCATTTTGAAGCAGGAAGACACACACACACTGAGTAGCATAGAGTTTTCTGGGCTCTAAAGAGTTTCAGAGTTGTGGAGAGCATTAGACATACTAGCGTCAATGGAAGAAAAGGAAAGGTGGAGCATTTATATGACAGCAGATCTTCTAAAGCTACTCTGCCATCCTTCTTCTCTGCTTTCTATACTTAACTTACGACTGTGTACTTGCCCCCTCCCCCCACTATAAGCATAGGGCATGGGGAAGCTATCAATTCAGAACTGATGAAAGACCCTTGGCTGAAGCAGTGCATCAGAGACTTTTGATAGACTAACAGTAAAATGGAAATGTGTGTCAAAGTGTAAGCCAGACGTGAGAGCCCTGAAGACCTACACAGCTGAAAGGAAAATAATTTTTTCCCTAAATTCAGGGCACCGTATAGTTTTAAACAATGGTTTCCAACTTGCTGGATAAATCTAGATGTGAAAACCCATATTTGGGGATCAATTTTGGCACCCAAACTCATACTTGGGTATTCTACGTTTGCCTGAATCCTGTTTGGCCAATAAATTTTCCCTCCTCCCACCATTTTACATTATTTATTGCTTGCTGGACAAATAGCATTGACTAACATTTTTGTATTTCAATCCACCAATTGTACATGTGAATCCATAAGATCTAAGGTGCAAGAACAACTCTAAATGGTAAAGCAAAATATTGTTTTTCAATTTGTCTTTTTTACCTATGAAACAACATATTAAAAAAAAAGCTAAAAAGCTGCAGAACCTTTAAAACAAATGGCCCTTGACTACATGCTTATCTAATGTGGGGTTTTTTAATATAAACTGACCTCAGTGATTTGCGGTTTGGCCTTGCCCATTGAAATAAAAGTATACTACAGAAGAAACTAGAAGTAACAGGTATTAATAATGGAAGCTTTTATTATTCTAAAGCAGTTTCAATCTCATTTTTATTTGGGCAAGTACTTATATTGGACTGAAAGGGCTTTTATACAGAGATATGCTACATAATTTGTTTTGCATGATTAGTCGGAGTTCTAAGAGAAACTTTTCTGGACCTGAGCTGAGAAAGACTTCCTAAGCAAATAAAATTATAATAGTGATCTAACAGATGCCTTCAACCATGTGTGCTTTCCTGGCTTATAAAATTTTTATGAGAGTTTGTTTTGATGATGTAAGCAAAATTTTCTCATGATTTCTCTGCACGAAAATATAGACAAATGTAGGGATATTACACTACCATTGCATAAATGAAATCTTGTCAGTAACCTGGCTTCTGTAGGAAACACTGCTATATTGGCACTCCAAATCCTCCCTGCTAAATATAAACCAATAGGTCCAAGCCTTAGGAACAAAAAAAAGAGAAAATAACCTTCAGTCTTATTCATATGGATTTCCTTTTTCCTCACCTTTCTTCTGTTAAAGCAAATATTACCAATAAACATTTTCTAAGTCTGATGTTTATGTTTAACAAAAGCTAGAAAGAGCTTAGAGAGCTCTTCTGATACAGAACAGGAGCAAATTAATATTGTGATTACAGTGAATTTCTAGAACTAAAACTTTCTCCTGAAAGGAGAGATCACATTTCTTTTACAGAAAGTAGAGTAGGAGGGCTCTGATTATTAAATCTCTTTGATGCTTTAAACATGCTAAACAGATTTAAAGCTATTTCCCTTAGTGTAAATATGAAGTAACAAAATAGTAGTTTTATTAAACTGGGTGGTAAAACCGCCATAGCAGATTTGTCTATTTCTATAAAGTTTCTAGCCTAACCATTAAGACTGAGCTTAAAAGTGTCCATGCTCTGGAGAACCTTTCTGCTAAATGTAAGCTTCCATTCTTCTGATTTAGAAATTCAGCTGAATACTTATAAACACAAAAGTACACCCTGGAGACCTCTATCTATCTGAAGTGTTCCCTTGACTATCCATTTTGCACATGTGCATTAAACTTTTGAAGCTGGTATATCTTTGTAAGGCTGTTTAGGGTAAGTACGGGTGTTCAAAGAGCCAGGTCATCTGCTCGCTTACTCATCTGTCTTTTACTCTTCTGGTCAGGATTTCAATAACTTGTTGAGAAATTAAATTTAATATGCTGTATTTTCTTTATAAAATCAAAATGTTTGCTTACTAAATCACTTACCATGCAAAGAGATTGAAATTATGAGATAATTGTCTATTGACTTTTTAATAAGTATGACAAAAATCAGACAATTTCTGCCTTCATCAAGTGTGCTGATGTTAGAGCTTTGGCTGAACCTCTTTTTGCCTATTTTAAGTCTCCTCTGGGTTTTGAACATTCATCTCTCCTATTGTTCGTTTCCTAGTTTTCTAATACCAAGGGAAAGAGTATGAAGCCTTGCAGATCTTTTGCAGTCTCATTGAAAAGATGAAAACAGGATCCACAAGAGAGAACTAGAGATGTAGATGAGATTCAGCCAGGTTTTGCTAAAATGATTGGGGTAAACAAATCTGCAGAAACATGTTCAGAAGCCATCTTTTAGCAGATAATATTTCAGCTGTTACACACTTACTGTGAACAGTTTAGGTTCTTGCCGCAGATTGTTGTCTTCAAAAGCTTTCAGTGTCTTAGCAGTATTGGTTTTGGACTGTTGGGTTTTGTCGGTATAGGAGTTACTTCAAGGTAAACATAAAGATATGATAATACAGTAGAGTGGGTTTTTCTGCATTAATTTCCTTAATAGGCTACCTGTGGGCAGAAAGCACGAGGTAACCAATTCCACTTTCAATACTAGCCCACAAGGAGCA
>Ga0181612_159512_pt1 | contig 17629 bp, 7 predicted proteins | sample HoacroProtozoa21_FD_119630 | JGI IMG/M metagenome (GOLD analysis project Ga0181612, IMG submission 119630) | Hoatzin crop microbial communities from Cojedes, Venezuel. Combined Assembly of Gp0051906, Gp0051904, Gp0051908 | reverse complement strand
CTTCCCTCTGAGGGTGACGGAGCACTGGAACAGGCTGCCCAGAGAGGTTGTGGAGTTTTCTTTTCTGGAGATATTCAAGACCTCCCTGGACGCGGTCCTGCGCAGCCTGCTGTAGGCGACCCTGCTTCGGCAGGGGCCTTGGACTGGGTGACCCACAGAGGTTCCTTCCAATCCCGACCATTCTGTGATTCTGTGTAAACACTGTAAGACTAATGACCTATAGAAACAGTCACGATGGAATATTCACCATGCTTTTACACCTTCATCAGAAAACTGTCCATCAATTTCTGCAGAGCAGAGGAAGGGCAAAGAACAAGATGGTGTCTCTCATGTTGCACATATGCTAGCCTGAACTCTGGTGCACAAGGACATGAGAAGGCACAGAGTCTTTACCGATTTGTTAGGAAAGTTAGAGGCCAGGGGAAAATTAATGAGTGGAAAGCAGCCAGGAAAAATCTAGTCCAGTTTATTTACTAGAAACAGCATGAAACAAACTATTCTATTGACCCTCCACTGCTTCTTGGTGAGATTTATTGTGAGCCATGAGCAAGTTCGACATGAGTCTTGGAAAAAAGTGTATGAATACAAGCACCAAATAAAATGAGCAGCCAGATTCCTGGCTATTCCATCTACTGACCTTTTGGCTCACTAAGGCCCTTTATTCCAAACAGCAGCTCTGAGAGAATCAAGACTGCCAGCTCAATTTTTGCACAGAACTGCTAGAGACAAAGTTAATCCACCTGGATTCTAGCTCTTGCAATGGTTTGGTCTGTTGTCAGGTCCTGTTCAGTTGTTTGTTGAAACACATTACATCAGCCTGGATTTAAATGTGAAATTTCCAGTTTAATGTTGAAGAACAGATGACAGAGTGTGTGTTGTTCAAACATACCAAGGCTGAGAAAACAGGAGGGTCACTTGCCCACTCCTGATGAACAATTACCCAAATCTTGCATGTGCACTGAATAGAGCAGGTATCACGCAAGATTTCCTGCAAGGAAAAGGACTAGAAGAGCTAGTCTGTTGGTGAATAGCTATCATCCTAAGTTTCCATGACCTCTTCATTTTTTCTGAGTTCTGAATGTTCTGTCTTTTAGAAAAGATGAAGAAATTCAGCATCTTTACTTAAACACGCTTAAGAGCCACATATACTTTTATACAGTGATAGGATAAGCTTTAACCTTGCTAAAGAAAAAGGTCTTGGATAAATGCAAAGGTATGGTACTACCTGCTGGAGTCTGTTGAACACCAGGTTGCTCAACTGTGTGGGAGTGTGTCTCCCTTTCTTCTGGCAAATTCTTGGCTGTATACAAAAGGAAAAATAAATGCACTGGTCATAAAATTTGTTAATGAATTTCCAGAAAATGTTTGCATTTCCAGAGGTGGCATACTCTGTTCGCTGAGCTACTACACTGCACATCTTGAAAGCCCATGCAGAATCTCCAGAGAAAGTTACATTTCATGGATGTCATTTTTATGTAGGATTATTCACTTCAGATAAAACAGTACGACTAATTTCCTCTGAAGTTCATTCTGATTGGTAAAACATGTATTCACGAGAACACAAAAACAGTTATTCTGATCTAAGCAGGAAGGCAGCTGCTCTTATAATTTAATCCCCTGTAGTGAGAATAGCAAAATAATACCTAGAAGCTTGTGAATTGTCCTTTTTTCCCCTACAACGTGTATGTAATTATTATTTGCTTAGACGAGGATTTATAGTGTTCTGCAACTAGATCATAGCAGAAAAGTGAACTGAATGAAACCTACACGCAGAACATTGAGACATGGGCATCTGTTCTATCCTTGTATTATTCCTGCACGATGCTACTTCCATCTGGCAATGGTTCGGGTAAATCTGTCCATCGGATCCACACACCGGCTCCCCATCGTAGCCACAGTCTCGCGAACACATGCACTGCTCAAAATACTCATCCTCCAAGCAGCCAAAAATGTTATTGCACGGTCCAGAGTGAACAAAACCTGAAAAGCAAACAAAAACATCCAAAGCAGTATTTTTACATCGCATGGGGAAGGGGAAGATGGAGTGTCAATTTTCTTCTATTTCTCTGATGTACATTTTCATGTTGAATCCCCTCAGGCTTCTCATAGGAATTTACAGCCTTGGTAGAATAAAAAGCTCTGGGAAGAAAGCTGTCTTTCTGAAATAATCATATTGCAGCAGTTCCAGATATAGGATAAAGCAAGTTTTTTGTAAGGCACAGAGGATAGAAAGGAACATACAGTTTCTGGGGAAAGTTATTCCTTTCACTGATGCATGAAATTGCTCAATCTTCCTACAGTTAATTGTGAAACTCTATTGCAAGATACTTCAGAGAAAGAAAACAAAACTGCACTTTAAAGAGTTTTTATCTTCATGTTTATTAATACACCTCACCTTGTGCAGGTTCTTCCAGAATCATACGTTATATCTTGCCTCTGAGGCAAGTAATAGTCACTTTGGTGACTGAAGAGCAGACTACGTTGGTCTGGCTGTCAGAAGTTTCATACTGCTATCCCACAAACCTTTGTAAAACCTCCACTAACACAGATAGTGCAATAGAGCATTTTTCTAAATATAATTGTGAGTTCTGAACTCCTGGAAAGTATGTCTGTAGGCTCCCTTTTTCCAAAAAATCTGCTTGGCTTTGGTGCAACTTACCAACCCATTGGCTGGCTGAGCTTTCCACCTCATTGCACGTTGGCCCATCGCAGAGCTCCCGAGCCAAGGGACTGTTTTCACTCACGTTGTAGAAACGAGTTGCTTCAAAAGCTGCAGGCCAGCAAGAATGAAAAATCACAACTGAGTCTTACGTCTAGAGCTCTAACGCTGGCAAAAATCAAACAGGCACATACCTGGCTCATAGTAATCATACACTTTGATAGGAACAGGAGCTGTTTTCCCAACTATATGCTCTCTATAAGCTTGAAACTTTACACAGGTCATGCACTGGCTAGGAATCTGTAGGAAATTATGTAAAAGACTCATTGTAACAAAAACTGCACTTTAAGTGAAGAGAGAGACAAATAAATGTAGCATGTGCCCCTAATGTAACACGTTGTGCTTGACACTTGGGGAGAACAAAGACACCTCCACTACTAGGTACAGAGACAAAGACAATGAATAAAAGCCAAACAAGATAAATTAAAATACACAATACTCTACTCTGGCCTTTAAAGCACATACTTGCCATACAACAGGCTCAGAAAGTCAAGCCTGAAACTCAAGCTGTATTTTCTGGCTTACCTAACACCACTCCTGTCATCAGCCAGCTTGCTAATACAATTAGCTAACAATTTATTGCTGATGACCAAGCCAGGAGACATCTCATCTTCCACTCTCAGGTATGCACTGTGAGATCCAAATTAGACTGCATTTTTACTCCATCCCTTTAGCAATGCTAGTTGTACCTGAAGGTGAGATTATTTTGTGGCAAAAACTAAGTGATATTTACCCAGAAATTGTATACGGGCTGAAGCTAATCACCTGCCTCTATGAAGCTTTGGTGTCCAACCAAAACCACAACACCCACCTGCCTCAAAAGAGGCTCAAGCAACTAGCCACAAAGCTGCAGGGTGATCCTTGTCTGTGAGGGACCACCAACACCAATGCACTGCATCGATGCCTGATCCACTGGTCATGTGCCTTTCATTGAAAAGCAATAGAATTATAAGAAACAAAGTCATTACCTCATCAAAATAAAAAAGGACTTTTCTTCCATCCACTTCATATCTTTTTAATCCAATTTGCTTGTTCACCAATAACTGGGGAAAAAAATCCACATGTTTAGTTTTATGGCATTTTATAGAAAACAGTTTGAAATTAGAGAAGAGGAAAGATTTTTAGACTGCTTAGAAAAATGATCAGACAGTAAAACCCAGGAATTTCTTCTGCTGGAAAAGGATGTTTCAGTACAAGAGAGGGGAAACGCAAAGAGGATTGCAGTTGCTGTCACTCAACTGAGGAAAAAATCCATCTGTGTTCTTTTCACAGAAGGAATGCTTGCAAGGTGCACCGTGCTGTGTGTTCTTCCTGCTCCCTGGTGCATCTATCTCCCCCAGACTGTGCCTGACACATCATCCATAATCTCACTGAATAGCTCTCTGGTTGTTTTCAGTACCAAGGCTCAAGCAGGACCTCAGAGACCCCCAAACACTCAGTAAAGTCTCTTATTTACACTCCTTCAGACCGCCAGGGAATTATGCTGCTGAATCATACCAGGTATTAAAGGGCCTCTTCTCCCATCAGCTGAAAAATCCAAAACATTCTTCTGCCAGGAAAATTAATCCTTGCATTTGAAAAGAGCAGCCATTTGAAAGTGCCTTAGGCATCCTCCCTTCCAAGCAACGGGGTCAGGCCAGGCCTCTGCTGCTCACCTTCTCTCCCTCTGAGGCCCGTGGACTTGTAACTTGCATTGTACCAGTCAGGCCCACAGACTACCTCTTCTTAGGATTTTTATTTATTGGGACAATCTGCATATCTAAGGAGTATCGGAACACAATCTGTGTCCTGCATCTAGGTTGCTACTGTCCCTAATCTACCCCAGCCATGTGTAGAAATGCTCTAGCTCATTTCCTTATGCTGACAGCAGGTCTGTACGTATACCACGATCACGGTCTTCTGAGGAAAGTGCAAGAGCCCTCGTTTATGGAATTACTGCACCACCTTAAAGAATCTAGCAACTATCTCCCTAGTACAGAATGCTAATGAATCACCGCCACAATATAAATGCTACCATCTGATATAATTCTACTAAATTTTGGTTTCAAATTTCCAAAAGAGTTACTCCTATGATTTTCCAAATTTGGTATACTAACGTCTCAATCTTACAATGACTGTCATGCTGTATGTACTTGATCAGTCAATCAGTTACTACTATTTTGATAAATTGTATTCCGAACACATCTATCACGTGAAAAACATTTAATCCAGAAGATGAGGAGGATGATGATCTGTGGAAAAGGACTCTTGGGTTTTAATCCCAGTTTGGGTAGCAGAGGAAGGGCCAGAGCATTAACTTTAATTCTATTCTCCAAACTGTCCTATTGCTTTAATCTCTCTGTCAGACAATTCAATTTGTGAGATAGTGATAATATTTTCTTGGCTTTTTTTTTTTTAACATTCCTAAGTTATTTTGAGATCTTAGAATGAACACTCTGTGGAAAGAGAACAAAGAATTATTATTATTATGTGTTAGAAAGCATGACATGAAGCAAAAAGCATTTCCACTGAAATTTGCCCAAATCTGCTACCAACAGCTTTAACTGTGAATTTCTTCAGCATAGTGCTTCTAGTTGTAAAACCCTGCACACAGCTTCCTGCTATTACTGTAACAAGCAAAGGAACATGTGTTTAAGTCCCACACAATATGGAAAGGGCCAATTTAATTTGTCCTTATAATTTTAGGGGCCTGATGGTGGCTGTTATTACTCAGCAGTAGATGGCTGCAGACAGTCCTTTTATGAGGGCTCGGAGAGGCTGGCGCCACCGGGAAATGCTCAGCTCAGCTAAAGTTGCATTTTTCTGGTGAAGCTTGATATATACCAGCCTGTGGTGACCTCCTGACCTTGTCGACACCCAGCATTATTAGGAGGATTTGTGGCTGCACAGCCAGAGGGGCTGCCCTCATCATGCAACAGAGCATTCATTAACCATCACTGCCCCAGAACTGCACGTGGGTCCGCTCTGCGCACACTGCTCCCTTGTGAGGGCAAACAACAAACAAGGAAATCTGATTTACAGCCCTGCCCCTCCTCACCAGGAGGAGAGGGAAATGGCCAGGGTAACAAGAAAACGCAGCAGTGGGAATGACAGGACTGGTCTGTGCTGAAGCTGATGTCCAAAGTACATAACAAAACTAGTACTGGGTCTTCAGTGGAAGAACTAAATTTTTGTCAACATGATTTTGACACACATTTGATGGCTGTGAATAAATCATAGGGATTGTACCTGCATCTTCAGTGCCTACACGTACCTATGCTTGAGCTTTGTCCCTACATTTTTTACAGATGCAAAGAGCTTCTGCAATAAGAACGATGGAATTCAGCTCTTCAAGGGAAATGCTGTCCCTTGAAGATGCAATATCCTTCCCAATTTAGCAAAATCTCCTGCTGCCCAAAGGAAATAATTCTATTCTGGTTACAGAAATAGACTGCCCAGTATTGAATCCCAAATGTAGAATCTTCTCTCCAAACTGAGGCACCAACTACATGGTCTTTTGCTCAAAGACCTTTCAAAACGGTGGGTTTTCAATCATCTTTTTGTATCTTACAAGCACTGAAGAAGTACGCGCTGCCTGAAGGACCTGACATCTTCCCGAGATCTGCAAGGACTTAACACGGATCAGCCCTGTGCTGCAGGAGCTCAGCCTTACCCATTAAGAAAGAGAATCAGCTCCTTTTCTCATTAAAACAGGGGGAGAAAGGAAAACAAATCACCTGTTATCGTACACCCAGAGACCCTGACAGATGGGGCTACGCCGGGACTCTGTTGCTTCTCTACCCATACAGGCGGGAACATGAGATTCAGATAGGCAACAAGATGCCACCAGGGAAAGCACAACCAGCTGATCTGCTTAGCACGAGAGAAAGCCTGATGTGCTGGAGAGCTCATTCAGCTTCAAGAAAATAACTCCTGTGCAGCAGCAGGGCGGCTTGCTTTTATGCTCTGACTGCTTCCATCCAGGCCAGGCTCGGGGATATGACAGAATGGAGGAAGGGTATGAAGCTGATGCATGATGCTTCCCAGACACTGATGCAACTATCTGACACACAAGCAGTGCGGTTAAGCCTCCCCGTTTCTCTGCTCCAGTTTCAATATGCTCAGTGCTTGTTTCTGATTTAGGAGTGCTGACAAGCACCTGGTCAAGGAACTAGCAGTGCTGAGGCACCAGCAAGATGGCACTGAATGTGACAGAAGGATCTCCGAAGCCCTGAGAAACCAAACATCGGAGGCAGGCTGGTGTCACAGAGCACAAGGATTACAGCAACACACTAGTAAATGAGAGAGAGTAAGAGGTACTGCAAAAAAAAGCGTTTAGACACATTATACAGCCTAGTTCATTGTGGAACCAGAATCAGAGTTTCCTTGCAGAGAGTATATCCTAGTGTTAATCATATATTCACAATTATCTTCAGTGTTTCCGCTACCCAGAACATGTACAACATGCCCTGAACACAGGTTAGTGTAAACCATCAGCACAGCAGCAGATTGCTGCATATAGCTGCCTTTTAGTAGTAAGTAAATACAAAATAAGCATGTTTGGTTTACAAGTCTTCATCTGGGACATCTGTCTGGCCCAGCCATGTAAACAAGCCTCATACCAGAGCACAGCTGCCTTGGCAAAAAGGAAAAAAGTCCAGGGACTGGAATGGCAGAACTTCTGCAGTCCCTTGTAACACATGAGCTTACAGGACCTTCTCAGGGCTCTCAGCCTAGAAACTCTGTGTGCCCTGCTGAAACCAGTAAAGGAGATATTCACTAAGTACTGCCTTTTACAATGGGAGCTTCTATTTCTGTAATTTCTTCTTAGCTGCTTTCAGGAAAAATAAGGAATACAGGGATTTGTTACTTTACGAATTTTCTGTTCTTCTGTAATGAAAACCCCTTTGCACTCTTTGTTTCAACTCCTTCCCTCCCTTTACTCCTCCTTTTCCTCTGCTGATAAAACATTCCATGGGTTTAACACCATAAAGATACCCTGTTGTTCTCCTGTCTCACTGAGTTCTCTGGTCCTAGGCCAGGTTTCCATCCATATTTTTTCTGCCTTTACTTACATAAATTACTATTAAAGAGAACCTACTTGAAAGCAGTACAAACAACTGTCACTCTGGCACCTTCAGCAGGAGGAGATAAAATAGTAACCAAACCCACTACATGCCCCTTCACCTAATTTTCCTCCTTTCTCTTACCACAGGGATACTAGAGAGATCCTACTGGTAGTCGTGCCTCATTGAACAGCCACATTCAGTTTGTTGCACGTGAGAGAGAATATCAGACTCAAAGGTCAACACGCAAATAAAAATTTATACATTCTACATGCATGCATTTGAAAACAGAATTCTCAACAGGCAGCTTGTGAACAGATATAAAATAACTTTGATATTTCTCTTACGGGGATAATTTCATATCTGATCAAACACACATCTCTGTACAACAGTATCCCAGTGCAGTTCCCTAACACTGAAAGGACACAGTTCTCAGGGACTAATACACAAGTTTCTCTGGCTTCAGTGACAGCCCAGGAGACTAATCTAACAGCAGCTTTTGACATGGATTGTAAGTTCCTGAAGAGGAACACATTGGTGTCCTTTTCTCCAAGAGTATTGCAATGGTGTTTATATTATAAATTGGCCAAATCTATGAATTGGCCAAATCAAGAGAAATCCTAGAGAAGACAAAGCAATGTGCACTTTTCCTTGAATTAGGATGTCAAACTGCCTGGTCTTCACTATGATTCTACTTTTAAAGTCTTTCCCCAAATCCCTCCCCCTCCCAGTATAATAAAGTTATTAACAGAAGAGATCTTTCGGAAGCAAAATACTTTTTAGCTCTTTACCAGTTCTCAAGGATGCAAAGATTTTATACCTCTTTAGTTAAGCAGTCCTTAAAAAAACATTTGCAGCATAAAAACCACCAAGTGACTACACTGTAATGCTTCCACAAAATATAAAGCAAAGCTAAAGACTCCAGTTCATCTCCCCTAGAGGGCTGGCTGGGTGAGAGGCACATTCTGTCCACCTCAGTTTGGCTCGCAATAAACACGATGTTCTCCCAGAAGGGGAGGGGAAAAAAAAAAAAAAAGGCAAAAAATTCCAAGACACAGAGCCTCCAAAGAAATGGAATCCAGATGTTGGAGATAACACAGCCCACTAAGAAGCCATAAACAGCTCCTGTTAGAGCACATTTTCACTTCAGCATTTCCAAATAGGTCTCATTTAATTACTGCGCACTGTGCTCAGTAATAAACCTTCATTTGGCCATGTTCGGAACATTTGCTAATCTTGCTCATAACATCTGTTTACTAATTTCAGATAAATATTTTTTGACAAGTGAAATCTCCCCCCCTAGTTGAAATGCATCTCGTTGGTCAATGCTCTGACATTGAATGGCATTTGCTTCCTATTGCTCTCCAAAGGGAATCCCTGCCAATTAGAGCGCCAGGTCCTGGCCCAAGATCATGCCTTGCACTCTGATTACAACATCTTACCTGCTCTAGGCTCTCGATATCTGCACGAAACCCTGAGAACAATGGCACTTCCAAGACAGCCATGTTAGAAGATCCAGAGTGCAGCCATCTTCCCATGAGAACAAAAAGAAAGAATGAAAACAACCTCAGGATTCAAGATAACAAATAGTACATGGACAACTCAGGATGGAGAACAACTGAAACAGACTTCAGAGGAAAAAATATTAAAAGGATCTACTCTGCTTTGAAGGACTTGATGAAAGCCACACCCTACTTGGTTTTACAAAATCCTCTTTTCTGCTTTTATTTAACAAAAATTAAGCACAACTCACAGAGGGCAGAGATGCAGATATCCAGGCAAATGGAGGCAGAAAAGCAGAAGGAAGGATCTAGTGTCCTGTGGAGCTGCTTGCCTTATTTTTCAATTAATCACTGAGAAAATGCACTTAGTAAAAGGAAATAAACCCTTGGAGTAGAAAAGACTTCTGTTCTTTCCTAAGTGGAGGGCTGTAAATGGATTGTGGTGTAAGAGGAATGTTACTTCCCAGTACCAGGCAGTCATTCAGCCCTGGGGTTTTGTAAATGGCCATTTTCCTCCAGCATCTAATTGACACTGAGAAAACTATCTCTGCTAATGAGTCAGCAAACTCACTCTCTAGTTAATAGCGTTAAAGAATTCACTGCCTATACCATCTTTCTCAATGGCAATGAAGACTCCAAGCAACCACTGAAATTCAGAGTTGTTACTGTTGAAGCGTGCATAAAAAAAACCAACACAGGATGGGGTGGAGAGAAAATTATTTGGGCCACTGCAAAATATTTCAGTTTCTTGCAGCATGGCAGAAGAGTCGACAAAGCAGCTCCTGCTAATTCCGGAACAATGCTCCTTTTCTCTGCATTCACATATATAGTCAGCTCTAAACTATCCCTCCTTGGCAGCTTACCTGTTTGCTGTGTAGCTGCACCACAAAGACAATGAGCTTGGACCCAGAAGGGCTTATTAGCTCATGCCCAGCACTGAGAAAACACAGTACACTGCTTCCAGGATCAAATTTGCCAGATCTGAACCGGCTCCTGCAGGGCTCCTTGGAGGCCAATACATGGAGACCTCCACAGCTAGGGCGGGTGTGTGAGCGTGGTGAAGCTCTGGGCAGGGCCAGCCTGGGTGTAATGGCACACCCAAGCTCATACGCCCACAGTGGCACGGGACAGTCTGTGGACAGATCCAGTTGGCTCCGTGTAAGGCAGTTCAGGGCTGACAGTCTCCCAGAGGCATTAAGCCTTGTTAGTCCCAGTCTAACTCCATACACCATACTCCCTAAAAAAATCCTGTAGTATCCCTTTACCTGCATTTCTCCCACTCTCTGTTACATCAGCCCTCTATTTCCCATACTGTTTTCTCCCTAACTCCTTGGGAGTGCTGCAAGGACTTCACTGAGTGTGACAATACTTAAAACAATTACATTCTGAAGGACACTCCCAGCTCAAAATATTTTAATTGTCTTCCTTAGATGTACTGCTCTATTCACATTGCCTAAATAAGATGATGATGGAGTTAAAAGAGCATCATTACAGGAAGAAGGGGAGGAAAGGGAAGATTTAATTTGCTTTTGTTTTTTTCCCAAGCAATCAATCTCCTTGGACTGGGCTTCCTTTCAAATTTATGTCTTTGCTCGGGCAATTCCCAGGGCAGAAGTTTCAGAAATAACAACAGAAAGGTTGTGTTGATGCAGGGCAGCCTCCTTAATTACAGGCATCTTCAAGGGACTGACAAGACTTTGTAAGCCTACCTCCCCAACACATGCTGCAACGCTTAGGCAAGGGGAGAGGAGGTTGAGAATGTGAGATTGTGTTATATACAGCCAGACTGACCCTAGTAAACTTTTGGATGATGAGTTTGAGTTGCTCGTCACTGGCTGTTGTTACTGGAGGGAGGAAGAATTCACATAGGCTGAAAATTGCCTGGCCCAGGATTTCCCAGGCTTGTGGCAATCCGAGGAAATGCATCTGCCAACAACACAGCAAGTGTGTTGCCAGAGATAACAAGATCTCATCTTTGCCCGGAGTCACTGCAACTGTTTTCAGGACTGTAGTCACTGTATGGCGTTGCCTCTACAGGAAGGAAGGAGACAGAAACCGATAAGGGAGCAAAAGTTTTCCATTTCCATGAATCGCATCAGAGCTGTTCACTTGACTTGTGCTGTTTGAGTCGAGTGAAGCGGTAGCCTCACCACCGCTGTTTGAGATACGGACAGTGCAGCGAGAAAGAATTTGCTATTTTTCTTTATCGATGAATGTATCGGTATAGATGTGCTGATCAGCAAACTGGTCTCTGAGAAACAGGCAGGACATGATGCAGATTGGCATTTCCTACCTAGTGCACGTCTCCAGTATGACTTTGTATTCCCGATGGTCTTGATCTGAAGCTGGGTCATCATCATCCACCAGTGCCCTCTCTCTGTGCAAGGCTTCAGAGCGATTTTCATCTGGAGAGACAGACCGCAGGAGATTTGGAGCTTGAAGATCCTGCTCTGACTTTGGCTCCTTCAGGTTAACCAGGAGCTGGAAAGCTGGTTTAGCAATAGGATCAGGTACATTGTAAGTGACATCAATCTGCAGCAGAAAGGGGGGAAAACCAAAACAAAGCAGGGCAGTTTATTAGACCCCAACATTTCATAGCATCCTCAAATGTTCCCCAAAGACCAGCATAAACACCAGATCTCTTCAGAGAGAGGTAATGGTGGGCACAGTGACAACAGAGGCTTTACAACACACATATATAGGTAAAGCTGTACCAGAGCAGATTCACCTGAGTACAATCGCATTTACTGCTCTGAATTAAAGCAACACCACATTGTATCATTACTTTGAGAGAAATTCAAAGTGTAACTCCTTCCTCACAGCAAACTGGGATTAAAAAAGTAGCAAACAGACTGTGAGTTTAGAGACCATCTGCTCGCATAATTTCTCCAGCCCCATGGCAACTTTACCTGCATCAGACAGCAGCCTTCACCTTTGGCACTCACAAACAGCCCCGTTGGAATACTGGGGATCTAGGGAGAATCCACAGTTAAGACACAGACAAGACATGGTACTCAGAGTGGAAATTAATATCAATTTTAGCTTTATTCTGTACAAAAAAATCTTTCTGGTTATAAAGGAGACTGCACAAGTGAAGTGAGTATGGCTTACTCTTTTCAGCCACCTGCATTTAATAATGGTGGAAACAAGCAGCAGCACAAAATAAGCATCAGGCACTAGTTACGGTGAAAAAACTGACTGCTGCCTCCTCCACATCCAAACCCAGCCATAAAACCCTAGAAAATCCCAAGATCTTGGTGTTTGCCTTCTGCTTTTACCATTACCAAACTTACCTGAGTTGTCATTCAGAACCCAGCTCAGATCGCTTTAAAAATTTGGCTACATCAACACAAAACCACTTACCACTGCAGTCTGGAGGACTTTTTTATTCATCTTGTTAAGCTCAAATGTCTCCTGGTAGTCTAGATTAGTAGAAGCCAAGGAAATGGTAAGGTTGACTCCTCCAACATAAGAAAGGATAGCATATTCAGCCAGCGCCTGCAGAGCTACACATGTGTCCTGGGGATCAGGACAGGTAGAGATCAGAATAGCGAAGAATACAGGAGCACAGTAAACTTACAAGCAAGCACTGTGTTGTACAGTCATCAGCTTCTGGAATTAGAATCTTCCTATTAACTCAGATAGCAAAAGAAATATCAGATTTTGTTAGCTTTTTCTGTCAAAGGCATCTGTAAGGACAAAGTCTAGGTTCCTTTCAAATTATCAGTCCGAGAAGAAAGCAATAGAGATCAATGGAAAGTTTTTGTTCTTACCAGGACACAGTCAGTTTCTGTCTAGACTCTAGATGGAAACTCTGCATTGACCATTCCTGAACCAATTGATTTCTATAATTGATTACGCATGCATTGAAGCTACCTTTTTCGGGGGCAGCCCACCTGAGTAGATGAGAATCCTCCAAGTGCATTCCTTTGCTGTGAAAGCCATTTTACTACTGGGAGCGCAGAGGCCACGTCTCCTAGAAGTGTGTACGTCAAAAGGGCATAGGATGTCATTTCCACTTCTGCAGAAACAACTGAAAGGGAAGGGGGGGATTAAAATAAACAACACAAAAACCCAACAACAAACCAAAAAACATCTAGAAATGAGACCTGGGCAGGTCTAGAGATAATTCTATGAATATTCATTAACTGAAAAATAATAAAAAAGTTAAGAGTCTGTAGAAGTAAACAAAGGAAGAGAAAAAAGAAGTTAAAAGATGTCTGCACCCAAGCTTTCTTTGGGGACCAAAACCTTGTGTCCCTCCAGAAATCCTAACAGACTGGGGAGAGGGAAAAAAATAAAGTGAGGGAAATTAAATGTATTATATAAACAATTCACTAGAATACACACAGCCAGTGGCCTGCTGTTACAGCCCACTCCCTCATCTCTGTCTTTGCGGTACAAGTACCTGACTGAGAGAGACCATCATTAAATCCCATGAAGGTATCTTCATCAGTAGCAAGAGTTCCCGTCAAGCTCCAGTGTGTAAAGCCATCTAGAAAAATAGAGCAGTGGAATACGTATGTTATTACGGCAGGACTGCAGCTAAGCCTCTGTATATGGGAAGAATCAAATTCTACTATTGCCTTGACTCAAAGAACTGATTTATGCCCCGAAGCGCACTGTCCTTCCTTTTAGACAAGCATCTCCTGGGCAAGAGGCTTTCTTTGCAATTACAAAGATGGCTCAACATGATAAATTACATAATCCTTGCATTTTGGATTAAAAGACACCATCAGGCAATGTGATCTGCTACAAGGTAGGCTTTGTCATATTGACAGGAAGGACACTGCAGAGCCTCTGCACGCTTGCCTTCCTTCAGCGCCAGCTGCACGTGTGGAACTAAAGTATTCAGCCCTCTCTACTGAGGCTCAGGAAAACTCTTGCCTTACAAAGTCAAATTGTGCCCTGAGGAAGCCCTCATCTCACTGGCTCTACCCTCTCCAAGCAACTCAAATATGATCACTCAAGTTGCAAGGACTATTTGCTTGTTCCTAGGAGAGGATTGCCAGTTCAGGGACTTGCCAGATTCGACCCAGGAGCACAGTACCTTGTGTAATAGCCATGCTGTTCATTTTCCGCAGTGTCACAGCAGCAGAGGGACTGTGTAGCAGTGTCAGGGCATATGCAACCAAGGCAGTAGTGTAGGGATCTTCTGCTGAATACAAGTTGGACTCTAAGAAGTGTTTGGCTTTGTCAACAGCTGTGCTTTCTTCCTATATTTAGGGGAGAGAGCCCAGACATCTTACAAGCCTCTATATCTCAGAAGTTAAAATAACTTTATTTCTCATTACTTTGTGTCCATTAAAAAAAAAAACAACACAAAACAAAACCAGGAAAGATGCATTTTGCTCTCTGCAGAATAACACCAACACTTTTCTTTCCCTAAGAAAAATCACGCATCACAAATTCAAAAAAAAGAGCAAACAGCACAGCAAGAATGATCTAGGTTAACAGTAAGACACATTTAGTCCCTCCTAAAGTTTAAGAAATTTCATGACCCTGCAAGGCAGCAGATGAACAGAGCAGAAGCGAGCTCTCTACTGTATGTTTGATTGTGTTCCTGACACTCTGGAGCGTCTAGCAGACGCCAGAGGATAATAAAGGCCAAGGTTCCCAGGGGTCCCTGCAGCCAACAAACATGTTTTATTAACTCCCTCAATGACCTCACCATGTAGGAACGTGGCTCTGATAATTTATAGAAACAATTTAATTGGACTTGATGTAATTTGGTTTCCTTTGATTTCCCTGTGGCACTAACCTTCCCCTTCCTCATTTCCTAGCTAAGATCATTAGTAACACTTGCAAATCTCCTCTAGGAAAACCATTAGATCCACACATACTACACTTTCAGCAAATTAAAATGCTAGGGCTGTCTTGACACACAGCAGCCCAGAGAGAGCATCACATCACTTCTCAGACGGGTGACACTGCTGACAGGGAGGCAGAAAGTTACTCTAGGAGCATTGGAGGATTTTATTTTTTTTTTTTTTTTTTTATTTTTAATAAGGTTGAAGGTCTTCCACTCCAACAAGAACTAGGGGTTAGGGGGGCACCGGCATGCAGCAGCAGCATGGTCTCACTCTTTAAGCTCTACAGGGATGCCCTCAGAAGTGCTGAGATTATCACAGAGTTTCTGAATAGATACTGCTGTTTGCACTGGCTGTTTCAAAGTCTCACTGGGTTTTGCCTGAATGGACAATCCTTTTGTCTGAGCGCAGATCACCAAGACATGCTGCAACATCCACTACACCTCCTATTTTAATCCTCCAGTTCTACCTGTACAGAACCACTTGCCGCCCAGCACCACTCTTTCCTCGGCTGTTGAAGAGCAAACAAAGAATTGTTTTTGTGACTTGCTCAGTGCATCTGCAAGTGGACATTTTCCCAGTCACAGTCAGTGGGAATGTTTAACTATGATGCTACCTGAGCATCTTCATTCTAGTGAAATTGCATGCAGGCAAAAATACGACAGAGGAGGGGGGCACTGTTTTCACCCTGAGATTTACAAAGGAATCTCTAAAACTCCAGTTATACTGGAAGTTATTTTGTTTTCCTACTTCAAGAATTATGCAGTGTAATTGCACGCTCCTATGTAGCTATTCTTTCTTTTTCTGCAGCATTTCTGTTCTGTCTAGTTCCAAAGAAGAGAAACATTTTTCTCCAGAGTCCTCAATCTAGCACATTGCAGGAGTGCAGCTCTCCAAAGATACTGTAATCTAATAGCAGTAGCATTCTGGCCGCTGTAGCAAAGGCAGACTGCAAAAGTTTCCTGGATCCCCAAAGCCTATGCAGCCCTGGTTACGCTGCTGTTAGCACTAAGCTAGCTAGTTAAAGTTTGAGTATATATAGGCAAGCTACCAGTATCTGCATAGGCTGCACTCATACCTTGAATTACAAGGCAAAAAATATTTTTTGCAGCCATTGCTGGGAGAGGTTGGGATTGCAGGGAAGAGTTTTGCTCTGATAGAATAATCCTCGAGCTGATGGTTGAAGGATGGGAGATCACCTTGAATAACTTCAGAACAGATTCCTTAACTTTCGAATAATCTCAAGGCTACCTGGATTTTATCATTCTAGTGAGCACAGAACCTCTGAAAGTGAACAGCAGTAAAATCAAGTCTAAAAAAAATAAAACAAAATTTTTAGACTATGTAGAACGTGAGAGCTATTTTAACTAAATTCATGTTACCTCAGAAGTTACACCTGTTTCCAGAAGAGATGCAACCACATAAGCTGTCAGGGATATCTTACCATGGATTCCACCCTGGAGAGCAAACAAACACAAACCACTGGATGAAAACTACAGAAAGGACACCGGATAAAATGACTCTTGAAGCAAGACAAAGAATATGTTACAACTACTAAAAGTTGTGGCATCACAGAACTTCTTTTGATTTGCACATAAGGAGTACAAAATTTAGGAACCCAAACTGACATTGTAGCTTCCGTCCCTAACAAAAGCCTGAGAACGCACTCAATGCACCCAACTTCATACGCCGAGCCATGACTCTCGAGTGTCTGCAAGACTTGACGCCTTGCTTTCCACTCTCATGGGACAGCACACAGATACGTTCTGAGACTCTTTTTCTACTGAAATTCTCCTGGTTCTTCCTGTACTATTCTATCCTTTCAAGTGCAATATTCCTGTTAGGCATAAGGAAATTGCATCACTTCATGCTTTGATAATAACTTTTAAAATGCACCTGTTGCATGATTTTGAGTCAGTACAGTTTTTACCTGAATGTCCTTATTTAGTATCCTGCCCATAGCAGGAAAAGAACCATCTTCTTTCTGATGCTGGATGATCCAGTCTTTGGCAGCTGTTAGTTCTTTCGGGTCAATGAAAATAAACCCACGAGACTGTGCAAAGGACTTGAGGACAAAAGCTGTTAGCCTGTAAATACAAATTTATCATCTTTACTGAGAAAACAGAGTCAGAATAATGTAGCAGTAAGGGGAAAACAACATTCTTAGAAAGCACAATTTTAAAAATCTTGTTGGGGAAACACCACATATTGTTTAAAAAAAATTAATGTTACATAAAAGCACCTGTCCAAACTTCTGGATAACAGCAGGATTAAGGGTCAATAAATTAAATTGAGAAGTGTAACTGGAAGATATATTTGTCTTAGTTATGACACACTCTGAAATTCATTCCCTTTTATAGGTGCTCATCTGCTACCCAAATTATTAAAGCTTTTAAATTAAGAGTCAATATCCTTATAAATCTGGAATTACTTGTAAAGAAAAGAGAGAATTAAATTTTCCAATTATCTCTGTCTTAAAAAAAAAAAAAAAAAAAAAAAATCCACACCCCCTACTAAAGACTGAGGCTATGTTAGAATTTACACAGAATTAAG
>Ga0181612_150380_pt1 | contig 17629 bp, 9 predicted proteins | sample HoacroProtozoa21_FD_119630 | JGI IMG/M metagenome (GOLD analysis project Ga0181612, IMG submission 119630) | Hoatzin crop microbial communities from Cojedes, Venezuel. Combined Assembly of Gp0051906, Gp0051904, Gp0051908 | reverse complement strand
CTAATCAAATGTATGGTTCTGAAGAGAGAGTGAGATGCTTTTATGCTTTCTGGCTCCATTTGAACTGCATACTGCTGAACAGTAAAGCCAGAACAATTAAGATCTGTTTTGATGGTGTAAGTCAACATCTGTTATCATAGGAACATATGTTTTTGTGATTTTTTTTTTTTAATTAAAAGAAAAACTCTATTGTGTCCCTTCAGAAACTAAGTAGGTGACACACAGCGCTTTTTTTTTCTTTTCTTTTCTTGCAGTGCTATACTTTAAATGAATATATTTTGCTTTTGTTTGTGCTAAGTGAAAATTAAAACCTGACGTGCGCTTACCCTGACTATGCTTTTACTGTCAATTTTAACTACTTAAAGCAGTAGTCTAGTAAATAATGTCTGGCAAGGATTTGGCTTAGGTGGAGTTTTCTGAAAGCAGCACTCCCCAGCACTCTGAAGAACTCTTTAAACTTCTGGTATCTGTTGCTGACAGTTAAAAAAACAAGAATTTGCTGCCCTCACATTCTCACTGTCTAGTTCTTGAGATTGCAGTACTAAACTTTTAAAGGTCTAGTTTGTCAAACCCAAGTTTAGAGGCAACATTGTGGAGACTGGTCATCTTAATGAGCTGTGGAGGAGGAAAATTAGCATTATGTCTATATTCTAATGTATTTACATATGTGTGTGCATAAAAATATATATTACATATGTCTCTATTATATAAGCATTCAGAGGTATAGTCTTCTCTAATCCAAGACTAGTATCTATATGACTTTTGTTTCCATGTGTATTAATGATGCCTCAAAAATGGTATTCTACATATAGAACTAAAATTAATAATTGTTTTTTTTTGAAAGTGGTTGTTCTCTGAAAATTCCTGTACTGTGTTGGATGTAGTTGTGGTGGAGAGCGATCAGAATGCAGTAAGACATTGAAAAATGTTTGATATGTGATATTTATTGTGGTGCTTAAAGAATCATATAATTTCTAATGGTATGTGTGTTGTGCATACCTAGGAATAGAACAACCCTCAAATAAAGGACAGCTGTAACTGCCATGAAGTACAGCAAGGGTTTAATGCCCATGCGAACCTCAAACTGAAACAAGCCATCAAAACTACAAATGAGTATTACTCACCTATGCCACTTATGGTAAAACTGAACAACTTCAGCCAAATTGTATAGAATATTCACAGAATTTTACTCTCAGAGGCAAATATAAAAAGCCTCCTCCCCCCAAAGTTCCTGAATAATAAGATGGCCTGTGAAATACTCTGCAAATTTAAACCAGTTGCCACAATGTTATAAAAGCCCTAAGGCAGAGACCAAATTTTAAGTCAGCACTTTATTACTAGTGTGTGAATCCAGCTTGATTCACTCAAACCCTGTGTTTAACTGCTAACTGCCTTGTCTGGAAAAGGATATCGGGTTCTGTATATCCCGTGATAGCTCATCCATCATCAGAAAAAAGAGATTTAACAAGACAGGAAAAAAAACTCGTATTTGACTGGTTTGTACATATGCAAGGAGGAGGAGGATGAAGTTTTGAACAAGGTTCTCTTTCTGTTAGCCAAATAAACGAACTGCTGCCTCATAAAAAATAGTTATGTTGCTGATAGTTTGGAAATTTCTGCATTGCATATGCTGCATAGTAACCAATAGAACCTACCATTTTCCATGGTGTTTAGTTTGTTCAAAACCTCAGTTCTCCTCCTTGAGGGAGTGCAATTATATGAATTGCTCTGAAGATTGTAAGTAACTAAACTTGCTAGTTTAGGGCCTCTGTTCAGCAAGAGTGATCGGGCTGTGAATGACAGGCAAAAGTGCAGATGGGCATTGAAATACTCTTTGTTGTAAACTTTTGTTGACCTATTACTAATCCTAAATCATGAAAGACAGAGAATGCAATGGCTGGATATCTAGAAAATACAAACTGCTGCAAATATGAGCTGAATTGCAAAGACAAGACAAAGACATATTTACCTAAACTGTGGAAAATCTTATAATGAGAGAAGACACTTTTGCCTAATTGAGACTTTTCCATTTCAGCTGGTAGGCTTATATCGGCTAAAATGTCACACATTCATTCCAAAGTTAGCAAGGTCAAACATCTTCCTTCTGCCTTTCCTAAAATTACCATGACTGATGCATATTATTGCTCCAAAGTCTTAAATCATGTCTTGTGATTGAATCGCATGATAAAGAATGTTCCCATTGATTAATAATTGGTCTGATTATTTAACCTGTACTCACCTTGGTAGTCCCTTGGAGGAGCAGGCTTCAGGACAATGACTCAAATGTGAAATGAGTGTTCCAAGGTCAAACCTTTTTTTACCAAATGCAATCTCTATTGCAGCCTATGGGACTTTAAAACATTGTATAAACTCCTTAAGGTTTTGTAGTGACATGGTATTCTTGGAGGGGAAAACAGGGTTCTTTGGGTTTCACTAACAAATCCAGCTGCAAATCAGGGTGTGGTATGAAGATGACTTGATTCAACAAGCTAGAAATAACTAGTCTGTACTGAGTTGATTTCCTTAACTAATTTGAAATTGTACCAAAGCATTTAAAATAATTATGATATAGTTCAACTCAAATATTTTGGGAAGATATGCCAAGTCCTGTAGGGCATCTGATTTCCTTTAGCTGGTCCTTACATTGTTTATGCATGTTGGTGTTTGATTTGAAAAGTCACAGATAAAAATGGCTAGAGATTCTGGGCTTTTTTTGTCTTTTTAAGGTCTTTCAGTTAGTTGCATTGCAGAAGAGGTGACTTGCTGCTTGTGTTTCTGCTGAAGAATGATACGCGGTTTGGGTCTGCCCCTGAAAGAAAATGTATGACAGTTTACGGCGAGGGTAAATAAGACAGAAATATATCAACACAGAGATAAGGAAAAGCAGATGTAGAGAAGAGCAGCACTCAAGGCTGAATTTACAAGCTCTTCATTACTGGTGTACAGACAACTGTCATTGCTGTGAAAGTACCTTAATGTGTTGAGCAGCATGGGCAAAGAGGTGTGAGTTGGTCTGGGAGCATGTGGAATAATACATGCTATTCCACATCTCCTTGGCACCCATGACTGTGGGACTACTTGTGGTCAGAGGATCCACTAGCATTGCAGGTATCTTCATAAGCAGAGCGTGTTTGCTATCACTGAGAAGCGGCACACTCTGATGAGGAATGACCTGCCTGCCGTTTCTGTGTGGTGTGTACTCAGAAGTGTTTCGTGTGAACACAGCAGGATAACGCTTGCTTTGTCTCCTCTGGCTACTTACTCGTATTTTGAATTGCTATGCTGCCCTGTGCAGTAACTAAAGTAACAAAACTTGGTGTACATAAAGGTTATAGAAAGATACAGCTGGAAGTGTTGTTGAGTCCAGTTGTTTACTCTTACAAGCACAATTTATAGTATACAAACTGATACAGCTCCACCTTGAAAAGTGGGAAGGTTCTCCAGACAGTTCTAATTTCTAGTCTGAGCATATATATTCTTTATCCACATGTCCTTGTGCCATTGTTTTCCTTTAACTTAGATGACTTTTCCTTTCTGGATTGTCCCTTTCCCCACAACGAATTTGTAGGTAGTAATCTGAATCCTTCCAAGCCTCTTGTATGAAATTCTGTTGCTTCCTGGAGGATCATATTTCTCTATAATAATCCCGTTCTTGAATATGACTGGCTGTTAGTGTGTGTATTTAGCTGCCTACATGAGTCATGAATCTCTTGTAAATATTGTCAAAAATATTTTGACAATATTTTTTATCTTGATTCTGAAACATTAAGAACCCTGCATTTCCTGGGGCTGTCACTTCTGTCCTTCTCCAAGTATGACTATTACATTTACTATTCTCTTGCCCTAAAAATAAACATGGTCATGAGAAAACCTTTTCTTCACAATCCTTAGGTTTGAAACTTAAACTAGGTGGAAGACAGATCTGAGAGGGCTTTAAGGGCTGTTTCTGTGAATAATGTAAAGAAGGGAAGGACAACGGTAAATAGGTATTCCCTCTTACCATTATGTTGGAGAGTTTTTTGACATGACCTGTCTCTGTTCTTTATGTATACACATTTAAATTACTACATGAACTGTACTTTTCCTTCTCTCATAAGTTAAAAGTATATATGTGGATCTCAGTCTGAATTTTGATGCTTTTTGTTGTAGTTGTATTGCTGAACTCAGATTAGGGGATATGTAAATGTCACCTCAAGTTCCTGCTGTGGTATCTCAGTTGTGTATATGATCCTGTTGATAGATCCATGACGTCAAGTAGGTAGAGTGATGTTCTTCCATAATTATGTCATAAATGCTTTTAGTTTTGATGGTGAAACTTTATTTTTTTACATCACAACTTTTTTGTTCTTGCTTTTTTTAAAGCTCCTCTTTTACAAAGATTTGTAGCTTTGCCTTTTGACCATTTGCTGCATTAAAGAAAGTGGCTGAGCTATGGAATACTGCTATAGCATATGTGGTAGCTTAACCACAGTCTTCAACTTTTATTTTTGTTTTCCTTTGGAGATGCAAAGCCTTCCCTCAGTGAATGGAGATTTCCACTCTAGTCTGTCTCTCTGCTTTTACAAGTGGTGCAGTGTGTTTTATTTTTGCCGTAAGGGGGAGGGGGTAGTGGGATGAAAGATAAGAAAGCTGTGTTGTGGCATACTGGGTCCAAAAATGATAAAATGTGAAAAATAACAGACTTGTTCCAGGGCCATGCAATCAAAATAGATTTTGCACTGGAGATATAAAAAGAGACTATGCAAAACATTCCTGAAATAATTTATGGTGAGTTCAAGTTTAAAGCCAGAGATATAATAGTATTTTATGTGCTCTTTTGGCATTCTGTTTTTAAATCTACAAAATGATCTCAGCTTTTGCATTGCACTCAGTGCACTGATTCCCTTAATATTGTACAGTCAGAGCTACAGGTCTACCAGTCTTTCAAATGGCTCATTTTCAAAATTGGAAAACTTTATTGTTTTTTAGTGTCACCTGTCCAATTTTGTGGCAGTGATATGCTATGCCTTATTGGTATTCATAGACTGAGCTATCAGCTGCTTTAGTTATGTATATTCCACTGTTTTCAGGGCTGTCGTGGTGCCACACTCACAAAGACAAGCATTCAAATGTCTCTTTGCTTGGAAATTAATGTTTTTCTGGTTATGCTTACTGATGCCAACCACCTGCATAACCTACCTGTTGGTAACCCAGATGAGCTGGTAACCTTTGCCAGTCCTGGGCAAGGGCTGAGTCCTGCTGTGAGCAAGGTAGCTTGCCTGTTGCAGTCCTAGTTTAGAGTCTGAAAGGTTTTACAGTGTGTGTGGCCTGGCTATGCCAGTTGGCCTTAGGGCCAGAAAATGGGCCCTGGCTCTGCTTAGCTTGCTAACACAGATATAGGTATAGCCAAAGGGTAAAGGCCTATCAGGACATCTCCCAAGACAATATTTTTATGTTGTGAAGGCATTTATTTTCCTTCCTCTCTCTCTGCCATATCATTTTCCTCATTTCTTCCAGATATTTTACTATCTTATTTCAAGGAGTGGAGTTTTCTTTTTGTTTGTTTGGTTGGTTGTGTATTTTTTCCTCCCAGCTAATTACTTCTTTTTAACTCTACTTGATCAGGAAATTACACAGGAAAGAGCTGTGACTAGAAGGGCCTTAAACATGAGCTAAATAACTTGAAAATATATGAAACTATGCCAAATGCTGCAAATAACAAGTCTAAATTCCCATAGTACTGAAACTTATTGATCTGTAATGTTAATGAAATCTCTGAATAGCATGCAAAAAATTATGCTAGTTGTATAGTCTTTCAGTTAGAAAAAAATTGTCATTTAAATTTAGAGTCTGGTGCAAAGCCCAATGAAACAATTGGGAGTTTTTGCTAGTGCATTCAGTTGAGGCCCTCTTAGCGCAAGAGCATGGAAGTCAAGTGGAAATTACATTTTCCACTCAAAATAATCTCTCTGGTCTGAGAAGTCAGGCCCTGAAAGCATCCCAGAACTGGGACTTCACCAAGGAATTATAGAAGCTGCATGTGAAAATGCATACGCTTTGATAACAAGGTAAAATGAAAAATGTGGAGGAAATATATAAAGCCAACAGATTTTTTTTTTCAGGAATTGTATCATATACATAACACTACAGAGATCAAACTTAGAATATGCTGTCTCTGTTCATATTCCAGAAATGCCCCCAATATCTATGTACATAGCTACATGTTCATATTGTAAATTCTCTGTATTTTGGAATGAATTGAGTGCCATAGTGCTAAAGCATCTGTCCCCTGGAGCCTCTGTCAAAGAGTGGAAAGCAACAGCTGTTGCTATGGCTGGTCCTTCCCATTGGACTGGCTGCAGTTTCACTGCCTGGTACTCAGCATGGATTTCCGTCGAGGCCTGTACTGCCTGAAGATGCCATTACAATTATTGTTAGTTCTGCATAATGGAAAGAATATCTTGCATCTTGAAAGAACTGTGGTTTTATAGCATGCCTAGGAGTATTTGTGTTGCATGCCGTGAGTTGCTCATGAGGTGTTTGAAGGGACAAGACTACATGGGATCTTTTGAAAGACTGACCCACGTATGGGGCCGAAACATGGCATAGTCTAGCTCCAAACCTTGCTTTGAGTGAACCGTCTTACCAGGTCACAGGTATCAGGAGTCGTGAGTGAACCATGTTAGCAGTTTCCATGTTTTCTTCTTTACGCTTGCTGTAGAAGGGAGCTTTGAGACAACTGGTATAACATGCAGTGTTGAGCATACAGGGGCTCGAGAGCCAGTGAGGGAACTAGATTATGTGACAGTATATATAGTCTGCAGAGGTCAAAAGGAATCTGAATCGACCCTTGGATATTAGCCTTAATAGGAAGCTGCTTGGGACTTTTTTAAAATTCAGATTTGATCTCCTTTAAAGAAGTCATAATGAAAAGTGTATGTGTGTGTTCATGTTTATGTACAGGAAGGAAGGGTAGAGACTGAAATCCGATCTTTGAAAAACTTTTGCGCCACAGTCCCAAGAATAGGCTTAGGCTGGTTGAACTCGGAATAGGGAGAACCAAGTAAGTGATTATTAGAGTGTTAATCTTGAGTTGGGGCTGTCTGTGCTTATTTAAGATTGAGACGTGTTAGTAACATGAGAATGGGCAAATTAAAATTATTAGGTTGAGTTCCTCCTACATTTATTTTTATTGAGTTACATAGTTTAATTATGCTGTGGTAGGGGATAATTTAACTTGTCTAAAAAAGAAAAGTCAACTTACTTCCAAATTCACGTATTTATAATACTCTAGGTTAGACAGAACAAGAGCTGTACTTTGAAAAGGAAAAGATAAATTTATAATTTGCACTGGAAGTGTGTAATTTTTAGGACATGAGGGTAGGTAAAAGGATAGTCAGGTAACTTCAGTTAGAACAAATGAAACGATTATGTTTTTAATGATTTTTAAGCTACTTATTGATATTTAGATAGTACACTGAATTTGTTGTGTAGCATCCCTTTGAAAGTATTACTTGAGTATTATATATTTTTTATTACGGCATTTATATATCCTTTTAAAGGAAGACTGCCTGTTCTTATATCCTTTCTTCTGATACCTTCCCTTTAAATTTATGCAGTCGTCCATTGTGTGATAGCAGGAGGTTGCTTTATGCAAACAGTGGAAGAAAAAGGTTTAATGAATAGCAGGAAAGTGTTCATTCTGCTTTAAAAAAAACACCAACACAAATAACCCCCAAACAAACCCAGCACGTTCCAGGTATATTCCTGTAAAGACTTAATATTTGTTAGGAGTGTCTGAATTATTTTTTTAGTTTTATTTTTTTTTTAAAAGAACTGTTGTAATCAGAATTATGGAAAATATACAACATCCTGTTTGTGTTATATACTTCTCAGATGTTCTTTGTTAGCAGAATGATTTTTAATATTCAAGTGTTCCTCCGTCCAGCATTAATGGCCTGTTGTTTTACTACCCTAACTCATCGCAGTTTGGTATCACAACTTAAAATTGTCAAGAACATATTTTAATGAAAGCAGTGCATAACCTACAGTTCATCCATGAGAAAAGTAAAATCTTGTTGAATTCATAGTTTTTTTTCTTTTTTTGGGAAAAGCTAGATTTAATCTTTTGTAGGGGAAAAAGGTTTCCACAAAAAGGGCTTGGGAGAGTATCTTAGTTGACAGCTAACTCAATAAAAAGGTATGATAGGTCTGATTCTAAATATTTATGAAAATATGCTTATTTCCAGATCAGCTAGTGTATCTTTGAAGTGTAACTCTGTCGTTGTCAGCTTACATTAATGCTTGTTATTTGACAGAATTGACAATCCTTTTTGTCTTTTATTAGTAAAGCACCTGGCAAGCTGAGATCTTCATCAATAAATGATACTCTTAGGCTTTGCCACAGTACAGTTACACAGCTAGTGAGAGGGAAGGTGCTAATATTGGCTTTCCAAGATAAACTCCCAATTAATTTCAGAAGCATTATTGGCCTCAGTCTCATACCATGGGATTTACAATATTTTATTTTCCCAGATTTTACTATAAATGAATTGGTAGGACAATGGCCAGCATTGCTGCTAAAGACTAGGCAATACACATAGAGGTAATACATTGCAACACTTGCAAAATGTTACTTTTAAGATAATTTAAAATATCTCACTTATATCTGTTATGTAATAATACCGAGTACAGACCTCAAATGTGTAAATAGCCTGTAAACATTATTAAGGGAAAAGAACAAACGTGTCTGACAGGCCACCTATAGTTCATCACTGCAGTGTATCATTCAAATCGTGCTGTGAGGTTGATATGGATATTAGGATAGCTTGTTAAAAATGTAGATGCACATGTGTAATTTCAATCAAATACATCTTTACAGTATTTATAACAAAAAAATATATACCCATTGCTTAAACCCACTAAGTTGTTTGTTTTAGCCTTTTTATCCTTAAAAAGAGGTGGTAAAATCCATCTCTTCTAGGCATGTTTGTTTGTGTGTTAACTTGTTGTTTCATCCTAATTAAATTTGTTACAACAACTTCACATCAAAGTACATTAATGGGCTCAGGAATTCATTACCAGCCTTGCTTGAAAAGTTTGCTTTGTTTTGAAAGTAGAGGTAAGATGAAGTTTGTGATGGAAATTTTTAGATATAGCCTTGGCCTGTGTGCTGTGAGCCAATACTGCTGTAATGTCAGCTTTTTTTTTTTTTAAAGTGCTAATTTTTGCTTTAACAATGAAATATGATAATGCAGTTAATTCTGTCTTCACCATGCAGCCTTGCTTTGTGGTCTTGAGTGGGGAGGACAGAATTAAGTCCAGGGTACCTATCACAACAATGACTTTCTATCGTAAGTTCCTGGTCTCCAGCTTGTGTTGTAACTCATCTCAGTGGTGGTACTTGAAATGATGAGAACAGAAGAATTTAGCCCTGTGTCTTCTCTGTAAGAAATACTGGCTGTGGAGGTTAGCGCTGTGTTGCAATCTGCTTTATGATATGTTGGGGCTGGGGGAGGAGGGAGCCCTACCTATCACGTCTGCCTTGGGAATCTCCCCAAAGTAAACAGGAGGAGAACGGCATGTATGAGGGAGGACAACCCCAGTGTTGATGAGTAACAAAAACAGCCAATAAATTCACATCAAGGATGCCATCCATGACATGAATATATACTTGAATCTGCTATCTGAATGTACTGCAGAACATTAAAAAAAAAATCACCCTTGAATAAATGAGAATATCTAACTGAAATGCCAAGCAAAGGGTCAAATGGTTACAGAGAGAGAGGGAGGGAGGAATTAATAACAAAAATGAAGCAATGGTGGAAAAAATAGAGATAGGAAAAAGAAACATTTTCATACAAGATTGTCAGAAAACATTGCTCAGTATACATTATGAAACGTATCCTTTAGAATAATTTTCTTCTTCCTTTATATATCTTTTAATAGTTATCTCTTGTTAATTATAATTTATGACAACTGCTACAAGGCAAATAGTACTTTAATTAATGTTCATTCTAGATATTTGAATGGAATTCAATTGGCTTTGGATTTAACAGGGAAGAAGTATTGGATACTATTTTTATTAGTGCAAATCTGGACTGAAAAAGTGATCGTAACATCATGAGAAACAAGTCCATCTGTAATTTTTAAGTTCATTTTATTTAAAATATCCCTCAGTTGCAACACAGTTCTTGTTCTGAATTAACATGCTGGTGAATTTGCCTTTTTTGAGCCTCCCCTCCATGTCCTCCCCCCAGAAAAGAAAAAGGAGCAGTAGTGAAGTCAGAGTAGAAATCGCAGCATGTGAGTTATCTTTGCATGTGCACAATGGGAAAGAAAAAACAATAAATACCTGAAACTAATAATTCATAAACATCTTATTGGTTGGAAATTCATTAATTATTTAGTGATTACTGGAAAAAAATTACCAAAAGAGAAATCAGTCTGAGGAGGCAGTCTATTTTTAGTTTCTTCTATGGTCAATAATTGTAAAGAAAACGTATGCTTTCCTAACATTTTGATGCTTCTTTCCTTTGAAAATATTACCTTAAAAAATGCTGGCAGTTTGAATTAACTGACAGCTGTATTGTTTCATCAGGTATATGGCAGTTACCCACAGAAACATCCGAGAAGTCTGGAAAGTTCTTGAAAACTTATAATGAATCAGAGACTTGCTATTTTGTGTGGATTTGTTATTTGGAGGTACTGGATCTACCTGTCTCAAGCATATGGTTGATGCATATCCTTGTGTGCCCTGTGTGAATCGGGATAAGCAATACTATTTCAAATATGTGATACTGAACAATGCAAACTGGTTTGAGTCCCCATGTAGGTAATGGACATGACATGGTGTTCTATCCTACAATAGTGGGACTGTTGATAAAGTCATACAGCGGGGAAAAATGAGTGGAGAACTACTGAGTATTTGCTTTAACTGTATTTGGAGCATGAGAAGATGGATAATTAGAACAACTAGTCGTGTGTCTAACAGAACTTGATGAAATTGAGCAATCCTGTTACAAATTCAGCTCATATTAACATTACAGCCACAGCTCCTAACATTCCAAACGTGTCTTATTTAAAAGAGACCTCTGATAATGTCGTGAGAGATAGCAGGTATTGCTAGAAGCATCATGTTTGGAAGGACAGATTCAAAGGAATCACTGTATTAATTTGTTTGTCAAATCTGATTTGTCCATTATTAAACCAAACCATTACAATTGGTTATGGAGTTCCAGAGTAAACCAGAACAAGGAAGACATCATAATTAAAAAATAATCCTAAAAAAAAAAAAGTAAAAAAGAAGTCTTGTGGAACTGCAGCTAAATGCAGAGTAAAAGCAGATACTTATATCCAAAGACACTGAGGTTTTTTTCTTTCTTTTTCTGAAACTGTCTTTTTCTCTTAAATGGTTTTATGTCCGCTAAGGAATATTTAACTTAGATTTTGAAAGTGATATAACTTGTAAATTTTTTTGAAGTTTGGAATCCCCAGTATTAGACAAGGATTCAGTTTTTATTGTATAGATGTTCAGCACCTTGTAAAAATCAAACGTTTTTTTCTGAGGTATCTCGGGGCAAGTAAAAACTGATGCACTTGCAGCTACCGATTGTGTGCTGAAAATTTAAACATAGAAATTTATAGAGATGGAAGTTACTGGCCTGGGGTGGAGAAGTGATGTGTCTGAATTGAAACTGGTTGGTGCTATAGGAGGGAATTTAGATGAATAGGTAAGGTGTTGACTGAGGTTTCTGGAGTTTAATGAGCTGAATAATTCAGATGTTGGAATAGTTATCTTGCTCTTATTCCTAGATATTGATAAATTTGTCACATATATTGCTCCCTCTCTCCTACCCGTAACAGTACAATAGCACAAACTTTTATATATCTCTGAAAATTATTTCAAAGGAACTGAAGTGGTTTAAGTACTGACTTTCATTGAATGCCTTCAGAAATATGTATCATTATCATGTGATTAGATCAGTCAAACAGCTTTTTAAATTATGAAGAATGCTACTGACCTTTTAAGTCTATACTGAGAAATACAGAAATCTGAGAATTTTGTCTTTTTAAAATTAAAGATAGATCCATTGCCCATTGTTTATGTTCAAGTAAGGACTGAACAGATACAAATAGTCCTAAAATAAAAATGCACATAAATTATACTGATTTATTGTCAGCTAAAAAAATACACAGAATAATGGAAGCAAAACAAATTATTCTTCTGATCTTTGGTGGTTTCTTTGCTCTTCATACTCTCTTATTTTGAATTAGTTAAACATGCTTGAATGGTATATTGTTCAATAATGCTTTCATTCTAAATTACTCTTACTGTACTTCATAGCTCATGTAATTAAAATAGTTGTTCAGAGTATGCAGATGCCTTGCAGTATATGTGACATAATGTCATCGGGATATAAAGCTTGAAGTGGATTATGAGCTGCCTTTGAAGCATTTCAAATCGGTTTAAGTTGGGATAGAAACAACCACATGCTTTCGACACAATCCTATTTCATTGATGTTCCTGTTGGCCTCAGAACAGTCTTGTAGCTATTTCACAATGTCCTAACCAGGGTATAATCATAGAGTTTTATTTTTTAATTTCACAATTGTATACTATGTTTTATTCTCTTATCAAACATATGAATAGTGCTCAAATAAAAAAGAAAACAAACCAACACATAACCAAAATCTGACCTAAAATTTTGGGGGGGTGAATAGTAAGATAAGTACCAAAAGCCAAAAAGCTTAAAATCTGTTAGTGAGTCTAAACCAAAGTGGCATTTAAAAGAAGGTAAGGTGATTCTTGATCAAGTACATACTTAAAGCCTAATGAACAGTGGTATGTGCTGGTGCTGAGAAAGGGTGATTTAGAATTCGGCATATGATTGTAAAGATATGGGCTGCAGTTAAGCTTTATACATGCTAGACATACATCGCAATGTGGAATGATCATTTATTGGCCTATGTTGAATGATACATATTTTATGATAGTTTAATGCAGCTTTAAGAGTTTTCAGGTTGCTGTTTGGTTATTGCTGTGTTAAGTCCTTCCTAGTGTAAATGCAAAAAGCCTGTTTGTGTTTTATAAGATTCACAGCTTAGCAATGCAGAAACATTATTCACTTACAGCTTTTTAGTTATTAATTTATTTCTTAGCTTTGGGCAAAAATAAAAAGGCTCCAGAACATTAACTAATAATCTTTTTAGTTTATGGCTTTAACATGCAGGAGCTGAACACTGTAAGTAGTATACTTTGCATTTTAGGGATGACATTCAGAAACAGGCAAAATAAGTCAAAATATTGGGTATGCTGATTCAAAGTCTGGCGCAGTCCTTGCTTAAATAACTTGGAATTTCATGTTAATTATATAATCAAGTAAATTTCCTTTAATTTTTGATCTGTCATTTGACTACCTATCTGAATTTTCAGACCATTTTTTGAGGGGAGGGTTAGGTGGCTTAGGGAGGGTCCAGAAACTGTCAGTTAGGTCTTAAATATAGTGTAAGTCATGGTTCAGATTACCAGTTCTGAAGTATGGAACACATTGTATTTCAAATTAATATTTGCCTCTACGTTCAATGTTGCCTCTGAAATAGAAATCAAAGCTCAGGTTTATGAGCATCTCAGACTAGGCTGTCTTTGAAAAGGTTGACTTGTCGCAGGCTCCTCATCTGTGCTATGAACAATGCCACCTGACTCTGCAAGACTCTTCACATGCTTCAGTGCATCCAGGACAGCAAGATTCTTGCCCAGCACACTCTCTATGAACATGTAGCAGTTACTCAGATTTTTTTAAAATTTTTTTTATTTCTGCCATGGTTGCAGCTACTCTGGCTGTTCTCTTATTTGCATGCCTTTGGTTAAGTATGGCCTTCCCTCAGGGAAATAGCTTTACGATCCCTGTTGTGCAACAATGCATGAAACTGCAAACACCTGGAAAAATTTTCCATGGTGCAAACATGAGTGCATCAGCGGCCAAACATCTGGAAGTCATTGTGAGATTCCCAATGGTCCCTCAAGTGCTGATTGAGATTTCTTTCTTTTATAAGATGCACATCTCTCTCAACGTTGATTCCGAAAACTGAGAGGAAGTGTGTGTGTGGGGGGAAGTCTCTGACTGGCAAATGATATTTTCTACCACCGGGAGTGTTTTCTATTAAAAGTGTAAAATACCAACATGCATATACATAATTTTTTGACATAAATTATTCACTTAAAATAAAACTTCAGTTGTTGTAGTTACCAAATAACAGAATTTTGGATATCAGGATGTCTGTGAATACTTTGGTATTGAAATATGGAGTTTGACTTCAAATGAAATACTTTTCAAAGAAGTGGTAAAACTGATCCAGGTCTTAACATAGTTAAGAAGTGGCATTCCCGGAATTAGGCTTCTTCTCATAATGTACTTTCTTGCCTTGTGTTCTATGGCTTTTCTTTTTCTTCTTTTTCTGTGTAATGATATGAATAAACTAGAGGCAAAAAATAAAGAGATGAAGCATCTCCAGTTGTGTCTGCTATTTCCAATTTGTCAGATTTCCTCCTTCCTGATCTTTCACACGAGTTCTTATTGTGAGCAGTTGTTAGTAGCTGCCGATATTGTTGCTTGGTACTGTACCCTTCTGAGGACATCTGGCACATTGTGGCTTCACTATATCTGGAAGATGGTACAAATTAATCTCTGTTTAAAGTCAAGTCATTTTTGAATGGCCACAGTGGCACAATTTTCAAAACTGTATGATGACGTGTGTGGAAGCTGCCTGTACAACTATTTTTTAAAATTGTCTTCATTTTATATTGACTTTTTCAGTAATAATTAGGGCTTCATCCTAGGATGTTTTGGTACTGCTCAGAATAGGACTTTTATTGATTTCTTCCTTGTCAGCCTGGATACTCGGTCAAGAATTGGAGGAAAAAGAAAAACCTCCTTACCACATCCCTTTTTTTCCCCAACAGCATGCTCTGTGTAGAGATATTGGGAGATGAATTGTACAAGCAATACTTGGATGACTGTGTGCTGCTCAAAAATTCTTCTTAAGAGGGAGATAACGTTGTAGGTCTAGCAACTGCTTCCATGTCCTGCTGGAGTGTCAGAAACCACCTGGAGCCAGTTAACAGCATTTAGCCTTCACTGTAAAACTTATGTTTAAAGGTTTCCATCTGCATATTTTAGTCACTTCTGCTATTGCTTTTTAAGTTGCAGGAAGATACTGTTGTTTTGGGGGTTTCTTTGGTTTTTTGCTGTTTTTTTGTAATAAGAACACACATTTTTGAACTGATGAAGTTGAGTGTCTATAGTTTGTTTAAGCCCCTCTAATCTGATGTATTTATGCTGGCTTCCCATGCTTGATTCAAAAAACAAAAGCTGAATAATCATTTGTGTAACTCATATCTGTTGTATGGCTTTCTGAGGATGATCAACATTTTCAGGCTTTACTGAGAATAGTAAGTGTACTTATGTAAACACAAATTTGTATGAAAAGATACACATCTACCTTTTCTTCTAACTTTAAAAAAAATTATTATTATCCCTGGTGTATTGTTAGTGGTGATTCTTTGAAAGCATGAAAGCGAAAGGTTTGAAGAATGGTTTGTGAATTGGAAAAAAAAGTTAATTGAAAAGGTAAAGGAAGACCCGAAACATCCTTCATACATGCCTCCACACACCCCCCTCCCCCAAGTAATCTTTCTGATTTAAATGTATATGCAACTGTTCAAAACAGAGGAAAAAAATAAACAGTTCATAAACTTAGCTTTGTATTTACTTTGTTAGGAGCAAAGCCCCAAAACCTCATTGCTAGTGTCTTCACTGAGAAATATTGAGGGCCAGTAGAAACTGAACTGTAGAAAGAAGCAGAGGATACAGTGTGTGAACTTTGAGATGTTTTACTTCATTGTAGCTCTCATGTGGTCCCATAGGCTGTGTATCCATGTGGCTGGAGTGCATCTTTGGTTTAACTTCAACTGAAATGTATCCAGTTCACGTGCTCCAAATCAATAGTCAGTGTGCAGGGATAATTGGGAGATTTGCATCAGAACTGTCCTGGTGATTTAAACTAAACTGGTAATTAGACGCAGCCATTGCTGACTTCAGTGAGAACTGCCTTAGGCCAACAATGACTGGTTTTGAAGATTTTATTAGTAGCAAATGAGTGTGTCCTAAAAATGAGATTTTTGAAAAATATTGAGCTAGGAATACATATTAATTTTACTTTTCCTATGGAATCTGGGATTTCGTTTTCAAAAACATTAAAGATACTTGTAGCCTGTCCTCATTTTCAGGTGTCTTTTTTTAATGCAAATGTTTCATGAAGATCTTTATTTTAAATAAAACTAGAGCATAAGAAACATTTCCCAGAGTCTAATGATTTATAATCAACTTACTGGACTGGAAAATGTTCCAGACTGCTCACCTCCAGAAGTCTGGTATGTGCAAAAACATAACAAGGATATGTTTGACAAATACGATACAGAAGTATGCAGCAATGGCTTTGGGGAATTTGGATCATAGGACTGCAAAGTCTTATTGAATGGGTACTGACTTACAACGTAGAAAGTGTCCAGTGTAATTCTGGGTGGAATTGTCTTTTATGAGGTAAAAGAAAGCTTCATTGTAGTGGCTAAAATAACAGGAAAAATTTCAGTAGATTTAGGATGTCACATAGGATTCCAGTCTCACCATAGACTGAAGTCAGTGAGATGTGTGGAGTATGTTATGGGCCCAGGATCTAAGAGACTTTTCCAAACTCACACAACACCTCTGTGGCAAATGTGGATTCCAACTCCTAGTCTGTTCTTTAGACTGCAGGAACATCCGCCCTCCCTCTGTTCTTCATCTTTATATACTAGGTTTTCATGTGTGTGAAGCAAGAATAACAACAGGTTTGTAGGTCAAAGAGATGAGCCACTGGTAAATTTAGGTATTGCATCCCATACTCCAGAAACTCTGCTTCTATAATCAGTGGAAGTAGTTTGTAGAGAGAACTCTTACACATAAAAGTCACCATACAGGGTTGTTCATTTCTAATGCGCACTCTTCCTGGTCACCTCCCAGTTTTGTTAATACTGTCAATATGTATGCTGCATTAGGCCTTGTGGAGAAATGTAAACTTTTAGTGCACTGAGCCATACCAACTGTAGTGCAATTCAATGATAAAAGAGCCATTGAAATATTTTTCTGGAAAGGCAGACTACATTTTTCAAGCATGTGTTTATAAACTCTTGGTTCTAAGCACAATGGCTGCATTATAAACGAGAGCTCAGGAACAGGCAGTGCTCCAAACAGAGTCAGAAGTGGAAAAGGGATAACAGCTGACTTCTGTTTATCAGAGCAGCTTGAGCAGGATGTGCCTTCACGTATCTAAATATTTATGTAAATAGATGCACACTGAACCACTTAGAAATAAATAAAGCTTTCTGAAAATAGAACTCCACAATGACAACAGGAGCTGTTTATCTTCAAGAGCTGTGGGAATGGGCTTGAATATGCAGATATTTCATTGAAAAAAAGCAATAAAACTAGCTTCAGATGTAATTTCTTAAGTTTATATGACACAGACCATCTGACTGTGCGAAGTTTATAGATTTCTAGTAGTATTTCTCTAAAACCAGCCAGCTTTACCTTCTTTCGCAGCCTCACACAGT
>Ga0181612_124865_pt1 | contig 17629 bp, 8 predicted proteins | sample HoacroProtozoa21_FD_119630 | JGI IMG/M metagenome (GOLD analysis project Ga0181612, IMG submission 119630) | Hoatzin crop microbial communities from Cojedes, Venezuel. Combined Assembly of Gp0051906, Gp0051904, Gp0051908 | reverse complement strand
TATTGCTAGCCTGCTGTGGGAGGTGGAACTTCTCTGAATGTGTTTGAACATCTGGTTAACGGTTGTCAATGTGAGGATAAGGCCGGGCAAGATTTGACAAGAACTTCCATCTTGTCAGAGAGGGCTGGAGTCAGAGCTTTCACTGCTAGCAGGACTGCTTCCAGCTTAGCGTATGAATGTTCCAGGTATTGCAGATTACAAACAGTAGCTGCAGAGATGTAAAAGAAAACCTGACGATGGAAGGGAGAGTGAGAGCAGAGGGAGGGCTTGTTTCTGAATAGCAAGAATTAAGAGAGAAAAAAAGGAAGTTGGGACAGAAAGAGAAAAAAGGAAAAACTGGCAGAGTAGTATATGAAAAATGTACCACAGAAAAAATATTTTTGCGTTTCCAAAGGTTAAGAATGTCTGACTCTGCACTTCAGACCAGTTTTACTCAAACCATTCATGCTGTTTGTTTTGTCCTTTATGTGCGTTCAATTACAAGGGTTATCCATTCTCCGTAGGGGTTATCAGTAGGGGTTATCCAATTCTTTGGGTTAATTCTTCACTTAGTCGTCTACCAATATATAGAGAATGACAAACATTTTAAAGGAAATAGCAGTAGCAGGGATCAGGCTATATGTTTCGTATTGTGCACAATGATTTTTTTCGCAGCAGTTGCTGCTGCGGATACATTTTGAAATTGGCTTGTGGCCCAGAGACAAGAGAAACAGAAAACATTTTCTCCGATATCTTTATCATGTTTTTTTTCCTCCCTTACTTAAATAGGGATGATCTTTTTGCCCTAAGGTGACAAAGTAGCAGGTGCTTTTCAAGATCTTGAAGACTATAAAATAAATTCATGTGACTTTTACAATGGAAAATTATTATAAAAGTGAAAAATTTCTAGGGTTTACATAAGAAATCATAGTCTAACTCAGATAACATGCACAGAACCACCAACAACTGAGAGCTTAAAAAGAAAAAACTTGAAAATATGTGGCAAGGAAATGTGATTTATCAAGTAAATTTGAGGAAACTGATCTGTTTCTCAGTACTCTACAGTAAGAAGGAAACTCTAAATCAGTTTAGCTAGTAAATAACCTAGTGAAAAATACTCATTTATCTCTTGTTATTGTACCCAATATATATTCAGCTCAAGCCCTGGTCCTAATTATAATGTTTAGTTATGACTATCGATGCTCAATGACTGGATGCTTTTCCAAGTAGTTACAACTACATCAGATGCCAACAGCTAGGAGAATATTTTACCTGTAATGCTTGCTGCCCTGGGGTTTGATCACGTATCATTGAAATTGGTGGGAATTTTGCCAATAATTCCAAATGGTGCAGAGGGACATCTATCATTAAAATCTGCATAAATTTTCCACCTCTGATCCCAGTAATCAATAACTTTACACAGCTTCCAGTGGAGATTTCTGTAAGCAGTTCTCTAAACTACAGCTTCTGGGGCTTTGTTGAACAAAACTGCAAGGGAACGCATTCAACACAGAAGCAGAACAAGTAGAAGAATGCACAAACTATAGCAATTTTTTTGGCTGTGTTACATTATGTACATAAATCTACAGTCATACATACATCAATTAATCAATCATCTCCAGCCAGAAATGTTGGGGTATCTTAAATGATATTGTACCGTGGGACTGTGTTCAGGCAATTCCTTTTCACTCTATTATAACTTTCCATCTTGAGCCAATATTAAATTCCATTTATCACAATAGGTGTCAGTAGCTATACCATTTCCAGTAGCATCTTCTAGATAAAAACACCCCAATGCCTCTCTGCAGCACCATTAGCAGTATTGAGTGCTCTATTTTCTCTCAATAGAAAGCCCCCTCACAGATACCTTATTGTGAAAAAGGCATCCTCAGCAGTACTAAACGTCTTTTGAGCAACATTTGAAGGAGATGAGATTAAATACCCAGCAAGAGTTACGGACAAGGCTCTATGCTGTTTTCATTTAGGGATTTTCATCGTTAAGGGGACGTGCTTTTCCTTGTCGGTGATGTTTTATTGTCATTTAAGTGGGCTCCTGCATTACAAAGGGATGGAAAGTTATTAATACTTTGGCAAAACCCCCTCCAGCCATTCTTCATTCAACTCTCAGCAACAGAGCAGCTGACAGAAGCACTGAGGTGATCAGAAGATGTATGGAGAAGACAGCTGATTTTTCGTCAGTCATTTATCTTGTCCCCTTTTGAGACTGCATGCTGGGACACGGGGTGTTCAATTGGTGCCCAAGGGATTATCTCAGATCATCACTTAGAAGTAATGAAGGAATACTATTATTCTTCAGCAACTGTAAGACACGTTAGCAAGTGCCAAGGCATATAGTCTAGCTGTTAGAGCTAAGGACAAGGGGCAGCTGTTCTTTGCTTTATAGCTGCTTGGATGATTATCTCAGCTGAGTCATATTAAAGGAGGTAGGAGTGGAATGGTGGGCAGAGGTGGAAATCAGAACATCTATTTGTTCTTAATTAAGTGGCCTCTTATTCTTCCTACCTGTCTGCCAGTAATGTTAAAGGAAAATAATGGCATTTGATACATCATAGGGGAAATTACCTGAAGCTTTTTGCTCTTGGAATTTACTTCGTACTGCTATTAGCGTGTCTTGTCGAGTAAATTACTCAGCTCCTTTGTAGAGTATGTGGCAGAATATGCCTTTCTAGTCCCTTCCACTGTGCTCATTTTAGTCATGAAAACATTCTGTCGCACTGAAATGACATCCGTACTGCTACAATCAGGGAGAGAAAATGCATATGATATACCCTGACTTCAATGCCCAGGCAGTTGACAAGCAGAGCTTTCTTTCTGACCTCTGGGAGTATATCTCCATTAATAGAAAGAAAACAAAACTGGTCTCAAAACAGACAGTGACAGAAACTCAGGAGGCAGTAGAAAAGTAAAGAACAGTTTCTAGCTGTTATGAAGTAATTATTCCTGCCTGGCACTGTCAAAACTGCACTTTTGGAACCACATGTCTTCAAGTTTTGATAGAGTTGTGGCGAAATAGCTCACTCATGCTATTATGGCATTTTCACACCCAGGTGAAAACAAGAAGCTTGGCCAAATAGAATATTCAATTTAGCTGCTACAAATGCTTTGTTTACTTTCAAAACTAGGTAGGACTGCTTCTTCATGAAAACAGCTTCATCCTTCTCTATTTAATAAATGATTAAACTATTATCATCTCCGGTGTGGCTCTTCTCTTAAGTCAGAGGAATGACCTTTCCATTTCAAACACATGTATCACTACAGAAAGTGGGAAGTAACACGTAAGTTACCAGGAAGCAGCAGGGAACAGTCCCATCCATACGGATGTGGGAGAGTTCTAGAAAGAAGCATACCAGAAGAATACTCTTTGAAGTTTTTTGTTAATGATTCTGACTGCCAAGTCGTTCTATTCAGCAAATGGCTACATGCAACAAGCAGATACAATGCAACAAGCATTTTACTCTTAGCAAATATTATGCTTATGTTAATTTTCTAGAGATAACAAAGTATGTAAATCTAGATATGAACATTAGGTGAGTCCCATTGGCACCTGAGAGATTGAAAGCAGAGCTCTGCCAGTGTTCTCATACCCTTCCCTGCCGCTATCTCCGATTTTTGCATCATGTGTTTCCTGCATTCATAGAAAACTGACTGTATTGGGTACAAAGAGAATTGCAGAAGAATGCCCTAAGAATACACAGTGCATTTTTACCCTACCCATATGATGACCTGTGTACTTTTTGAAGCTTGGATTTTCATGACTGCAGCACGGTTATAATAGTTATTGCTGACAGCTAGATGACATTTTTTGAGTAACACACATGTTTGACAGTTGCTTTATGGACACATTTGCTTTCAACGGTACAAATTTTCAGATCAGGCACAATTGCAGCAACTCACACGCTACAGCCGAGGACAAATCTACCTCGCTGTGCTTCACAGCCACCTGTTGAACTGCAGTGCTGTGCAGTCAGGGATACCTGATCCCAATGCTTGCGAAACTTCGGCTGTACTTAGCTTTGAGCACCATGCTCTAAGCACTTGCCCACCATCACTGCAAGTTTGTGTGTCAAATGACCTTAGAGACATCTGAAAAGCTTGTTGTCTCAGCAGCTAGTTTATAAGCCTTAGCTGAGCCTAAAAATTCCTCCTTAGTCCCAGGTTCACCTCATGTCTCTCAAAAATACATAGCAAGTAATGAAGGGTAAGAGAGAGACATACCATGCGTGCTCCTGCTGTGTTTGGTCTGGGTTTCCCTCCAGGTCCTCTCCTTCCTGTCCTCTCTCATCCTCTCCTCATGCTCTCGGAAAAGACATGACTGGAAAGGTCAAATGTTACCTACTTCCTCAGTTTGTTGCAAGCTGTTTAAAAAGTTTCTTCCCAAAGCTTTGTGAAAATTCAGCCCTTTTCACTTTTTTTTTCCTTGTGAAACTCAGATGACACTCAGGAAAGGAAGAAAATACACCGACAATTTAAAAGTATGCTGCCAATATTTCTTGCTCCATGGAAAGCCAAGCTCCCTTAGCACACTGGAAAACATCCAGACTAATAACTGTAATTTATAGCTAAAGTAATCACATCCCATGCAATTGCAGCATGTGACCCCTTGTAAGAGTGAATATATTTTCCTTCTGGCACCCACTGAAAGAGAGAAATCTTCTCTCGCTTGCATAGGAAGCTCAGAGAGGCTGAGCCACCTGACCGGAGCCCCCGAGGACAGCCATGGCAGGTAGCCCCGTGGATGTGCTACCAGCCTTGGGGCCGGCCAGACCACGGCACCCCATGGCATGGTGGCGGGCCGGGCAGGCGGCAGAGGCTTCCCTTCTGCAGGGGGTGGCAGAGACTGCCCGGTGGGCTGGGTTGGGTTGGTAGGACAGGGCAGCCGCCGAACCCGCCCATGGTGGTGGGTCACGCTGTCCCTGCTCAGAGCGGGGAAGGCAGGGGATGGCTGCCCACAGGGTGTTCCCTGGGGCCACCACCTTCCCCAGGCACAGCAGGGAGGGCCAGCCATCCCCTCTTCTCTCCTTCGGGCTTTGCGTGTACCGGGCCACCGCCGAAGCCCTGCTCTGGCTCACTGGCAGCGTGCTGTGCAGCACACCTGGCCGAAAGGCGCATGGCCCCCAGCAGCAGCGCACAGCGCCGCGGGTCCAGCCTCCTCCGTGACTCAGATTAACTGGGACCAGGCGTGGTCCTTCCTCAGGGCACCTCGTGCCCCCAGCGATGCAAACTATGGGGTGGCCACTGATAGAACAAGCAGGCAGATAACGAGCACTCAATGACAGTAAAGACTAAAAGAAACTTATTTTTCACTTTGAAAACCAGACACCTGCCTGTTTCCTAGCCCGACCAAGCGGAGGGCTGTTTGTGCCCCAGTGCCACCGTATGAGGGCAGGTGTGGGAAACAGCCTGGGGCAGGGCCGCTGAAGGACAGGAGAAATTCAGCAACGAAGCAAACTATTCATTTAGAACAGTTACAAAGTCTGTGAAATTACTCTTTATCCTTCTTACACATTTCACATTCAGCCATGTAAACACAAGCACACACAGGGTTCAGTGGCGTAAATATAAGCAAGCCAAGTTTGATACCACTCCCGACTAAAGCCACTGCGAGCCAGTGGAGGGGTGAGAAGCCAAACAAACAGAGGAACCGACTAAGCAAGCGATGCACTAGCTGGTGCCCAGTCCTGTGCTCAGCGCTGTCATCGTGCAAAACAAAATGCAGTTATACAGGATATAATTAAAAGAGACACCGCTTCAGCTTGCTTTTTGTGAACTTGAATGCATCAGATTCATATTTAAAAAAAAAGTAGCTTGCTGACCTTTATACATGATCTGTTTATGACATGTCTGTACTTTCTTATCCTTCCTTGACTTTCCTCCCTTTATCACTGTGGAATGGTTTTGTTCATTTATTTATTTACTTTCATCTATTTTGAATATTTTTTTTTTTTCAGAAATAAGTACGTTGAAAAAAAATGCTGATAAAAAGCAGAGCTACAAACCTCTAATGTAAAAGGTAGACTCCTTGAAGCCTTGGTCTCCATGCAGATCTATAATTTTGTCTGAAGGTCCCTTTCCCATATATTAATATCAATAAACTACTTAGAAAAATACATGGTCTGATTTCTTTTCTAAAAAATGCATGTTCTAATGATTAAATGGATTGGGGGCAGATCTACCTTGTTGATGTAATCTGTTGACCTACATTATAATAAATCAACTTGTGGATGTTGGTCTACATGCTGATATACATTATCTGGACTGTGATAATAGTCTGCACTCTTGTAACGAAGTTCATGTTGGATTTACTGCAAGTTTTGCATCTTTCATTCCACAGGGCAATAAAGGTTTTTTGCTGATGTTTTATGTATTTCTCTGCAAGAGGCAGCAAGGGAGCAAAGAGCAAACACAAAGCCCTTTGCCATTCTTAAGCCCAATTCTTCCTAGGTACAGGAAACACAGGATTAATTGCTCACATTCTTAACTAATTCTGTGATAACACAAATTATCTCCATGCTGCTTCTGACTATATATTGTGGAAACATATTGCAGTATTAGGATTATCCTTCCGGAAAGCTGCAGATTCATCTTTGCACTATCTTGCTAAACAAGTCCATCTGATACAAGGACCTGGAATAACTTCTTCATTTTCTAGTCTGGAATTTTCCCAGCTCTTCCATATTGTATCCACACAAAACTAAACTGCTGAGGTATTTTGAGGTAGGGTAGTTTTCTCCAAGAAAAATGGTATTTCAGTCTATGGTAACTTCAGATCTGAAGTCTGTAAGCCCCCTTACTGTATGAGAAATACAGTTGCTAGTCCATTCTTTAGCTCGTGGAAGAAAAAGTTTCAGATAAATAGACATTTTTGTACCCCTAAGGACATAAGAAGTCAAAGATGCCAGCATGATTAGGTTTGTGTTTTATTTGTAAAAGCAAAAATTTCATCCTAGTTACCGTCTCTGAGCATCAGGCTTATGCAGTCATATGCTGGAGCATATTAACACGCAGAAAGCATTCAAGGAAACATAAGCCTGTTTCCCCTATTGACATACATACAAGTGTAAAAGTGTGCCATGCACAGTCTTCATAAGATACATGCCCTGATTTCTCAGAGCTTAACGAAGAACACATATCAAGCCTAGCCTCAGAATGATAAATGGTGGCAAAAGATAAATATAACTTCACTCCTTACAAATGAAAATCAGTGATTTACAGCGTTACACTTGGATATAGAGCTAAGACATCTCCTATCAATCACCCAGAATAAAACTATCACTTTGGACTGGCTGGAGACAGACAGACCTGCTGGAAACTTTGGCAAAACTTTTCAAAACACAGGTGCACCAGGTTAGGCACCTAAGAACAGACCTAGGCCTACATGGGAAGCTAGAAATTCAGGAGCACTGAAAGCCCTGAGTCCCTGCAGCAAAATGACTAGTAATGAAATTACCAGACAAATGTTTGGCAGCCAGAGGTCGATATTTTTGCCCTTAAGCAGCTACACTGATCAAGTCCTCGGTTATTCATAAAAGCCCATTTTTTTTAATATAGAAAAACCTGCCTGTTGTCTTTTTATATTTTGGTCATTTAATTTCCAATATGATGATACACAGCTGTAAACTGTAGGAAGAATATGGCCACAGATGACTTAATAGATGACCTCCAAGTTTATAAATATGTTCCAAAAAATAGAACGAGTGAACCCAAATCACAACATTTCAAAAATTTGACTTTGAATACTGTTTGAAAAATTTGCTGACTTCTTCACTTCCTACTTTCATTTCCTTAACTGGATCCTGTTACTAGCACTACATGATGCAAATGGAGGGGTAGAGCTGTTAAAAGCTAAGCTTTTTTAACCAGCTGCAAGGGCAATATTACATACTTGGAGTATATAAAAAAGTTACAGCAAGAAAAGCTAGTTTGATGAGATGCTGAGCTGAGCTTGGGAACCAAGTTACACTGAGGTAGCACTCTTGTCTAATAACAAATGAAAGGTAATTCAAGGCAGCTTACCCTTCACCAAAAGAGAGATAAGCAATAATTTTCTTGACAATAGTCCTACAAGCTCTGATTCCTTTAAAGCTGCTCCACCTTAAGACAGCTTTCAGGAGAGCAAAAAACAGGGCTTAGTAGGCATTTGAGTCAGAGGCCTGCCAGGTACTCGGCTCCATCAGCTTCCATGCCAGCCTAGGATGAGGTTTAAACTCGGGAGCGTACATTAAGATGCATTAACCACACCTCTCCTTCTGCCTCATAAAATGCAATAGGCTAGCCATAAATAGATATGCTTTATCTAAATGTGTTGCACATCCTTGAAGTGTATGTCTAAATTTCATTTTGTGGGTGGGGGTAAGGGAAGCGTCAAATATGTTAGCTCAATAACTGTAAGTTAAAACAAATGAAAAAACCCCATCATTTCCCCCCCCACGCACCTTTCCCAGAACTGTGAGATTTAGTACACCAAGATTTAACATCTCAGTTAGAAAAAGGAGCTCAGAAAGATACGGCAGAACATATGGCATGAAGAAGGTGCTAAACAGCAGAATTTGAATATGATTTGCAAGATGCTCCATAAATATTCCAACCCCAAACACAAGCTGTTTTTCAGCAGATTCTTTATGGAAGTATATGCACACAATAAACCGATACATTGCTTAGCTCACAAATGGCCTGTTCTAGTGTCCCTCTGAATGGTGTGATGTGGAATTAACCTGCGTGCAGAGGAGCTCAGAACTGGGCAGTTGCTGGCTTGGCCAGACAATGTCATTGTTGCCACTGTACTCAATGACAGCGGACGATACACAGTGACGACAACGGCGCTCACAGAATGCATGGCATCTATTGGCCCAAAGGACGAGCTCTCAAGAAGGGCAAAATCCATGCACTTCACAACCTAATTGCTCCAGCATACAGGACTTCTGGACACATTTCAGCTGAAGCCTGGATGCATATTTGCAAATGAAGTGAACTGCAGACACTGGTGAAAATCACCCTGTTAGGCTTTTACTTAGCGTACCAAATTACTTGTGTGTAGCTGCATTTTGGTGACATCAGGTGACTGGAGTTTCTTAGTAGACGTTTTAATAATATAATCACAGGTACTTAACAACAACAACAACAACAGAAAGACAGGAATCCATTTGAAATCTAAGACTATCCAAGCTCTTACTGCTGAATGCCACTGAGGGGATTGGTTGACATATGAAGTACTGCAGAAGGCTAATGAGAAATGAAACTTAAACAAAGTCCAAAAGGGCACACTGTCCACACAAATGAAACATAATATTAAATTTCCATCTATTGAAAAACTATTTCCTTTCTTTGAGTGAAGCAAAAACAGAAGGGTGTGGCTGAAAGCTTCACAAACTGAAGTCTCACCGCAGAAACAGATACTTCAGTTAGTTTAGCCAGGTTTGTGATTCAAGAGGACATTTCCTCACAGAGTTCCCTCATTTGGGTCTGCTTTTGGGTGGCACTCAACACACAGCTCATAAAATTCAGCACAGTAGGTAACATACCATTTTATTGTGTCTGTTTTGTTTCACCTCCAAGGCATCTCTTAAACGCTAGTCTTTGAGGGACTCATTTGCTTTCATCTGCACAAGTCTCCAGCTGGTAGCCCTGCAGTAAAGCCAAAGCCTTCCTGTTTCATGACTCTTACTTCAAATCCTTTTGTGCATTGGAGAGATGCTGACAGAAAAAAATATTTGCACAAAGGTGTCTTGACAAGGACTCAGACAACCAAGGCCACGATGTGCCTCTGAACTGCCTCTCCTCAATGTCTCATTAAGCACGGATGGTTTTCCTTTGGGGAAAATAATACAATATACTGGCATCATCTTTTTAAGCTGCTTCTATAACCTAGGTCTAAAATACATAAAATGCACTCTTACTTCTTTCAAAAGGAAAGGATGCCTTAGGAGACCAACTGTCTTTATGTATGACTATTCCGCTTAGAAAAAAAGGGCCATATTTACTATTATTCACTTACAATATTGCAAATGTTGATGGAAGGCCTAGAGAAAAGAAACCGTGCATGGAGACATTGGTGGATAGCAAAAGGGGCAAAATGAAGGAAGAGGGGCAACAGAGGGCAAAAGCAGAAGATGACCTTTGAGAAACCAGATGCTGATATATGAATACTCATTCTGTAGACCGCAGTCTCCTGGTAAAGATAACTCCTTACAGGAACTGCAGGTGCTGCAAGACAAACCCAGAGCTCTCCAGGCCCTCTCTGTAGAATGAGAATCATCAGTGTTGGTACAGGGGGTTCAACTGGTAGGTCATGTCAGTGCCGTGGACTGAACTGGAGGCACTTTGTCCTGGGTCTTAGAGTCTAATCCCTCTCTGTACAAGCATCACAACATAAAAACCTTCCACAAGTCACCTGAGACCTATCTTGAGACCAGCTGGATACTTTACTTCTGCCACTCCTGTTGAAAGACTGTTTAAGGACTCGCTTCTCTGATGCTTAGGTAACTCTGCTTCACTTTTAACCTTAACGTAATCACACATGATTTATACATGCTTCTTCTCCCCCTCTTATGTAGTACTGTGTTTGCTTAGGGTGATCAGTCTCCTCTCATCCTTCATTAGATTAGCAAGGTCAATACTCATAGATTTCCATTCTCCACATTATTCAACTAGCTCCCACGTAGTCGACGTTTATTCAGTCTTACCCAGCTATTGCAGAGCACCGCTCTCTACACAGTATTCCAGATGAGGCCTCAGCTGACTCTCGTACAACGAAATTATTATTTCCCCTCTGTTGACAGTATCGCACCTGAAACTGCCCCCACTCTCAGCCTTTTCCCTGCCTCCTCATGGCTGTGCTACATAGTCATCCTGTGATCAAACAGGCTTGTTCCTCTCTCCTCGTGTTGCTTTTTCCGCAGCTGATGGCAATCTTGTTGACAGCAGAAGGTTTTGTTCTGAATCTGAATGTGTCTAACCCTACATACTACCCTGGACTGAGTATTAATCTTCATGCTATTTCTTTTCTTGTCCTTAAGGTCATTCAGTTCTCAGAGTGTAACTGTCCAGTCCTATGCTGTATTGATGACCCCGCCTTGGGCTGTGGAATCACTGCAGCCTATTTGCTCCTTCCTCATTTTGTGCCAGGTTTATTTATGAAAATACTGAAGATTGCTTTTGAGATCCATCCTTAGAGGACACTGGTAACAGCATCCTTCCATCTTAAATTCTTCCCTTAATAATCTGTGTCATCTCCCCACTAAACCAGATACTTTAACACTGTACAGTTCTTACACCAGTCCACATCTTCCTCAGCTGAATACGTAATTTCATATTCTGTACCCTGCCAAATGCTCTACTGTGAGTTAAGGAACACTTGCGAATTTCCTTTGCCTAAAAAGCCAGTATCTTACCAAAAGAGAGAACATTAACATATATATTACATGCTATGATCTTCCTTTGATAAATCTATGTTGTATTTAATCCTGTTTTCATTTATCTGTATACACTGCATTTTCTTCCCCTCAAAATATGTACAAGGGTATATGCACAAATGCACTTCGTTAGACAGGCCTGCAGCTTTTTGGATTGCTTTTACCTTGCCACTCAATGCCTAAATATTGGCAATACATTTGCTGTTCTCTATTCATAAAAGCCCACTATGACTTGATTCCACTGCAGAAAATCCTTGTGCTGGACATCTGTTTTCGTATGCCAGTCCCTTCAGGTATCTAAGACGAAGAATCCTTGTGAGCTGGAGCGAACTGAGATCACAAAGTTTAGTTGCGGAAATTTCCATTCCCTTCTTCCCATTAGCCATCTCCTCTATCCTTTTCTTCTTTCTCCCTCCCCCAAAACAACTTCAAAGAAAATAAAGTATTTAAAATGGGAAATAAGATCGTCTTTAATTCTATCCCCATCCTCAGCGCACAGTGTTTCCATTTTTTTTCTTGTTCTTTTTATTTGCATGGTTGAAAAATCTTTCACAATTTGCTTAGATTTCCTTTACAAGATCTGTCTCGGCTTGACTTTTGGCAGTTATCGTTTTATCCCTGCACTTCCTGACCTCTCCAATGCAGCTTTAACACTAGTTCTGACATATGTTCTCACTATGTTCTTACATATGGGTAATTCCTCGCTTCATCTAAATTCCTTCCTTAATAGATGCTAAAACTCATTGAATTCTAAAGCTCCAGAGAAGGAGCCATGAATATTTTCATAAATAAAACCACCACATTAAGATCATTACTATTTATGAAATCATGTTATTTGATACTGAGAAACATATGCTGATCAATAAATGTCTGCAGTTCTTAGAACATCAAGAAATACCAATATTGTGAATGAAAAATTATATAACCCTTCTTTTTCTCCCTGAAAATTAAAATTATTTTATTTTCAGAAGTACAGTTGCCATACCTTGAAGTAAAAAAAGCACCAAACCCACAACTACATCCAAAAATGATTTTCAATCATGCATTGTATGATTAATTTAAAATACAAAGATTCCAAAGTAGAAATCAGGAAGTGGAGCACGTTTGAACTACTTGCAACTTAGATACTGAACTTAAATTAAGCCATTAAATGATAACATGAAGGAGGAACGAGTATAAATAAAACCAAAGAATTTGAAATATATTGGTGAGCATACTGAGTTGATTAGTCTAGAGATTAATATGGTAATGTGGAAGATTTTCTATTATGTTTTTTTCAGGAACTGGTGGAGTGTCTGGTCTAAGAAGATCTAATTTTTCTGATCATCACCGTCTATGCTTCAAAAATAATGAAGGGAAGGAACCCTGACTGACGTTACTAGTTTTTCATCTCTCTCTATGGTGACTGGACCTTTACGCATCTTTCCAGCAAGCCAGTGGCGGTCGCTCCTGTCTTAGGTAGAGGTTCATGTTGTGCAGTTGTTGATGGATTAGAACCAAGGCTATGAATCACACGATCTCTGCCTCATACCAGCACCCTGACCACTCACTATGCAATAGATTTCAACAGTTAGAGGGGAGCTGGAAAACAGATGCTGGCAAGAGGTTGTGCTTATCATGAAACATGGTAAGGGGAAAGAGTGAGTAGCACAACAGCAGCTTCGGAAAATAATTTGAAATGGAAGGTGCTCCCTTCAATGAGGAAATTATTTAGCATTAACCAAACAGTTGCCTTAGTAACTAATGTATTGCCCTTTCCGACCTTGCACTTTGAACATAACCATTTCTGAACTCAGTTTTTCATCACCTTTTCTGTTTGCGTAACTGATCTTCTTCAGCTGTCAGACAGCCAAATAGCTCACAGTGAAATGTAAGTCTATTTTCTTTTTATAAATTGCCCTAAAATGCAAAACGGATTGTAGGACCTGCTCCTCAGCTTTCAGCAATGACAACTTACATCAGATGTGGCTCTTTCTTTCCAGGCTTTGAGTAGGTAAGGAAGGTATTATATCTAAGCAGACAACCATATTTCTGATAGAAACAGAAGCATCAGGCGTCGTGTATTCATCAGGTCTACATACGTGCAGCAGACTTTCTCAACATCACTTCTTGAAAAATGCACCATCCAGGATGAATAAACTGTGTAGTGTTTCTCTTGATGTTTACCTGGTCCTATGTAGAAGGTCCAAAATTACTGCAAATGAGCAATCAAACAACTTCAAAGAAGAAGGAAGAATGAATGAATTGTACATGTTTAAAGTCTGTATCTTCTTTCTAACCTCTGCAGCTGGTCTTGATGCACAGTTGGGGAAAAATAAAGAAAGTAATTATGTTCCTGGCTCTTAACTCTTGACATGAACTTTGGATTGGACAATGACGTTTTCTCAGAGTCAGAAAGTATTCCTGTATATCTCTTTTGGTGACGACAGTACAGAGCAAAAAGCCACAAAGCTAACACTACATAAATGATCTATTTACTCATAAGTTCCAGGAGAAAATAATCGGAATATCATACTTTTCCAATACTGCTCCATCATCTGTAGGATGGATAGAATTTAGGAATACTCTATATTTCTTCTCAGGTCTTGGAAAAATATAAAATGTGCATATCATTGTCCTGGGCAGCCACAAATCTGAACACAATTTTTTTTGTCTTGAATCTCATGACGCAAGCTAAGAACAACTTAGCGTTGAACTTCTCTCCCGCATGAAGGGCCCTAACTACTAATGATCACGGGACTCTAGCTTCAGAGTCAGCCATACTAGAAACCCAGAATGAGCAAAACAACTCCTGATACACAGCCTGTGCTCCTTGCTCCTGTACCACATGGCAATGACTTAATCTTTTTCTGTATCAGATTTAAGGCTGAATTTACCTGGAATTATGCACGGATGAATCCCATGAGATCTGTCGAGATTACAAGCTTGCAAATTTATACAGAAAGCAGGCACACTTTTTTTCTGGACAGCTGGCCTTTCTGCAGCCTTGACACATAGCTGTACTATCTCTAAAATGAAGAGATTCAGTGTGAAATCTCAACATGAACCCTTCTATTTGTATGGTTATAACTGCTATTACTATATTCAGTGAAGTATGTCCAGTGGCATGGAGCAAAACCAGATAAAGCTAAAAGGAGAAAACTCATAATTTGAGAGAAGAAATTCTCCCCATGGCTAGATACAGGGCAGATCTGATGCCTTGAGTAGGAGGGCAGAAGGAGGGCCAGGGACACTTGTCTGAGTCATAAGTAGGACACTGAAGTTACAGTCCAATGATCTTTTCCACACGGAAAACACAGTGCTCTTAAATTGATGTTCTAGGGACAGCAAATTGATTCATTAGGTTTTTCTGATGTTTCAGTAAGACAATACCCATCAATCTTCAACACTGTTCATAGCCCTAGAGATATATGGTTGAAAATATCATATGTTCTGGCATAGAAGACAGCTGTGTACAAGCTGCAACCTTCAAGAGGAGAAATCACCATTAAGAAATTGCTCCATCTAAAACTGCCAATATTTATACTATAACCAGTGGTGGTAGAAGCAGCAGCTCAAGCAACAGTGGCAGATGCCGCAGAAAGAGCATCAGCGATTTCAAATTTGCCTGCATCTGATTTTCTTATCTTTTTTTTTCTTTAGGTAGCCTCAATGTGTTTGACGTACTTTAATGCTAGAACCTTATTTGGGAAAAAAAGAAGAAAAGCCCAGCAGGAAATAAATTACACACTCTAACATGCAGCTAGAATGGCACTGAACACCACAGACTCATTCTGGAGTGGTTAAGACTCAATTATTTAAGCACAGAGCTTGTATAAAGACTCCAGTACTGAAAAATGCCTTTTTACCTCTTATGTGAATTAAGATTACTTATAATGCCCAGCTGACAGAATATTCATCAGAAGCAGTTGAAAAATAAGATCACATTCATTTCTTTTGTGTTAAAGCCATTAGCTTAAAATAGTTTGTAATTGGTTTTAGTCTGATGGTGAAAGCAGGGCTGCCATTTTTTAAAATGGACAGTGTAAACGCAGCAAGAATACTTCCAGACGGAGCTAGACTTTGAGAGGATCAGTCAAGTTCAGTTTCTCTGTTAGACAGTTACTCAGCCTTTTTGGATGGCTTTGTGCATGAAATTCCATTCTTCAGTTATGCAGAATTCATTAGAGTTAAAACTGGTAATCACCGGAAACAAAATCAGAAGAGTTGCAGCCTGACACAAGATCAGTATTGGGAAAAAAGACTGTTAAACACTAGTGAATAGACTTAATAGCTTTCAGCTAATGTCACTTGCAAAGAAGAATATGTAACAGTTCCACACACTATGGAAATTAATCTTCCTACATAGCTGGTGGGTAAAGTTTCATATTACGAATCAGTGGTGTTTCACCCATCTGTTTGTACTTCATGAGAACACGATATCTTGGATTTCATGAGCTCACTGAAATTAAGGGAGTATAGCCTGAGTTAAGCCTGTAGGATCAGGGTTTATTAACATGAAGAGGTTGTAAGATTTGTTTCTTGAAGGATTTTGATATTTTGCTACCTCACTGCTTTCAGGACAGGAACAAAGATTGAGTGTTGCAAAATTCTCAAAGGAAAATATTCAAAGACTAAAATATACAGAATCAATGGATTTCTACATTATTATACTGTAGTATGATCCAGAAATGAAATACAAATTCCAAAGTAATTTCTGGGGAAAATCTAAACAGAGTCCTTATTATGAGAACACCACATTACGGTGACGTGTACCCAACTCAGCAAATTTATCCATTTTCATTAGAAGTTATATTTTTGATGGAATTTTGTCCCAGCAGGTTTTCTGAGCCAGTCTCTGTTATTATATATTTACAGAAACACAACAAATGAAGATTGAATAGTTTTTGAGTGATGGAATGCCAGTGATTTTTGAGAGATGTGCAAGCAGTGGAAGAGATATTTGGAACTGTTATTAATAAATGATTAGCAAATAACTACAAGTAACAGTTTAGCTAATATTAATGCATATTCACATGGATCTATTTGCACACATACAAAGGATGTATGGATACAAAAGACAGAAGAACAACAAGTTAAAGGCTATTTATATAAACTTATTAGACTACAAACTAAGAGGCATTGCAGAGTAACCCTCCCCATCACGAGGAGGAGGTTAAGAAGAAATGACTTTTATTCCCTGTCACTCATGATGATTAAAGCACTTTTCTCTAAAGCAGGCAATGCTGGCTGCCCTCACACAGACTCCTGGAACGAGAACAACTGGTGTGAATAAGACAGGGTGAGATTTCCAGACCCTTAGGGAGGCATGTGCTAGGGAGCAGCAGCAGTAACAGGGTGAATAATACAAATGAAAAAGATCTGGAAGGGTGGAGTTCTGCCAACAAGCAGGAGCAAGAAAGAGATTACTGACAGTGGGGTGGGACAGGAACCCAAGCTATCAACAGAAATGGGAACGAGAAGCCAGGAGAATTGGCAAATTCTCCCAAAAACCCAAACTGGCATGCCTCGCTCTCCCTACACCTTCTGTAGGTGCTTGGGCAGTAAACACGCCAACTGGAAAGGCAGAAAGAACTGGAGTCAAGCACAGGGATATTGATTTAAAAGAGAGTTTACAGTCATTTCCTTGGATAGCTGCTGTTCAGCTACCTTCCCGTGTCATTTGAGCAAGCTTGTCAGATTAGAGCCAGACAGTGAGACAATGAGCCATGCTTCTCCTTTTGTCTGTATTGAAAGAAACTAGCACTGTCCTCTGCCTGCAATGTTTCGAAGACAAGCAGTTGTACACTTCCACAGCTCTTTAAAAGGATGAGTCTTTCCAGAGTGCTGTTATTGTTTCATTTAATTCATCAGATATAGGTACAGGTCCCAGGCTCGCATATAAAATAATGCAAAGTGTAATCTGTTAATATACCCACTACAACTCTTACTCGTGCAATATCTCCTTTGAATAGCCTAAGGGGACAGTAAAGAAAAGCAAGGCTTTACAAGACTGTCCTGGTTTTGGCTTGGATAGAGTTAATTTTCTTCCCAGTAGCTGCTGTGGTTTGGATTTAGTATGAGAAGAATGTTGATAACACTGATGGTTTCAGTTGTTGCTAAGAAATCAAGGACTTTTTCCAGTCTCCCATGTTCAGCTAAGGAGCAGGTGAACAGGAGCTGGGAGGGGGCACAGCCAGGCAGCTAGCCCAAGCCGGCCGCTGGAAATATTCCATACCATG
>Ga0181612_110701_pt1 | contig 17629 bp, 15 predicted proteins | sample HoacroProtozoa21_FD_119630 | JGI IMG/M metagenome (GOLD analysis project Ga0181612, IMG submission 119630) | Hoatzin crop microbial communities from Cojedes, Venezuel. Combined Assembly of Gp0051906, Gp0051904, Gp0051908 | reverse complement strand
TCCCGACCGAGGAATGCTTTCTCTGTCGCTGTCTCTGCTCAATAAACGGTGGTTTTATATACAGGCTGTGCAGCGGGCTGTGCAGAAGTAACCTGAGTTTCTAAAGGGTTTCAAGTCTGCCAGTGTGGCTATCCCAGACTGCTTAAATAAATATGTGAAGCTGGGCACCTAGAAAGCATGGGGCCAGGTGGAAAAATGAATATTAAGTGAATCAGTGCTTTTGCAAAATACTTCTTCATTCACGCCCTTTTTCTTGTGCTCCCTGGTTACTCTGCTGTAACCTCAGGGGCTAGAAATTTAAACATATAAACATGGACAGATTTTTTATCACCTAGGGGTGACTCCAGAGAACTTCCAAAAAGCTGGCAAATCTGACGAGAAGTCCCCTAACAGCAGCGAAAGCTGCCGGGTTGCTGTTAGCTGAATTATTGAGGGGCTGGAGAAGCAGTCGTCACAGCGAAAGGGAGTTTCTGAGTTGCTTCTTGAATTTTTTTTCCTAGATTATTTTTAGATCCAGGCAGTGACAGAAGGTGGAAAAGGCCAGTGGATTTAGAGGGTGCCTTTATGCAAGGAGAGGCTATTACTTGAGAGAGTTCAAAGCTTATTTATGAAACAGTAATTACCATCCCCTGAGAGGGAAGCGGGCAGCTCGCGTCGAGTCGAGGAGGGGGTTACAATAGTTAATTGGCAAATATGCTTAAAAGCTTCTTCCTGACCTTTTAAAAAACTTTTCGCTGAACCGGGCTCGGGCAGAGATTGAAAACCTGGCTAATGAAAGGCCAGGTTTAATACCAGGACTTAGCTCTAAATGGCTTTTCAAAGGGCTGTGGAAATCCGCCCGCTCAGGGAGCCGGCCGGCGTCGGAGGGATGCTCCCGTGGCCTGCAGGACCCCGGCCGGCAGCCGACGGGGCTCCGGGAGCCTGCTGAGACCCCAGCCCGCCACCTCCTTCCCTGCACCCTTGGCATGGCCGGAGGGGCTCGGGCGGGCTGGCATCGCCCGGAGCCCCCCGGGGTGGTCTGCTCTCCCCGCAGCCGAGCCCCGCGAGGTTCCCCCCGCTGCTGCCGTCCTCCACGGAGCATCTCAGTTCGATTCCTGCCCTTGCTCTCGTGCTACGTTTCAGCCCGAGCCGTGTGCTGTGGGGAGGACTGGGATGCTCGGGGACCCCAGAGCTGGGGAGGTGCAGCGTGCCCCGGCGAGAGCTGTGCCGGGGGTCTCTGCCAGCCGTGCCCTCCCTGCCCTGCTCCGGAGGGCTGGAAAACCATCAGCCCATCTGCCTGGGGTGGATGGCGGAGCTCTCGGATCTCCCGCCGTGCCTCCCACCGCATTTTTCTGGAGCGTTTGTTTAGAGTTTTATCAAAGTGAGGAGTAGAGGGAGGTTCTGGATGGCTTTCTGCAGGTCTTTGAAAGGCGCTTGGTGTGGAGACAGGCTGGCTGGGTCTGCTCTGGCGTGGGTACCACCGGGTGATGGCTTAAGATGAGTCTTTCCTGGCAAGAGGGTGCGTGGCCAGGGGACGCCGTGCGTTGCTTTCATGCGTCAGGGTCTGCAGGATCCGACTTGGATCTCTTTAGCCCGCTGCCTTACCCTGGGCTTGTCCGGATTATTCCCCCTGAGTGGGGTGGCCTGCTCTGTAATGAAGAAATGACCGACACGCGGTGGTTGCACACAAAAAATATATTGCAGCTTTCCTCAGACGTGCGGAGAGTCCGGAGGAGCGCGGGTCTGATCCTGCACCGCTCCGTTCGTTACCGGGGCTCTGCGTAAGCTCCCGGGCACCACGAGTCCGGCATCGCAGCGGGCATCGTGCTGGGGGAGTCCGGGCTGGGCTGTGCCACGGGCGGCTTTCCCCACGGCAGGGTCTGAGATCCCGACGCGTTGGCGCTCACGGCTGCTCCAGGTTTACACTGGATGATGTAAAACCAGGTGATGGTCCTGAAGCAGGGGAAGCTCCAGCTGAACCCGAGGAAGAACTTCTTCCCTCTGAGGGTGACGGAGCCCTGGCCCAGGCTGCCCAGGGAGGCTGTGGAGTCTCCTTCTCTGGAGATATTCAAGCCCCGCCTGGCCGCGGTGCTGTGCAGCCTGCTCTGGGTGACCCTGCTTGGGCAGGGGGTTGGGCTGGGTGACCCACAGAGGGCCCTGCCAACCCCGACCATACTGGGATTCTGTGAATATTATGTCAAAATATTATGTGACCAGTAAGCAAACAGAACTAAAGGAATATGTGAGTGATGTCTCATAGAGAGAATTTCTTATTAGTAGCTGACTTCTGGAAAGACTTAGTTGATCTGTTTGTCCTTTTTCTTGGTCAGGGGAGGTACTGAGAGAAAGAACTGAATACTGATGTGCTTAGGCCATACCATAGCTAGGTGTTTTTGACAGTAACTGATAAAGTGGTTGTAAGGCAGATGTAAAATGTGAAGAAACTTTAAAAAGAAGACTTTTAAAAACAGATCTGTGAAGTGAAAATTGAGCTCTATCTTGGGGATTAAATTTTATTTTTATATTTCATTATAGATTATTTACCATGAGGACTATAAAAACAAGATCAAAGGCAAGTGGAGTCAAACTCCATGCTATGATGTTGCAGTTGCGAAAATGAATGCAGAAAATATAAGTATGGTAAGTAATTTCTTCAGAAAGTCTTGAAATGAACATCTTTATCCTCTGTTTATGTTAACATGGAAAATACTGATTAATTTTGCCTTCTCCCTTTGTAGTATTTCTCTTTTCCTAAATAATCTACTTCATGGATGGCAGATTTTAAATGTAAGTGCATTTGATATATTGTTATCTGTTTGTCTCTGTTCCTAACAGAAAAAATACCAGGAAGACTTTGAAAACGAGAAAGACCAGATCTACTTTATGCAGACTGAGACTCCAGAATATGAAGCTAATAAGCGAGTTTCAAATAATGTCAGTAAGGTATGTTATGTGTGCTCCCATTTATTTAGCTGGAGTATAGTTCTGAGGTCAGGCTGGTTTGGGCTGAAACTGTTTTCTCAAGTGTCAAAAGCATTTTCTTATATGCGAAAGAGGTGTTCTTGTGTGCGTTCCACTAGGAAGTCTATAACAACTCCTAGCCATGCTTGTGATCTTTCACAATAGTACCCATGAAGAAGAATTTTCTTTCAGTGAAGTAGAATTTACTTCATTTTTGTTCTGATTATGTGCCTGATTTTTAGTTGGAACAAATCAATACGGTTAAGCAAGGCCAACATAAGGTAGCTGAATTTGGCTCAGTATTTTCATATTTATTCATCCTTGCTCAGTGTATCTCAGTGATGTTGTGCTGGCCCATCTTTTGTTCAAAATACAGAATTTGTTTGCCTTCTGCATTTTCTGCAATAGCGCACACATCAGCAAAGACAACCTTGTGTCCTTAATTGTAAGAATGTGACTATTCTGAGATGTGATATTTGAAAGATTACAGTGTCTGGAGAGGGGCTTAGATGTGGGGATATCTGCTAAATAGCTCTCACTTATCTTCTGACCCTGCCTCCCATGAGACCCATGCACTCCTGTGATCTGAGTGCCTTTCATGGTCCTTTGCCCTTATGAATCATGAGTTAAAAAACAGGGGAGATTTTCCAGAGAAGTTCAAGATGATACAGATTAGTGAGTGTTTTGCTTTTAATACTGAGTTTTAAAATCTCACCCTGTTTATTTTTTTTTTTTAAGGTAAAATACAGAGCAGACTATGAAAAGAACAAAGCTATTGCAGATTATAATGTGCTTCCTGCTACAGAGAACCCATTGCTGAGGCAATTAAAAGCTGCAGGAAATGTGCTGAGCGATGTAAGTATTATCAAAGTACAGCTGGATGATTTTCAGTCATGTATGATAAACTAAACTCATAATTTCTTCATGAGGCTTCTCCTTTCGATCTCTTAGTGTCTTTAGCTTTATAGACCGATATGTGTCATGAGATACCACCAACCAGAACAGTATAGACAAGGAGTCATTTCTCCACAGCAGTGTTACAGTAGCTGTGGCATGTGATGAGGATAGCTAATTACCGTGTAGTTCATTGTAGTCCCTGTGCAAAATGGATCACAAGATGACAGTTCTTCCCTTACTGTTCTAGGGAACTTCAACTGATGCCAATAATGATAGAATATGTGGTATTTTTGCATATTCGTGTATGTTGTATTCTGGTTACTCACTGTAACGTCTTTCTCAATTTCTCTCTTCTTGCTGTTTTCATCTGTATGGAAAGAGACTGCATATTTCTCAGTGTCAGAAGTTCAAAAACCATTAATCAGAGCTTTCTGTCTTCTCTTAAAAACCCAAGAGTTACTATAAGAAGTTTTTTCAAAAAATCGTTGGGGAAAAAAGTGCCATCTGTTTTTCAGTCTTCTGGGAAAGCTTCTTCTTTGCAATCATTTCACAGTTTTATCTTGTCATTTTTAGTGTGTTGTGAGTGAGTTGAGTGAAATCTGCTGCATTATCTGCCATTATTTTCTTTTGCAGAAATTATACAAAGAGGCCTATGAACAATCAAAAGCCACCAGCATAAATTACTGTGACACACCAAAGTTCCAGACTGATACTGTTCTGAAGAATTTTAGTGATGTATGTATTTGATTCATGTTATGTTGTTCAGTACTGACACTCTTGAGTACTTTTGTTTATCAACTTGTGGTTGTGTTTCCAGGTAAAATACAAGGATGGGTATCAAAAGAATATTGTAGGACACTATTTGGGCAGCTTTGAGGACCCACATCATACACATTGCATGAAAGTTGAAGCTATGAAGAGTGATGTAAGTGTGGCAATCATTCTGTTTTCACCATCATACTTTAATTCCGGAGAAAGCTTAAATATGGTTTCTTACTGAACGTTGGTTTTATTCCTAGAAAAATTACAAAGCAGATTATGAGGAGGAAAAGACAAAATGCTACTTCCCTCAGACCCTAACTCAAGAGTATGAAGCTATTAAGAAGTTAGAGCAGTGTAAAGATGTAAGTACAGGATGGTAGTGGTTATCAAGTAACCAGTTACATGCAGAGCATCTGCTTCTGAGGCGTGTAGAAATTTACAGAGAGATTCCTGTTAACTTTGATGGTTTTGAAATTGGCTTTATTAGCATATGTGACTTTTAAAAACCATATTCATCTGTATTTTTGAGCCTTTTGTGACATCTAGTGATCAAGACAGATATAGCACAATCTTTTTTTTGACAAGTCGAAACATAAAATTAGAGGAATAGTACCAAAATGAGGAATGAACCTCAAGCATTTACCTGCTTAAGTCAACATATTTTTACATTACTCCTTTAAAAGTACTGTAGTTACTTTATTAATACTGATTTTATTTACTTTATCAATACTCGGTAAATACTCTAAATATGTATCTGTATATACTATACTAAAATGTATATACTGTAATGTGTATAATATGTTATAATGTGTACTATACATTTTGATATGTAGATACCTATTCAAAATATTTTACATTAATATTTTAAAAATGCTTTTAAAAACTTATTTGCTCTCTGATTATGCTAAAAACTAATATGACAACCATTGTGCATCACAGTGCTTATCTGCATGCATGCCATAACTGCTAACTATCCCAAGTAATGCTACATTGCTATGTCTTATGAAATAGCTTTGCTTATATGAATTTTCTGCAAATATATTTATCTTCCTTCAGCACACCTACAAAAAGCATCCTGATCAAACCAAATTTACTCAAGTGACTGACTCTCCAGTACAGAAGCAAGCAGAGATCAATAGCAAACAGCTGAGTGATGTAAGTAGATTTAGAAAACATGTTGCTACATTCTGACATTATAGATTTCTGCACTGTGGCCACCTTCACTTTATTATCCAGTTTTAAGAGAACGCCTGAAACGAATGTGTAGGTGAATGTGTGTACCTGTACACATGCACAAGCGCAAAACCACTGGTGTGTATTCCCAGTTCTGTTCCAGTGGAAGATCACCTGGAGATCAGGGTTTATTTTTTAGTTTTTCAGTTTGCTGTTCCTGTCAATTTTTAGTGTATATGTCTGTAATCTTGCTAATGTCTGTCATTCACACCAGTTAAGTCGGTGGGGTTTATACCATTCACTTGGCGAATTTCAACTCTCTCTGTGTGAGTGAGGTAGTATGAGACCTTTAAGTTGTGTCACTCGGCATTATTAAGCATTTACACTCTATAATAAGCATTGGGCTGCTAAATGTATTTATTTTTCTTTGCAGATAATGTATAAATCCAAAGGTGAAGAAATTATTCACAAGTACCACCTCCCCCCAGATGTGCCCCAGTTTATACAGGCTAAAGTCAATGCCTACAATATTAGTGATGTAAGTATATTTTTAATCCAGAGATCTTGATTGAATTTACAATATGAAGTTTCTGTTAGCTAGAGACTGTTCATTCAAAATCACCTTTTCTTCTAGAACTATTACAAAACAGGACTGGAAGAATTAAAATCAAGGGGATATGATCTAAAAAGTGATGCTATTCCTATCCGAGCTGCCAAGGCTGCTAGGCAGGCTGCCAGTGATGTAAGTACATCCTTCCTAAAGGAGCTGTTTAATTCAAGAGTGTTTACTTAAATGATGTTTGCAATTATGTTTGTTAAGGATATCTGAAGGATAACTACTTTGTTGCCCTTTTTGAGCATGTTATTGGATGTATTTAACACATTTATATTTTTACTGGTGTTTCATTGCTCCACTAATGTATTAGTATAATTATATTTAGAAAAGGCTGTTTCATTATGTAATTATCTGTTAATAAATAAGGCTATCTTGCGCTCCAGTACGATTAAGGAAAATCATGAGGAGTAGGTCAGCAGTGACAGCTCCATGACCCTTGAATTCTCTCTGTCCTGAATTATAGGCCTGATCATAAATGAGATGAAGGACTCTAGGACATCACTGGGTTTTGGGTAGATTCTTGGGGATCCCTTAGTGTTTTAAGGCTCCTCTCCCTCTTGTGATCAGTACAAGTGAGATAATACTACTTTGAAAGCTAACTGGTTTGTGTAGCCATGAATTGTAGAGATACACGTGTCTGGTTTTGTTAAGATACATGTCACTGGCTTAAATGTGAGGGATATTCTTTGTAGAAAACAAAGGGTAGCCTTTGCCTTTAATTTACTTATTGCTAAGTTACTCGCTTAATATGATATTCTCCGGTTTCTGTTATATTCTAACAGGTTAACTATAAAAAAGACTATGAACTTGCCAAGGGTAAACTCGTTGGCTTCAAGAGCCTCCAGGATGATCCCAAACTCGTTCATTATATGAAGGTAGCCAAGATGCAGTCTGAGCGAGAGTACAAGAAAAATTACGAGCAAACAAAAACAAGGTACAACATTCCACTGGATATGGTCAATGTTGTTGGTGCCAAGAAGGCTCAAGAGATTGCCAGCAATACTAATTACAAGAACCTCCTGCACCACTATACTTATTTACCAGATGCAATGAACGTGGAGCTGACGAAAAATATGATGGAGATTCAGAGTGATGTAAGTAAAACCTCCTGTGGACAGAATTTTTTTGAGATGCCTCAAGCGAAAACTGTGGAGACTCAGAAGAGGTCCCTAAATTGTTTTTTCCAATTCCTAACTTTTAAAACATTGTTTTCACTCTCTTATTAGAATGCATACAAAGCAGATTATAATAGCTGGATGAAAGGCATTGGCTGGATCCCCATTGGCTCATTGGATGTAGAGAAAGCTAAAAAAGCTGGAGATGCCTTGAATGAAAAGAAATATCGTCAGCATCCAGACACCATTAAATTTACAAGTGTGGTGGACTCTCCGGTAATGGTCCAAGCCAAACAGAATTCAGTTCAACTCAATGACGTAAGTAGAGAAAGAAATGGGTGTTATGGTAGAGGTGTATCTACTGAGGATTTGAGCGTTGTCTTTAAAATTTTTTAAGTACTATAAGCCTGAAAGTGTTTCTATGTGTTGTCATTGTTTTGTGCTCTGATTTTGACTGAGTAATTTCTTGGTCTAAGTCTGCAAATCTCTTGTAGAAATCATGTGGCTCTTTCAATTCACATCAGCTGATTCTGTCCATTTAGATTTTAAAGTAAATTTCAAATACATTTGATTAATGTGAAGTTTTCAAGTTGTTTATTGATATTTTACCACCTACAGTGATGAACGAATTAGAGAATGTTTGATGAATCACAATACGTCCATCATTATAAACCAGCAAGCTTTGTTTTATGTTACACTCTCCTATCATCCCGTATTATCCCACTCTTTCAGAAAAGGATTTTTATGTCCCTCATTATCCCACTCTTTCAAAAGTTGTTTTTTATGCCCATTGAAGCACTCAAGTTTACTGAGTAAAACTGCATGCAGCTTTTAGGGTGCACTCCTTCTATCAATAATATCAACAATTCTGTATGAAAAGTGCAGCCTCAGTCTGTAGGAGATAGGTGGCAACGTACATTTATTTGCAAAATCAAATGTAAACCCTCAGTTAATTCACAGTGAGCTGGGGCTAGGTATAAAAGGAAAAAAGGATTTATTTCTGTATCATACATTTTACAGAAACTATACAGATCTTCTGGAGAGAAAGTTAAACACAAATATACTCTTACCCCAGATGTCCCACAGTTTATCCAAGCCAGATACAATGCAGCCAACGTCAGTGATGTAAGTGACTTCTTTACAACATGTTTTACACACTGTTAATGAATTTTTGAGTAATATGTTAGTTACACTCATGTTGCAGATTCCTTTTGCTGATACGCAGTTCTGTATGATCAGCTTGTGTCACTGTAATTGTTCATTCTTGGAGTCGTTTGAATTTCCAACCAGAGACCATTTAATCATGTAATGATTTAATTAATTTAATTGATAGATACATGTGTTCTCATAATTGAAGACTGATAGTTGTATATGAACCCCAGTGCATCTGCTTCTGAAGAACTGCCTGGAGTAGCTTAGGAGTAGGGTTGACTTGCATATAGTACATGTGTTTTACGAAGTTGTATAGAATAACGTGGATTTTCTTTTTTAGGCATATTATAAACAAGACTACCATGATCTAATAGCTAAAGGGAACAATGTGTCACTTGATGCTATTCCAATTACTCGAGCCAAGGCTTCAAGAAACATTGCTAGTGATGTAAGTATCTATTCCAGGTATACTTAGGCATTTAGTAAAAAAGTTGTTCATTGCAGGCCATAGGGTAGACCTCATATGTTGCACAAGTCTCACTAGAGTCAGTATTATGAGCAAGACAGTCTTTTCCAAAGGCTTAGTTTGTGTAGAACTTATTTTATGCTCATCTTGTTTGCATTAGATAGGCAAATGCTACTGCACTGTGTTTCTTAACCCACTTTTCACAGGAGAAATCAAATCAGTAGTTCTTGCAATCATTCTGTGACATATTTCCAGAAAATACACTACAGTAGCACCTGTTTACAGACCACGAGACAATATGTGCTAAGGGTGCTTTTGGTTATACAGTGGAGTAAGGCTTATACATGAATCAGAAGCCTTTAAAGCACCAATTGTATAAAGCGGGATATGTTTTAGGCGTTTCATATAACTAGAGGAAACTGCCCAGTCCATATGCCATTTGTTTGCTGTTGCTTTCAGATGACTGAGAAGAATTGTCTCAATTATTCTGATATTTTTCATACACTTTTCCACAGAGGAATGCTAAAGAAATGTTTTCCCTTCCTTACAAGAAAAGCTAGTCTTGATAAATCTTGTTGTGGTGTATGTAACCTGTTGTGTACAGGCTTAGACAGTGGAGCAAGAAAAGCTAATGTGCGTACAGTCGTAGGGTGTGCTACTTAGGAGAGTTTATCTTCTGAGCTGCTTTTGCCAATGAAAGCTGTGAGAGCTTTTCTTTGCTTTTCTTTAGCATTAGTGTGGACATCAATAGCCATGCCACAGTACATTTGATCTCTTTCCTCTGTTTCTAGTATAAATATAAAGAAGCCTATGAAAAAGCCAAAGGAAAGCAAGTTGGTTTTAGAAGCCTGCAAGATGACCCTAAGCTCGTCCACTACATGAATGTAGCAAAGATTCAGTCTGAGCTTGAGTACAAGAAAGACTATGAGAAGACCAAGACTAATTATCATACACCTCCTGACATGTACAGTATCCAGGCTGCTAAACAGTCTCAGGATGTAGCTTCTAATGCCCACTACAAAAATCTGATCCATCACTACACTTATCTGCCAGATGCCATGGATGTTGAGCTTGCAAAGAACATGATGCAAATTCAGAGCGATGTAAGTATTTCAACCATTGCAATTTAATGGGTGTTTTCCTGCACACTATTAAAACTAAAATACGAATTTATATTCAATGAAAATTGCCCTCACTGTATGGGAATCACCTGTTTTTCTTATGTCTTGGGGAAGATCATTAGAAGTTTTATCAGCTGGTGGTGGCATTTAGAAATACCAAATTCCAGGTGGATTCTACTGAACAGGGTTTTGATGTTGGCCTATCAGTGGAGAGCAGACTTCTGGAATACTGGATTCAAATGAATGTGTTTTTTTCACATTTCCTCAGAAAACTTTATTTTGCAACTAACATGATTTTGTTTTATTCTTTAAGACTTCTTTTAAGTTGTCTTGCTTTGTCTTCACATGAGATAGATATGATAATGTAATTGGACTATTATTAACTACTTAGGATGAAGGAGCAGACAAAATGTAACTATTGGTATTATTAGAAAAACATTCTGCAGGTCTCTAGCATAGGAGGTCTCTCCTAGGACCTCTCAGTCCTCCTTCCAGATACCGAATTTCGAGTGGTTGACTGGGCATAGATGGTTGCACTGTGCACCTCTTTGTATATCGTGGAATTCGACTGCATATGGGTCCCTATGCAGGACCACTCATTCTAGAGTTAGAACACAGAAGGGTCTTAAAAAAGAGTGTCCACAATATCCTTGCATTCAGACTGTGCATTAACCCTGGCTGAATGTTTATATGGGATAACCTTCTGCATATTTTGTAGCCAGGATAAATTTTTCACTTGCAGTCTCTGAATTCTGCATATTTTACTGTAGGGGGAACTATAGGAAGAAATCAAAAAACTGAGCCTGTCCAAGAACTGAGGCTCTGCTCTGTGGACCTTTGTATAAGGCCAAGTCTCACAGAGTCTGCTGAAACGCGGAACAAATTAAAACATGTTAAACGCTCATCATGTGTTAGCTTAGAAGTTATTAAGAATTGAAGGTTGGTGTAATTTTTTGCATCAGTAAAAGAAAAGGAAGGTTAGTAAATACTGAAGACATGTTACAGTTTATAAGAAATGAATCGTGAATCAAAAATACAATAGCTCGCTTTCTTCCTTATGAAATCACAGACAAGCATAAAAAAAATTGTTGCTTCCTTCAAGAATTTATAAATATGCCCTGCTAATGTAGAACACACTAGATAGACTATGTGATTATTGTATTAAACAGAATTATTACAGTTCTGTGGGAAAGTCTTGGTCCATGTTGGCTTTCTCTCCTTCAGAATGCATACAAACAAGAGTATAACAGCTGGTTCAAGGGCATTGGATGGAGTCCTCTCGGTTCTCTGGATGTTGAAAAAGCCAGAAAGGCTGGAGATGCATTAAATGAAAAGAAATACCGTCAGCACCCAGACACCATCAAATTTACAAGCATACCAGATTCAATACCAATGGTTTTAGCTCAACACAACACCAAGCAACTGAGTGATGTAAGAATTTTTTTCATTATTAATGGAATATAGTGATTTTATTTTTTTACCTTATTTATGATTTGTGTGTTACTGTCTGATATTTGATCAGAATAAGCTTTAAATTTTAAAAATTGTAAAAAAAAGGAAAATTGCAATTTGTTGGTAAGAACTAAGCGTTGATCCTATTTGCCTCTATTTGTTAACACTGTTATTACCTACCTTATGCTTCTCAACACGTATTTGTTTATTTTTCCTTGCAGGTAACATATAAGCAAGAGGGTGAAAAGGTAAAGCACAAATACACCCTGGATCCTGATGTTCCTCAGTTTATTCAAGCGAGAGTCAACGCCTACAATTTGAGTGATGTGAGCATACAACCAGTAGTTTGTTCAATAATTTATTTATTTGTAATTTATTTAATAGAAAAAATAACTTTCATTTATTCATGCTGTGATATTGAATGTAGAAATGCACAAGCTCTGAATTCAGTTGAACTTTTACTTCTAGAAGGCAATGAGTTTTGTTCTTGTTGAGTAAATTTTTAAACTGTCCAAGCACTCGTAAACAAATGCATTTCAGTGCTTTATTGCCAGACTACATGGATAGACTGAATGAGAAAACCAGCATGACTTATTACTCAGATTCCTATAGGTTTGGAGACTCCTGTCGTCTACTTTTATATAAAACACATTGCGTAGGCAAGTGGTACCAGTTCTCTGTAAGTTGCTTCCTGCTGCTGGACTTTCAAAGGAAATTAACTCATCCAGTGGAAAGATTGTAATGCTTTTTTCTGCCATTCAGCTACTAGTCTGCCTGCTTTCCGTCACTTCTTGCATCATAGAATCATAGACTGCTTTGGGTTGAAAGGGACCTTAAGAGGTCATGTAGCCCAACCCCCTGCAGTGGGCAGGGACATCTTCAGCTCGATCAGGTTGCTCAGCACCCTGTCCAGCCTGACTTTGAATGTTTCTGGGGATGGAGCCTCCACTCGATCACATCTGGAGGCACAATTCAGTTGCTTAACCACAGGTACTTACCGTCATCTAAAATGCTCTGTGGGATGCTCCACCAGCCTCTGGCTGCCACCCTATCTGAATGCAGTCCTCCAAAAGGTCCTCTGTCCTGCAGGTCAGGCTCATGTGGATGTCTTCGATGCCCCAGGGTGTCTCAAATAGCACTAGACACCTGCATTGTGGCAGCTGATTCAAGCTCTGGGGTCTCCATTTGAGTGGATATCTAAGCTCCCATTATAATCAGTGGAGATCTGATCAATGGGGATTGTGAAGGGTTTCAGGCAGCCACGTGCTGGTATCTCTGAGTGTCTTGCTCACACCAGCATGGGGGAGAGCAGCCTGGATTGATGTCAGTGAAAGGGGGTCAGCTGCCATGGCACTTCCCATCATCACAAAACACATGGGCAATCACTCAGCTGATTTTGGCAGACACACAGCGGCTGCTTATCTCCTACTCATCTGTGCCTGGACCCCATCAAGCCACATGGAATGACCTCGATGTAAGGAAATGTTACCTGAACTTGCTGTATTCAGATAACATGAAAAAAAAAATGCAAAGCCTTCTTCTGGGAGGCTTCTGTGGTCCGGAGGTCTGTGAGTGGCAGCTTAACTTGAACATCATTGCCTGATGCCCTCAGTTATGACCTGGAATGAGAAGTAAAATTTGACCTTGATAGGAGCCACAGAACAGACTGACTCTAGTTCTGTTTTTGCATCCTTCCCTGCCTGCCAGGGACGTTGTGGGAGCCCTGATTACTTATTTCCAGTTTACTTTATCCCCGTGTTACTTTTACTGTCCTTCATCTTCTGGCTTTTTTGAATCAGTGCTGGGTTTCCGAGGACGAGATAGTAGGAAAATGTTCTGCTGTGTGCACTGCAGATGCTGGACACTCAGGCCTGTTTCTTTATGTTGCTCCTAAATAGTCATACCACAACACTGGACCTTGTGCATGAGTCACAGGCTGGGTGGTTTGCTTGGGAACATTGGTCTAAGCTTTTTGTTGTTGCATGAAACTAGCACATGTGTACATCTGGAGGAAAGGGTGAGAGTACGTGTGTATATGTACATGAGTATGTAGTTTTTTGCTGGGCACTCTTACCTTCCAGTGCATTTCTGGGGGAAATATAATTTTCCCAGAAGCCACTTTGGGGCAGCCACTCTATTTGGAGGGAGGACACCATGCAGATGTCTGGATGGGCTTTGTGCCTTGCTACTTGCCCTCAGATGCAGAGGGCATGCTCTATCATGTTTTATGCAGTGGCACGGATATTGCCACAGGGTGCTGGCTCAGATCTCAGGTTGTTGAGCAAACACAGCCAGCATTGCGGCCAGCCTGGCATACGTGAGTTCAAAATGCAGTATAGCATTCTAAAATTGCTGCAGGCGTTCACAAGTGATGTGCAGGGTTCACCCCAGGTTCCTCCTGCAGCTGATTCCCCGTCACCTGTCTGCCCTCCTCTCCTCTCCCCTGTTTCGGTTGTTGCTAAACCTCATTGAGGAAAGAGAGGGGAGCAATCTGCTCTTTATCCTCACCTTGCACAGCTGGTGGCACTGGACCAGAGAAATAGAACCCGTCCCATGCCAGGGCACCCCAGGGGATGGAGGGGAGTGCATAGCAGCCAGAATGCAAGGGCATTTTGGCACCTGTGAGATTGTGTGTGTGTGTGTGGGCATGCAAACCAATCCTGGCCTGTAAATCATTGTCAGCATTCACACATATTAGGTCATAGTTCAGGGACTAACCAATGAAGCATCCACTCTCAAACATGCCATCGTACTGCTGATTTCTGAGCAGTTGCAGCGCAACACTCCAAAGATGGTTCCTCTTGCAAGTTCAGAGGGATATCAAGATTTAGGGAGCACAAGACATTTTCTGGTGCTCCTGTGGGTGAGAGGAGATGCAGCTTTTTCACATTCAGATGTCTCAAACATGAAAAATGCTGATTTCACCAGGAAAGAAATGATAGAGAGCACCTACATTATCTGTCAAGAGTGAGCCCACTTGACCACTACATGACCACGGTCTCATTATGATTTGTATGGATGAGGCATGGGCAATGAGCAGTACACCATGGTCCATCTGCCTTATGCCATGGGTCTCCTTCAGGTTATCTACTGAGAGATTTTGTGCTGCTTAAGCACAATGTAGATTGTTAATGTGAGCTGGAGCCAGGCAAACAGTAACGTGAATGGAAAACACAAAGATCATCGTGATCAGCTCGCATAAGCCTCTCTTAATCCCCTTCTTAACCTTTTTATCAGCCCAGTTCTTCCCTTTCCTCTATTCCCACATTCTTTCTGCATCCCACCTCCAGGCCAAACAAGTGTCTCCCGTCCGTCTCCCCACAACTTCTGTCCTCACCCCTCCCTCAACCAGACAACTCCTAAGATCTGTACTAGCTTGAACCATTCTATCTTTCTGCAGTTAGTATTAATTGCAGTCCTAATCCCAGCCCTGTTAGGACAGGGTTGGGACAGGGTTTCCACGCTCCATGATGGTGGCAGGAGGGGGTTGATGTGGGTGTCTCGATAGGTCTGTGCCATCCCACGTTCAGGGAAGGGTGCAGCAGTTGAGGTTCCTGCAGAAAGGAGTCTGCGAGCCCTTCGTTCCCTCCACCATGGCATGTTAAAAAGCTGCATGTGCAGTTTCCAAGTGCATGTTTCTGCTGGCCTTTGCTGTTGGGCAGATAAAAATAATTCTCATCTATTTTACCCACTGGCTTTAAATCCTCAAAAGTATGTAGAAGTTAGCCAAGGTTTGTTGGCACTTTTAGTACAGGCTGGACCTAGGCCATCCTTCCTTCAGGTTCTGTCTTGAAGCAAAGCCATTCTGAAATTTGTAAGGTCTCATGCAATTGCAAGTTGCAGCAAAGCCTGGGACTGGCAGGCTGGAAAGAGATGAAATAGATCTGAAGCAGCAGATGCTTTTATAATGAATGAAGGTTTAGCTGCTGAAGGTGGCCTTGATGCTGAGAGTAAGTGTCCTTATAGTCTTGGACAGAAGCAATAGTAGGAGCCTAGAGCCTGAGAATAGTCTTGTGCGAACCAGTTGGCCTTGAGAGAAGATGAAGGACATGGGGACTGATGGAAGAGAAAAACTAGTAACGATACAATATTCATTACAGTGCAAAGTTTGGGTATTTTCTCCCCAAGAAGCCCAAGACAAAGAGTGGGAAAAGATTTCTTCTTGTTTCTGGCAGCCAGGAATACTCTTCTCTCCAGAAGGTGGAAAGGTTTCTTTGAAAGTCTACCTCTACATGTTCTGAAAAAGTGAATGCAGTTCACTCCTCTAGGAAGGGAGGGTTTGCTCAGCTGAACATTTACCCAAATCTGCAGTGTGCAGATGTTCAGAGGCTTGCAACACTGATTGGATGCTTGGTCTTATAGGTGTATATGATGTATATCAATGGCAGAAGTCCTGAGCCATCTTGTCCTGCTGAAATCTCCTTTTTGATGGACACCAGTGCCACGCTCCGGTGTCTTGCTGTGGTTTCTGAGCAACAATAGGGATGCTATGAGGGGACCCGAGACTGGAAGCAGAAATATTTCCACAAGTATGACTGTCAGTAGCCATGTAAAAATAAAGGACTAGCACTCACCTGTGCTGCTGGCTTATGGCTGGGTGACTCAGAAATGCACTGCATTAAAACTGAAGCTTGCTGTGCTGTGCTTTGATGTTGGGGTTTTTTTGCTTGGTTTGGGGGATTTTTTTCCCTTGCAAGACAAGAGCAATGTTTCAAAGGTCCACACAATGAAATCCACTCACCACAATACAGCTAGCAAGCCAAAGCAAGCCAAAGCACTACTGTCTTCCACTTGGCCGTTGCATCATGTCTAAGGGCAATTCAGCTGTGGGTGCCTTTATTTCTGCTTTTTGAAGTGGATGCAGAAGGGATCAAAAATGACTGTTCAAACTGGAATAAAAGAGGAGCTCCTATCTTCCTCTCTGTCTAGCGTTTCTTCATTTTCTCTCCTTTTCCGGATGTGGGAGAACTGAGTTTTTCTGCCATTCTGATGGATCCACTGCTGATCCCACATGCCAGTCTGGGAATCCTGTGATTCATCAGTGAGCACCTGATCTCTTCAAAGTTCCATGAGTCATGAAATTATTAATAGCTTGATTTCTTTGAAGCACAGAGAAGTCCAACTTCACTACAGGACAAAAGTTTGGAGATGGAGTGGGTGCATTGCCTTTGGCCCTGGTGGGTGTGGAAAGCGTTGGGAAAAGCTCAGTACTGTTCCCTGCTGGGATCCCCTGCTTTGGCAGGCTAGGCAAGCCTTCCTTCTCTGAGGAACCAATGCTACCCTCAGATAGTTTCTCCTGGCTTTATTGGGAGAACTGGCAGGGTTTTATCATGGGAAAGAAGTGGAGCAACAGGAGGCTTGCTCCTGCGTGTCTGCTGGTCTTTTGCAAAGGGAAGAAGGAGAGCCCAAGGGTTGACCTTCCTCCTGACAACATTTCCTAACCAGATGCATAGGAAGCCTTCATACCACAGACAAAGGAACCTCCTCCCTGTGGGCACTGGGAGAACCTGCTCTGGTGGACCTGAAGGTGTGGAAATGGCCCCATCTATTGGCCACATGACTGATCCGGAGCACAGTGATCTTCAGACCACGCTGAAATCATGCAAACTGCTCATCTGCCACTGGATAACAGCCCTCAGTCTCCTCCTTCTCATGATCTCTGTGGACTTCTGCAGGCGTGGGCCCCAGCATCTGCTGGAATGAGCAATGTACATCACCAGTGGCTGTCATTTAGCTGCAAGTATAGAAATCAATAGCAATTAACCAGAAATTGTCCTTGTCCATACCAAGCTGAATACACTTATTTCAGGTGTTTTTTCTCCTTAAGAAATCAAGGCTTTGTCATGAGGGAGTGAAATACTACAGGAAGAAAAAAGAGGCAGCTTTTTAATGTGTTCGTAAGCAAGGAATCCACCCTGCCAGTTCCGCATTCGTT
>Ga0181612_118399_pt1 | contig 17631 bp, 16 predicted proteins | sample HoacroProtozoa21_FD_119630 | JGI IMG/M metagenome (GOLD analysis project Ga0181612, IMG submission 119630) | Hoatzin crop microbial communities from Cojedes, Venezuel. Combined Assembly of Gp0051906, Gp0051904, Gp0051908 | reverse complement strand
GAACTGAGATGTTATGAAAGACTTATCATGAGCATGTGATTACTTGAGAGGGTTAGTTTTTCTCTTCGTTTGTTTTCTTTTATGCTTTTTATCTTTATGGTTTTTATCTATAATGAGTAGATTTGGATCATTAAACTTCATTTGTAGTGTTAAAACACATTCTTCTCTTAAATTATGCTATGGGAATTTTTTTTCTTTTCTGCTCCTGTGCCATCAGATACACCTGGACTGTTTTTTAAGCCTTTCATATACGACAATAATCGAATGTTAACTCTATGCTGATTTCCTCATGAAAATGGACCAGATGTCTACAACATATTAAACAACCCTTGGTTCCCTATTTTGTTTGGAGCTCACACTTCTGTTGCAAATATCTATGGCAAACTGTCCTCCTGGACCAATCTATCATTTTAAAGAGAGAACCAAAGAAAATACATTAATCAAAGGGCCTGCAGTTATTGTCTCCCCCTGTTAGCTCCAATTCATATATCATTAGAGAAAAAAGCCTGTCAGCACTGTGGGATGTTATCTCTTTGGAAAAAAAATTTCTTCAGCATAATAATTCTTTTTTTTTTTTTTTAATCTGATGACAATACACAGGATTAAAATACTGGCTTTCCTAACATTTCTATAGCCAAGAAAAGCCAAGTCAAACAGTACAATACAGCACTTTTATAAAGTACAAATATTTTCCTAAACAAGGCTGCCGCACATGCATGCAGCACTGGTGGTTTAATAAGGCCCTGTCCATTTTAATGCAGTGTCAGGACGTAGACAGGCAAGATAAAGATTATGCTATAGATACCCAAAGGGCTTTGATACAGCTCAACCCAAATGGTAAAGTTTAGGAGGAGGAGCACAGAGAATTGCTGCAGACTGGCCTTGGCATTGAATTTCAATCATTTTTTCTGTAAGTACAGTTTCACTAGACGCTTGATCTAAGCCCTTTGAAGTCACTAACAAGAGTAATGGTCTTTGTTTCAGGTACCACGTTCACTAACATGAGAGGATGCATGTTTCTAAAATTAATGTGATTCTTTGTTTGCAGAACTAGGTAGGAAGCGCTGGATTTTCAACTGTGTGCAAAGCACGAGCCTCCTTCAGCTAGATTAATTTCAACTAACTTTAGGCACCAAATAAACTGCCCTCCAAGGGTGTCTGTGCAGAGCAACTGCTGCTTCAGTGCCTCCACCCAGCTTTTAAAGTTATCTGGGATGAAGGCATGCAAAGCCTTTACTTCCTCCATCCAACCTGTGCTCCTTCTGCTGGCTGTCATCTGGTCAGAAGCCAGAGGTCACTGCTACATCATTCACCCAGGGACATGGGTTTTCATGATAGCTGTTGTCCTCACACAGTAAGGGTGTTTGTCTTTCAAGCAGCTTGCTTTGTAGCTGCTGGCGGGAATTTACTTCTGTCCTGGTTCAGCTGGGTGACATCTCATTCCTCCTGTGCCCTGCTCACGGGTCTGGCTTGGGCTGACTCTTCAGCAGAAAGCAACCTGGAAACAGCAGCTCTCATGTACTCCTCAGTCAGGCCTGGGGCCTGTCTGTCCATGGCTGTGGGCTGTTTGACGGCTCTTTGCATTTGCCTTTGGTTTAGTTTTCACAGCTTTCTTGAATCTAGTAATCTTTGATATACACCCTGCTCAAATTTTGCCTTTTGCCTGTAAATAGTGTGTCTGCATGACAAAAAAGATCCAGGTCTTTTCTCTAAGTAGATGCCTCAAGTTTTGTTTCCTTTGTCAACTATTTTTATGATGGTCTATCTATGTGTTTTCAGTTTTCTGATTACTGTCCATGTACAAGCATCCATTAGCTACTTCACCTCCAGAAACTGGGATGATTATCTTTCATCTTCACGTCATTCTCTTCACAAGAAGTGAGCAGGTCCACCCAGTGTTTTCCTAGAGCTGTCTGGGGTTTCAGGTGGCTTTTGATGATTGAGCAAGGGAAAGTTTTGGACAGCCTATTCTATATCATTTAGGTCCTCGCTCAGGGGGTTTATTCCTGGCCAGCAGAATACATGCTTTAACTCATCCCAAGCTCGGTTTTTACTGTGATATGTTTCTTTTTTATGACACCTGTTCTTCCTTTTGCTGGATTCCTCTTGGGTTGCTTTAAACATAACTGTCTTGCACCCATGTGCCACCTCATGTAGGAGGTTACCTCCTATGGCAGTCTTCATCTTCATTTTGGATATTACTGGGATATGAACTACCATTAGCCTGCTCACCAGCATCTGCCAGATGCTTGGCATTCTCACTAGGGTGAGGCTCAGTTTGCGTATAAACACCTTTGTAACCAGGCTGATGCTTTGAAATTTTAGACCAACAGGTCTATGGAGAATGCTGGCCTCTTGACTGGATGGCTCATTTAGCTCAGTATGCCAAAAAATGGTTTTGGCATTACAATTACAATTTTTGTCCTTAATAAGTCTGCCTTTAGTCATCATGAGTGTGTACTGATTTCTTACCAGTTTGCTATTAAACAGTGCAACTCCCAATGTTATTTGTTGCTATGCCCACTATTGGGCCATTGCCTTCCTTTGAACTAGTCTAAGAAAGTCCAACATTGCTTCACGTATTTTCAGCCTTTCTAATTACTTTTTTAAAGTGGAATTCTGCATTTCAGTAATGTAGTGGGAGAGTGTAGGGCTCACGCTCATTTCAGCATAGCTCCAGGCTTCTTTGCCTTTTAATTATTGTTGAATTGCTAGAATAAAACCCATAGTGATAATTCTGTCTCCTCTGGTCAGGAGAGGGAAAATGCGTGATGCCAGATGCCAGACTTGGATTTCCCTGCTACTTTTGAGTATGTACATTATGAACTCTCAACTATAATATTCCATATTTTATTGTCATTTGTCCAAAAATAATTTTATGGAACATCTGCCCTAAAAGAGATGTTTGTCACTGGTGCTGCACTGACTCCACAGTTCAAATGCAAATTGAACTGGCTGTTGATCCAACAGCTTAGCTGTTGATGACAAATACTAGCATCCTCTTCACCAGTGCATGTAGGTTGATGCATCACATTGTAGCTGCCCTCTTCTTTCACTAGAAATCATCATGAATATTTCCGCTTCTTTCTTTCTTAGCTGTCATATTAAGGTATTAAGCAGTTCTGTTTCCCATGGTTTTTGCACTGCTGGTACAAGCTGGGTGTTTTGATTCCCCGTTTATTCTGTTTTCAACACATGTGCAATTGGACTCTACTGCTTGCAATCCTAGCCAGCCCAGCTTTCCTCTGTGTTTGACCTTGGCTGCGATAGGGTTCTTTGCCAGCCTAAGTGCCTGACATGGTTTTATTTATTTTCGGGATGCATCTGCTTTCCTGTCATCCTCAGGCATTTTTCTAGAGTAAGATCAGTTTCTCTCAATTCTCTCTGCTATATGTAGGCATCGTGTCCTCCAGCAGTCTCGTCTCTAATGAGGACACCTTTTATGTTTCCAGAACTGCAAGACATCCTTTCAAGTCCTTTGTAAATCATATTGAGATGTAGCATTGAAAAGCACTGTGAAGGGTTCTTTGAGTTCTTCTGTTGTACTGCATGTTGGCTGAAAGGGGGTTCTCACATAGTCAATGATCATGTTTCCGTTGGGGCTGGTAAAATCCAGCCGAGAAGGTAGTAACATGTTAAACTGCTTTCACTTGATCATTTGGGATAATCCATCCTTCCTCTTCAGTTTGTACAGCTGTTGTACTATCTCCTATTTTGTCTAGCTACAAAGTTACATTCACTTCTTATTCTTTTCCTCCCATGAGGTAGTGAAAGTTTTATTTTATTTTTTTTTTCATTTTGATCTCCCTAAGCAGTCCTCTATACAGACTGGATTCTTCTTCCCAGTACTCTAAAGCTTTTGCAATATTTTTTTGCCTTGAAGCTTTTCTTTCCCATTGATCTGGATTCTTACTTTGCCCTGTTTCTAGTTACTATTTTGCTCATCTGCCTGTCACCTGTTTTCCACCTGTCAAATGCATATGCTTTGTAATAACATGTAGTGGCTCCTTGCTTCTAAAACCAAGAGGGCTTTTTACTACATTTCCTGTATCTGCAGCTGCCATTCTCACTATCTGCACAAACTGTCTTCCTTTCCTTTAAAACATCCTTCCTGCACCTTATATTTGACTGTGAAAGGCCAATGTAGTTTACTGTAGGCCATTTGTAGGACTGAGACGGCAGCATGTTGGAAGGCCTTGAAGTTTAAGAAATTTTCTTTGCTTAGTTCACCCTGCAACTCTCCCATTTTAGTAATAAACACAAAGCTATATGACAATTATTCATATATATCTTAAATGAGCTCATGGGCATTGTCCAGGACGAAGTGATGAAGTGTCATATCACAGAGATATGTCATAATTGGCTCTGCTGGTTTGTTTGTAGCCACTGTGGAAAAAAAAAAAAGCAAAAGACTGAGCAAATTTACAGGTTGCTCCAACCTTCTAGGTTCTGGGCAGCCTCTTTGGTTCCTTTTTTCAGTTGTGGCGTGGATGCAAGTCAGGAATCTGGGCAGTCTCACTCAGAGACATTGATGGAGGGTGTGAAAGCATAGCTGCAAACCTCAACCTGCACCTTTCTGCTCATCACGGTCCCTCTCTCTCCAGAGTTCAGCTCTGGCATTTTCCGTCTTTGAAGCAAGAGCATGAACTTCACAGTTCAGATTTTGGTCAGTCTGTAGCTGGAAGCATATGAAATCCTGGGGTTTATCTTTTTCTTTTGATACAAAACAGTAAATTGGCTCCACGTCATTCATAACTAGCCTCAGGTTTAATCAAAAGACTCAAACCTTTTGACAAAACATGGACTGGACACCACATCTGCAGGAAAAGCTGCGAACAGCTGAATTTTGCTTTGCTTTGGGTTTCCTAACAAACATTTCACATTGCTCCAAAGTAGACTTTTCATGAGTTGAAGGGATCATCCTGAATAAAGGTTAAGGGGAAAGAGATTATATTACAAGCTTTGTTACCCCCTGCCATTTCTATTTCTCTTTGTATTCAAAGGCTAGGGAGAAAGGAGTAAATGATCTAGTAAGAACATATGGTTTCTAAAAGGAATCCTTTTAGAAAATAATGTATTAGTTAAATAGTACTGCATCTTGCCAAAATGACATTATTATAACATCATCCCTTACAATTACTAGCACAGCTGAATCAATAATGTGGATAGTATAAAGAAAATGTGGCTACAATGGAACAATAAATTCTGCAGAAGTTATTGTAGCAATTTTCTAGCGGTTGGAGTAAGCTTCCTAAACCTCTCAACCGTTTCAGCAGATTGTCTGCCCCATGCAACAACTCTGTTAAAATTGTCATTTGCTTGTGACAACATTTTTTATCTAGTAGACACGAGCCTGGGGAATTTGCATCCCATGGAAATACAGCTATGTCAGGAAAAGATCGCTTTTGTCTGCAACTTGCATCTATTGCCTTAGAGTATCCTAATAGATTTAATCCTGTTTTCCTAGATATCTAGGTCAAATCTGCGTTGTGACACAGATCTTCAGCTCACATGAATTAGCAAAGAACAACTGAAATTAAAAAGAGAAATGTCACTTAACTTTAGCTGAGAAACTATTCCTTGTTTTCAGCCAAGTGCTATTTCATTTCCATTTTGTATGCCACAGTGAATAAAATTTGGAACATACTAAAATTAATTGCCTGGATATATTTGGTCTGTAAAGTTAGATTGACAATATAGTGATTCTTTCCAACACTTCTTGTGGTTAATTAGCGTGCTCGTAGCTCAAAGAAATAGTATTTTGCTGCATTTACTTCTTTGGTAGATAAACCCCAAATATATAGGATTAAATAATAATCGGTTCCAAAAATGTGAATGTTTTCAGTTCTGTAAAGAAATTGATTCTGTTTATGAGATTGTATTGGGCTGGTTCATCTAACGACAGCACACACTGGTCCACAGCTAATTGTGGACTGAAAAGAGTGAGAGGATTTTCATCTAGTGCAGAACTCCACCAAGCTCCTTGTGCTTCAGTGGAATTGCAAATGCTCAGCACCTGTTTCACCTGGCCAACAGATGGTCACAATTTAAGGAGACCCACAGGCAAAATAATCTTCATTTACTTCAGGCTCTCGTGGTGTTCCACATTGCTGTGCTTGCCTTAAATGTTTTGTGGATGAAGAAACTATTATGTATTATATAAAATCGGCAATGTATGCTTTGTTAACAGATCAGAGCGCACAGATTTACTTCGCTTATCACAGGCCTAGTTAAAAACCCATTGAAACTCAGAAAAAGATTCCCAGAGCTTTAACTTGGCTCAGATCATGATCTATGGACAGATCCAGCTTTAATATTTCTCTAGCTGAAGATATCCTTGCTTATTGCAGGGGGGTCCCTCCTAACCCAAACTATTCTATGGTAGGAGTAATGGCTTTAAACTAAGGGACGGTAGATTTAGACTGGATATAAGGAAGAAATTTTTAATAATAAGGGTGGTGAAACACTGGAATGGGTTGCTCAGAGAGGCAGTGGAGGCCCCATTCCTGGAAACATTCAAACCCAGGTTGGACAGGGCTCTGAGCAACCTGATCTAATTGAAGATGTCCCTGTTCACTGCAGGGGAGGAGGGCTAGATGACCTCTAAAAGTGCCTTCCAACCCTAAGCATTCTGATTCTATGAAAATGACAGTATTTCATCTAAGATTTTTTAGAAAAAACACACACACAACTTTTTTCTTCTTAAGACCTTGGATTGTTCCCTAGCAAAAAGTGTTGTGTACTGATTGCAAAAACAAAAGAAAAAAGATAGAACTGTAAAAATAATTATGGAGGAATCGAATTGTGCACTATTTTGCATCAATTTACTCTCATCTAGTAAGACAAACAATAGAAATACAAACTGTTTTGACAGCATTTCCAAAATTAGTTTCATGCATTCTTCCAAATCACTTCATTATGTTGGGACTAGTTTCTGGATAATATACAGCATTGAGGCTTCATGAGAAAAAAGTTACATTTGTAGAGATTTATTACCTGTTATAACCCTTATAAAGGCAAAGGTATGAAAAATCCATCTGCATTTTCAAAAAATATATTTTGAAATTTCTTTGTGAAACCACTCCATAATAATTGCTGCATATGTTTCATCAGAATTACTTTTATCATTATTCTCTGCATTTCTACCTATAACTCTGAGGTCTTAAGAGGAGGGAAAGACATTTTCCAGAATTTCTTAGAAAGGGAAGTTCAAAACCTATTGTAACATCTTCCAGTCATCCTTAAGCCTCAGATAAAGCCTGGCTTTTGGCATAAAAATCAGGTTCAGTTCAGCAAACAACCCACTCTTTAGAGACACGCAATGTAGCCATCAATAAATCTTTCTTCAGGTTCCATACCCTCTTTCTAAGTCAGCCACACCCCAATTTCATCAATACTAAACTATAAATCCCAGTTATCAAGATTCATCACTGGGCATATACCATTTCTACTCAGTATACGGAGGGGACATCCTCTGTCCAGTGGGACTGAAGAACAGAGAAAACATCAGAGTTTTTCCACCAAGCCATTTTTAAAATATGGCCTTAAAGTTTCTTTTCAGACACTTCAAGTATTACCTTTTCTGAACTCCCAGGAAACAGCAACCAGAAACTGTTTTCAGAATACCCTCAAACAAGACACCATACCTAATAATTTTCTTATTCATTCTAATCAATTGATCCATTTTGCAACAGTCCTCTAAATATAGGCTACTTGCTCTTGTTGCAACATCCTGTTTTCTGACACGCTTTGAAGACCTTTTGATATTGGCAAAGTCTTTAACCATGGGACAACAGGGCATTTAAATTGAAAGAGAGAAAGAAATGGGAGTGGGAAAAAAGGAACAAAAGGGAGGGAAACAAAACAGTGACATATATATAGCACCACTTTGCTTTGAATTTTTTCTGATGAAGGAGGAAGTAAAGTCTTTTAAACTTGAAAATTCATCAGAATTGTTTGTTGTTCTCTAGCTCGCTCTACTTATAACTTCTCATTGTAGATGATTTTTAGTTCAGAACTTCTATGAATGCTTTCCTTGACTTTCCTTTCTGAATCACTGAAAATTGTTTCAGGGATTTCTGTCTGTCTAAAGCCAGCAGCACTGCTTGTTCTAAGCAACACAAAATGTGCAGGAACTGATATATCCCCTCATTCTGTGTTAGAAGTCAGTGCAGCAAAAGATTAAGATGTGTTTCTGAAGTACAAAAGTATATTTTCGATATGAGCAGTAGATGTGAAATCCCAGAACATCAGAATCTCCTAGCAAAATGATGACTTGGCAAAGGATTAGGAAATGAAGACTGTTCACGCAGCAGATTAATGCATTTGTTTGCTAACTCCCAGTCTCTCCTCAAGTAATATCTATTTAAGGTTTAATGAAATTAGATTACACTTTTCTACTGTCAGGTTTATTCTCGTCTGTAATATTTGTATTCTAATAACAGGGTGGATAGGTAAGTGAATGTGAGGGGGGAAAGAAAAAATTTTCTCTTAACTACTGCCCATCTCCTTCAAAGAATGAGATTTTTGCTTTGAGTAACAGACAGCAGAGGATTCATTTGTATTCAGTCCAACCTATATGCCTACCTTTCCACTGAATCAGCTTTGTACATTTTGAAAGACCATTTTTGTAAGAATGTTGTAATGAATTATAACTACAAAAGTCATGCAGAGTACCTCTCACACAGCATGGGTTGGACCATCCTGCTTTACACCAGGAGGCGTAAATTGCTTACTGCCAGTACTTCTCTTAGGGTTGAATGCACTTCCCTTTTGGCAGCAGAAACTACAATGATATCTATTATCACAGGGTTGAGTAAAAATGTAATGTAGCCCAAACAATTTGCACATGGTACTGGCAGACCATAGACAGAGGATAATTGAGATTGGAAGGGACATTAGGAGGTCTCAAGTCCAACCTTCTGCTCAAAGGGCAGCTAGCTATAACACAGACTGGATTGCTGTCTGGTCTTGAAAACCTCCAAGGATGGACACTGTACAACCTCTTAGAGAAATCTGATCCACTGCATGACTGTCCTCGGAGTGAAAAAGTTTTTATTTATATCCAGTCTGAAACTCACTACTGGCTGTCTCTTGTCTTCCCACCATGCAGCACTACGAAGAGCTAGCTCTGTTCTTCATGTAAACACCCTGTAGGTATTCACAGGCTGTTACTAGGCCCCCCCTGAAGCCTTCTCTCCTCTAGGATGAACCAGGCCAGTTCCCTCAGCTTCTCCTCCTAGGGCACAGTGACCCAGCCTTCAACAGAACATGGTCCTTCACTGAATTTACTTTATTTACTGAATTTAATTTATTTTATCAATGTGCTTCTTGTACTGGGGAAGGCCAAAACTGGACATGGTCTAAAGTGTGTTGATATGGGGATAAGCTCTTACCTTGATCTACTGGCTATGTTCCTGCTAATAGAGTCCGAGGCACTGCTGGCCTTCTTTGCTGCAAGGACATCGTCTTAGGTCATGTTCAGCTTTCAGTCTACCAAAGTCCCCAAGTCCTTTCAGCAGAGCTGTTGCCAAGACCGTCAGTACCCAGCCTCAGTCATTGCACAGAGTTAGTCTTTTCCAGATTTGGGACTTCATATTTGCAGCTGTTGAATTTCATGAGGTTCTTGCTAGCCCATCCCTCCAGTATGTCTAGCTCCTTTGGATGGCAGTGCTGTCCTCCAGTGTAACAACTGGTACTCCAGTCTGGTCTCATCCGCACACTTGATAGAGTGCACTCTGTTGCTTCCTCCAGGTTGTTGATTTAAACGTTAAACAGACAGTACTCAGCTCCTTACCACTTCTATACATCCCATTAATAACTGCTCTCTGAGTCTGACATCCAAGCAGGTTTTATACATCCAGTTGTCCACCCATACAGACCATAACATCCTAATTTGGATATACAACTATTGTGGGGGACAGTGTCAAAAGCCTTGCTAAAGTTATGTACTACCCTCTCCTCATGCACAAATCCAGTCATTTTACCACAGAAAGTAATCAGGTTCGTTAGGTGCGATTCTCCCTTGGGAAATCCATGCGGAATGTTCCCAGTCACCTTCTTCTATATCATGCGCCCACAGAAGTGGGCTCCTTGATTTTCCCAGGGACTGAAGTAATGCAGACCAGCCTGTTCCCTAGATTGTTTTTTGCTTTTTCTGAAGATGAAGCATTGTGGCAAAATTTTAACACCAAATTTATCTTGCCACCACTTTTAATAATGCAAGTAAAATAAATGTGATAAGCCACAATAATGACAACCATTTTTCCATCTGGCAGTGACTGTAACCCCACTTTTCCACCTCTCCCAAACAGACATATGCTTTACGGTACTAGGAGCTTGGCGCAGATGACATTGTATGGGGGAGTAAGGCTGGACACTGGATGAATTCAAAACTGTTAAAACTTGGTCTGATTTTGAAGTTATTGTTTATTTCCAAAGTTAAGGCTGCTGCCTTTAAGTGTCTGTTGTTTACAGAAGCAGTGCTGTTTTCTCAGTAATATTCTACCACATGCAGTTTGGGGTGCTAACTCAATACTAACTGCTCTACAGCTTCTGCAGAAGCAAAGATAGGTCTATTCATTACCAATATCATAAAATTAAAACGATGACCTGCACCCCAAAGAAGGTAAACTACTGCCTTTGTCCTCAAATCATAAGATTTCAGTAAATTATTTTGTTATCTCTTTGCATTTTTAAACTACTCTTACATATTGTAGGTATGGTATGTATATATATAAACATGTTTGTGGTTATTTTAAAATCTACCAAAAAGGTATTTTTTCTGGAAAAGTGAATAATTAATATTTATTGGAAAATAAAGCTTAGTACTTACACTCAATTTGGGGAGGAGGGGGGCAGAAGGAATGTTAACGCAAACCATTATGATTCAGTGAAATATAAGTGAAATAGAATTGACTGTCAAGAAAATTTCAAGAATACTATATTCTTACCTGGGGCTTTTTATCATACATTTTCCTACACTTATAAAACTTACACTGTCCAATTATATAAAAGCATATACTGGAATCAGACTAAAGATCCAGTTAAGGCAGTATCCTGTTTCCATGAATGACCAACGCCAGAAGTAGAGAGAAGAATGAAAGCGGAAGGTAAGCATACATCATAAGAAGTACAGGAGCAATATCTTATTAGCAGCAAGAAAGTTGCATAAAAAGAACCTAAAACCTTTACTGAACACAATTTATTAATGAACCATGAAACTTAAAGTTTTAGATCCTCACTTACTGAATCAAACGTAAAAAGAAACATAGTTAGGGAAACTGAAAACTGAAGACAATCAGAATTATGCCAGATTACATCATTCTCGGTGCTGCCACTATAATGTAAATATGCCACAATGCAGTGTTAAGTCTCTTCATGTAAAAACAATTCAGCACATGTTTCTCTAACATGGTTTCTGCCAAAAGACCTCTACAATACAAACAGCATTTATTATTGGCATGATTTCACTTAAAATGCTACCAACCAGGGGGCTGTTTTGACTACAATTGGTCAAATCTTAGCACAGTTTTAACCCATGAAAAGCTTTTGTATTACTGCCTGTCTTTCAAGGAGCACAACGAGAAAACTACGCGGATAATATGCAAAGAAATACTGTTCCATCCGAACACACCAGATTTCTATAAAATTTCTTCAGACTCAAAACAAGCAATCTTCTCTGAAAAATGACATCATGTTTTCAAAGGAAAATTAAATCATATATTGAACTACAACACACATTTTTCTTGGGCTCTTGATAAATGATAAGCTATAGACTATACAATTTTCTTTAGTAAATCATACTTTAAGTAATTAAAAGGATTGATCCAGTTTCTACTGAATCAATGACAATTTTGAAATCTACTTCATTGATTGCAAGCTCAAATAAATAGGATTTCTTTTCCTCTTGTTGTGCCACAGATTTTTTCCCTAAATTTATGGTATTTTGTGCTTATTCACCATGAGACAAACTACGCACTTTAACAAACCATCACTTTGATAAGCTATCCCCTACTAATGTGCACGGGAGTAAGTAATTGTTAGAACTACCCTAAGTTTTATGCCATGAGGCTCTAAATATGTTACTCCAATCTAGTTTTTCAGTCTCAGCTGGGGACACGCTTGTTCTGCAAAAACAGTTCTCTGACACTCTTGCTATTTTTAAGAAGCTTGAAATTTTGAATCAAGACAGAAATATTTCTAACCAAGGCAAATTTAAGTGAATTATTTTTCTTTCATTGCTAAGCGCCCATATAAATGTACAAATAATAAGGTAGGGCGTAAAACTGCATAATGAATAATTTAAAAATGAGATGAAAAGGAAAGGTAATAAAATATTTGTGAGCAGGAAACTCTGAAATAGCAATAGCAGTATTGTATTTGCTATTTGTAGAGTTACTTCTATCTCAGAGGATCTTAAACCATCTTATCCTGGGCAAGATTGTACTCTGAACTATATGAAAAGAATAAAAGACAAACTTGCACAGTCCTGTTTCTAGAATTTCCAATTGTTCACTCCCTCAAGAGCATGCAGGCTTCACACCTTCAAAGGAGAGCAGGAAACAGACACCTGGATTTGAGTTCACAATATAATATAAACAAAGACATTGCAAACTGCTAAATTCACCTCCTCAGAAAACGCAGAAGGTAGAGTTAATGCTTCAAAGAGGAAAAGCTCTTGTTCATGGTGCACTATATATATTCCATAACTGATTCATAGACCTTTAAAATTCATAGACCTCATAAACTTTTGCAGTTCTCACAGCAATGCAGAGTTCATACCTGTGGCAAGATAGATGATATGGAAAAGCATGTCCTTGCCCTGTACGACATCCACAACCACATGGGAAAATCGGCTGTTGTCTTCCATGAAGTAAGGAATTGGAATAACTGGTTGAACAACCTCATGCATTAAGAAGAATTTTTGAGCATCCTGAAGATTTCTTTCAGTCAGATTTACATATAAACCCTGGTCCATGGTGCCACACTGTAAACACAGAAAAGTAACATTACTATATGCATCAACAATAACAACAGATTTACTCTCTGATTTGCAGCACAAGAAACTAAAAACCAAGACTGTATCTTGTACTAGCACTGTGAAATTCCACTTTCAGGTCTCATTTTGGTGCTGACCAGACTGTCCACACAGTGATTGAGGAAGTGCCACTATCCCAAGGCAATAATCCAGAGGCTCCCTAACTCTTATCAACACGGAAGGGCACTAGACTGACCACCACAAGTGGGCTACAGTAATATTTCGCTATATCCTATGTTATGTTCACGGGGCAGGAAGAAGAAAAACTACTATCCAACAACCAACAAAATTTTCTGACAGGTCTTCTTTATAATTTACACAGACACTGTGCTAAAGACATAACAAATTTTCAGAGGAAATCCCATGTCCTGCCACAGCCAGGATCTGACAGAAACCCCAGGTCACAGCACCACGCACAGTTCTGTCAGCTTCTTCAGATCACCCTGTGTTCCCTAGCCAAGAATGGACAATGCAGAGCTATAACTATAAAGTGATATCCACGGCACAGGCATTTTTGCCTCGGAGCTGACTGTATTTTATATCTGAAAACTGTACTCTTTTCTTACAGTAAAGCATTTACTAACTGCTCGCATAAATTTCAAGCACAAATAAACAAAGCAAAATAAGTGACAGTTAACTTAGCATCATTGTGTTTAAGTCTTCAACTGAGGACAACAAACGAGAATGCTGCTTAGCGCATGTGAATATGTAAACATCCACATGCAGAGAAGTAAAGTCGTTACTTCACAACATTTATCAAATATGTCGGTTATGTGAAAGCATACCTAAGCCATACTTTTTCATTCTATTCTACTACGTCATAAATTATGCTATGAATTACAGCATGAACAAAATAATACGGTGTGCAAAACGCTATCAGTTATTTTTTCATTATTGCCATGTTTTCCACATGAAATTTAATGATCATTCCAAATCCACAAATGTTAAGAAAAACTCAAATAAATAATTTCATAATAAGAGATCATATGATGAGGAAAGACAATTAAGCAACTGGCAGGGAACAATTACTTGCTCCATGAGCACCCTGCATGTCAGGCCACTGAAAAACATAAACCGTGCCAAAGAAGAATTTCTCTGAATTTATCCAGCAGGAAAGATTCCAGCTGGAACGCTCATAGTATACTGAAATACATATGGTCCTCAGGCTTACAGTGGAAATTGTCCTGTGTAAAGAGAAAAGAAACAACCTCTGGAGAAAACCAGCATTCCTCAAAAACTGGGACTCCAGTAGTATTCTAATCTGGAGAATATTTCATTAATATAATCCAGTCTTGGAAATATAATGTCTGATGTAACTATCACTACACAGCAGTAGTCTTATTTCCAGTTACCTACTTCTGTCTGTTACTGATGAGTAGATGAATACACTGAGAATAAATCTACTTCTGAGACTACACAAACAGAACTTCTGATATTTCATTATAAGCACTCTACAAAAGACAAGTCCTTCTTTCTGGGAAAGAAACCAGTGATTCAGCCAATGAATATATCCCATCTACATGCAGTTTGTAGACTAAAGCTCCATCAAGTCACAAAAAATGGTTACACCTAGCTCTAAGCATTAGACTAGCTTCTGGTATACACCGGTGCTGCAGTTACGGAGCCAGAAATCTAACAGAAAGTTCAACAGAATTAAAGATAGCATCTGCAAAAGAACAGAAGTTCGACATCACTAATAATACCTAGAGACTAGTTAGTGTCAATCTGCTTCAATACTGTGTTGCAAAACGCCATGTTACAGCTTTTAATACTAGTGCTGGCCTCCAAAGCTGCTCCTCAATGAGACATGATACAACTGTTGCCACTGTTCTTGTAAATTTGATGAGTACCAGCCATATTAAAATCAGCCAGACTATCCAAGCAAGAAATTTCTTCAACACCTCAGTCTTGACTGCGATTTAGAGATGAGCACCGATGGTACAGTAGAGACTTAAACCATTTTTACACAGCCATCAGGCTGGCGTCTTTGTTGCTATGTACCATCCTGTATGGGGTGCTCTCACAATTATCAACACATTAATACAAGGTTTGTAGGGAGAGGTTAATAGCTTTTATTGGACTTGCTCACCTAGTCAGAAAGAACAGAAGATTTTTACATACAAGTCTTTCTTCAGGCTTTCTCCTTCAAAAATTTAGCCTCACTTAGACCCTCTTACTATCACTATTTTGACAATACAAATATTTCTACAACATATAAAAAGCCATATACAAATATAGCCTGCTTCTGCAATATGGTTTACCTCAATGGTGTCTTGTCACCTGGGGCTAATGACAAACATACTATTTAGGAAAGGTAACATGGCTCCGGTCTGTAATTCAGAGCAAATTCAGTGCCTTATTTTCCTCTGTCTGCACAAATCGGGAAGCATTTAAAACTACCTACAACCCCCAATGGGTTCTGTTTCATGCTTGCAAAGATCACATGACCCTTACAAGACGCTAGGGAAGGCTGTTATAGGAGCAGCACTGAACTCGTGAAATTGCATAGAGATTAAGGGAGGGTGAAAGGTGGATAAGGGTGAATACACTTAAGTATCTTGGTGAAAAGCTATTGTTGGTAATCACTACATTAATGCTGTTTTCCCTCCCATTTCCCATGCTAGGATCACACTCACTAAAATTGTCCTAGCAGGAGTGACTATGCAGAAGAAGAAAACAATGTGCATGTGCTTACCTGAAATGCCCCTTTTTTTGTAGAAAGTTCCACTGAGTGACCCACCTTGGACTAATTAGTTTTATACTGTCAGCCAACTGCAGATTATTACATTCTCTGAGGCTGACAAGTTCAAACGAGGGGCACACCACGTCACAAATTCTTTTAATCGGACTCTTCAGGGAGTGTGGACCACTTTGCACAGGAAAATATATAAAATCCTGACCACCCCTCCTTTATCCTCTCCCTACGCCCCCTTTCTTTTTTCTGTCAAACTATGTTCCTTTGTCAGGTTCTAATAGTACAAATACAATGTAAAAGAAAGTGCCAGTTTGATCATACTTGAGCCAGGAATTAATATTACCTTGACAGATAAGTATAGTGTTTCATGATGACAGAAGATTGAAGTTAAGGGTGTGTTCTCCTACCCTTCAGAGCACATCTGCCTTTCAACACAAATAATCCAGTATGTTGAAATAAAGGGACCTCTTAAGCCTTTTTTTTTTTTGTAATTTTTTTCAAGGTCCTGGATTACAACATACTTCAAAACTGGACTTATTAACTATGAAGCACACCGCACTTTGAAAAAAACCTCATGTAAACTATTGCCCTTCTCCCTCATATCTGTACCTGAAAATTAGGGTTAGGGTTGGGATACGGAAGCCAAGCAGAGCGAGAGTTTTCCTGGTATTTGAAGGGTCCATTGAAGGCCTGACTTATGGCACTCAGGTTGAAAACACAAACCGCTGATGCTGCTATGCTGTTCCTGCAAAAGAAATATAAACATTAACCTAAGTACCAACATTAAGAAGTCCACTTGCTGAAAAATAAATAAAAAAGGCAGTAAGTCTCCAATCCTCTAAGTAATTAACAGAGCAGATATGATCAGCCAGGAGGTGGTATTTCAAGATAAGGATATACTATGTGCTGATTTAGGTATGGATATTGGATTTAAAATTTTTGTCAGCCTTGCCAAGTAGCTGGTATGGGAGAAACTCAGAACTTCCTAACTTCTGCTGCTGCTGCTCTGACACCAGAAGGCCATACTTCCACACACAATCACATGAATCAGGGACACCTTTCTTCTGGTTACAAAGTTCAGGATGAGATTATTCTCAGGGCTTATTAATGTTTCTTCTATACAACTGTTCGCAGCATGATAGAAGTAAGGATTTTCAACGTATAGTATATGTCTCTGGACCCTGTGGAACCCCTGGGTAAGACACCTCCACAAAAATCTCATCTTCCACGAGTTGTTGTACGCCAGTTAGAGTACAAATTCCAGAAACCCATCAAGACAAAACAACTTGGACTCCATACTTTACAAGATACCCCATCAGAGAATAATCAGGAATAAACAGCAGCCAAGCAATACATACAATTTCCTGTTCTTGTCTTGAAAATGTGCTATACATGACAATAAAGTAATTCTGTACAGCGTAAGCAATGTAACCCAGTGACTATGAGAGCTTGTAATACAGAAAACTGCACTGTTTTTTCCATAATTTGATATAAAGGGATAAAGATGGTGGCAGCTGCACAAAACTTCCACTGCAGGTGAAACTGCTGATAATTGATTCACAGAGCATTCTTTTTTTTCTTCTATTTTTTTTCTTTTTTCCCTTTTTTTTTCCTTTTTTAAATTTTTTTAAACTTGGCCTGTATTTTACACAAGGCTTATGAAAGCCTACTATAGAAATTCCAAAACGATGGAAAGAAAAAATAACCCCAGGGGATCAAATCCACCAACAACTGAAAATAAGAATTGCGATATATGGATCTAATAGCAGGACAAAAGAGCAATTTCCTTTCTTATACTTGTCAATCTTATTCCAAAGAAATCCCAAAATGCAAAGTTTCACACTAACCATTTCTGTGGAATCAATTATCACTGGATTTGATAATTCCTTGCTTATAT
>Ga0181612_152536_pt1 | contig 17632 bp, 15 predicted proteins | sample HoacroProtozoa21_FD_119630 | JGI IMG/M metagenome (GOLD analysis project Ga0181612, IMG submission 119630) | Hoatzin crop microbial communities from Cojedes, Venezuel. Combined Assembly of Gp0051906, Gp0051904, Gp0051908 | reverse complement strand
GCAAAGAGAGAGACCATAAACTCGAGAAACCTGTGACAGCGAGGGGCAAGAGCCAAAAATACAGCCAGGGAGATGAAGATGGGAAAACTCTTCCACTGGGAACACGATGCAGCCATGGAACAGCTTATCTGGGGAGGAGGTGGGCAGAATCTCTGTTCTTTAAGATTTTTCTTCAAGATTTATCTGGACAAAAGCCCCGCTGACCTGATCTAGTGTTGGCAACAGTCCTGGATCAAGCACGAGGCTGGCCAGGAGACCTCCATGAGTCTCCCCCAACCACCGTATCTCCGGTTTCATGGAACCGTGGGGCACTTTTCAACCAGATCCGAGAGAAGTCCCGTTTCTCAGTAAGGCAACACACGGACTGGATGAAGGCTCCCGAGCCAGCCCAGCCCACGCGCCGTTCCAGGAGCATTAACGCCCCATCCCCAGGGCACTACGGACTGCGCCCGTCCGCCCGCCCTCCTTGGCTCTGCAGGAGGGAACGACGGTGTGGCCAGAGCCGCAACTCCTGCACGGGACTTCAGAAAGCTACGGTTCCTCAGCACAGAGACACCAGAGGTATTTTAGGGTCCACCTCACGACAAGATGCGGATAATGAAGCAGTAAATGCTCCACTGCCGCTCCGACACTTCTGATAACGGAGTTTCCCAGTTCACAGCCGTAAGGTGAAAATACAGCTACAGCTCCGTAGTCTGGGCAAAGAGCGAGCGTTCAGCCATCTCGGACTTTTCCAGCAGTTGGACAATAAGCCCTTCGAGCCCCAGTGCTCCACTTCCACTCACCTTTGAATCCTGTTAGTTAAAAGGACTAGTTCCAATTTTAAAATTATTTTTTATATCTGGCTTTAAATTCATGAACAAAACCGTCCAAACTGTAAAAAGAGTGAAGATCTTACCTGTGACTGAGATCTCGTGTGAATTACTGGGAACGACCTTCGTTATACAAACCTAAACATGCTGCTGGCTCGGAATTAATCTGTGGTTCCAAGACTCCTTAAATACATTTTTACAATACCCCGATTTTCTCACGAGCCTCCGTTTTCAAATCAAAGTTTATTAAAATGTCAAAAATAGAACTTACAGTTTCACATATGAAAGAAGAGGGCATACATCGTACAGGCCTTTAGTAACAAAAGAGGTGAATAATGCTTAACAAGCTAAAGCAGGAGGGTGACATCAGCGGTCATTAACATACAATCTCAGGCTAAGAAGATCTAAACACTACTGCAAACGTGCACGTACGTATCTACCGCAGGGGGAACAGTTCGATCTCACGTGAAAGAAGTCGGCTGCTCCGTCGGGAGAGCGAACGAGAGGCGTCTCGGCAGCAGAGACCGGCGCAGGCTCCTCCCGTGTCCACGTACTGGAGGAACCGCAAGATGAACCAAACCACTGATGGAGGGATACGCTACCGTCTTTGTAAAGCCTCCCAGATGTGAAAAGACCTGAAGAGCACAATTCAAGGGCCCGTCTGGGAGCCCGACTTGTTGCTGAGGGATGGAACAGCGACTCGGGCAAAGGCTCCTGCGGAGAAGTCCTTGTTGTGTTTGGTTTCCCAGGGTTCGTTGCTCAGTTCTGAGCGAGTCTCTTGTTCTCACATCGGGAACTGCCCGATTTCTAGCAGTCGCCAGAACAGAGCATAGGGAAGGTTTAATACTCTGAATCCTTAACCGTCCTTTCTGTTAAAAATTAAATATTTGATTCATCTGAATATTCAAGAAAGACAACATAAATACAAAAGCATGTACATAATAAAAAACATATACTGAATTTCTTAACCATACCGCTCAATCAACTACTATATAGTGACTAATTATTTCTTGTTCTAGCTTACCAGCTTATTTGTGAAATTCCATTCCTCCTACCTATCCAGTACCTCAGAGAACTAGGAGAGCTCACAGATGTTTTGCGATAAGGCTGAAGTCCTTCACTGAGCTGCGTTCTTCTCGCTCCTCGTGCTTTTTCCAGTTAGTGAGCAGCACAAGGCACGGAGGTCAACCCTTGCTGCTTGAGATGGAGTCCTGAACGTTCGTCACCCTGCAGAGGAGTCCTCTGCATGGCTGGAAGGGTGTTGATCCTTAAGGGGAGATGAAACTAGTTTGTTTAACCCTTTCCCAAAGGTTACCCCCCAACCTTTTCATGGCATCAATGGGTAGCCAGAGCTTTGGGGAAATTTGTTACGATCAGATTTCTCCATCTTTGTACAGATGCATGCTGATTCCTGGCAATTAAACCAAACGGACAGCACTGGATTACTTCTAAGACAAGCTTAACACAAAATACAAACTGCAATTCAGTTCAATACATTAAGAATAACAACAGAAAAAAAATCACCACAGTCATTTAAAACCACAAGGCCATCCATATCATCTGCCAGCAGCCAGGCCCTTGTGTACGGCTACACCAGTTAAAAAGAGTCAAAGTTCCTGCTAGTGACTCTCTACTAGTAACAAAAATGTATGAAATCCTGGTAAAACTAGCCAAGACTACCATGACGTGAGAAGATATTCCAGTACAGAGATGTCATCTAGGCTAGGGCATGGCTGATTGCATACATTTGTGCTACATATCAAAGCTACTTTAATAAAGTTCGAGAAGAAAGTAAAACCAAGCAGCAGCCGCGTGCACCTCTGGGGCACTGCTGGTTGCAACCATCTGCCCGGCGAAGCCCGTCTCGGATCGGCGGGGGAGGCAGCTTTCGTCCGTACAATCCGGTTCAATCGCGCGACGTAAAGGGAAACGCAGCCATAAAGTCCCTTGGATCACCGCCCTTCCCCAGCCTCCATCGTCGCATCTGCTGCATGGCGCAGGACTTTCCGTTTGACTTTATAAGGCAACTTCAGAAACCATAAAGCTTTCAGGAATTAGTAAGAAGGCAAACAAAGGGGAGGAGAGGAAATTAATATTTTAGTGGCGATAATCTTCGCGATTTTATCTAACTGCACCACTAGACCAGCTTACATTTTCCATCTGAAGTCATTTTACTTAAGGCATGATGAGGTGAGATTCTCCAAAGTTTTAACGCATCATCTGAACCCTCTTTTCAAAAGGCATCTATTAATAACAGCTGGGAATTCATTATCCTTTATCAAGTAGAAAATACACATCTGGTTGATAGTGGAAATTCAGGTCCAGTGCTTAGGTTGGCTGAGGAGGCGATTCTGGGTGCAAGCTTTGTCCTGAAGTTCGGGTTTACTCCAGCTTGTAGCCTCTGGCTCAGGCTGGGTTCCTGCACACACCATCACGTGTAACAAACTCTCTGTCACTGGAATTTCCGATGTCATTTTTGTTGCTAATGCACAAGGCACCACAGAGTCCAGCTTCCTCTGCGATTACGTGGGCAACGAAACCAGTTTGTTCACCAAAATCAGCAGATACGGCTTAAAGAAACTCGGGGAGGAAACCTGGGTCCATTTTACGCAGCAATTTTTTTCCCTCTCTCACTAAAACAGCAAGTCGGATACTTCCACGGAAGTCAGGATAAATTTTTGTTTGCAACTATGTTAGAAACGTGTGTCTGCACGCCTGTGCTGAAGCAATCCACAGTGACAGACAGACCTAATTTTAAGCGGCTAGAAACTACTGCTTGATACAGATGCTCTTATTGCACAAGTTCGTGCAATCAGAGATGTAACTAAAACCAGACCCATTGCAACAACTAAGCTAAAATTTAAAAAATCCTAGAAAGCCTCCAGCGCTGTGATAGAAGCCGCGTTGTGCGGTGAAAGCTCCAGTCAAAACTCTCCAAGAGGACCTTCAGAAGTGCCTGCATCATTCAGGAGCCCAGCCGCCACTGGAAGTCTTCTTCAGGATTTAGATTTCATATGCAAAACGGCATTTCTTGCTTCTGGCAGAAAACTCTCCTCTAAAGCCTGGGAAAACAGGCACCAGCAACGAGCCTTTCAGATCGCCCCTGCGTCCGCCGAGCGAGGGGTGCCGATGCCCCGGCTCCGAAGGCGACGGTTTCGCTGCCGAGTGGGTGGTGGGGTCAGTGAACAGAGGGGTCTCAAAGGAAGAGGCGCATCGGGAGAGCCTCTCTCCACAGGCAGGTCCACGGAAATTCCTGGTAAGCGTCTGAAATGAGGGGACGACCTTCCCGTACGGGACCGGGGCACTCCGAAGCTGCAGACCTCAACCCGGCACGCAGGAAAACTTCCCCTCAACTCGGCGAGGCCGCTCACGTTCACGTCTGGGAGCACGAAAGTTTGCGGGACTAAAGCCTTAGCACAAACCACTGTGAAGTCCATCTGAGCCTGTCCTCCCCAGAGCCAGACCTGGCCCGTGTGTTTGTCTTTTGTACATGAAAAAAAAACAAAAAAAAAAAAAGAAAAAAAGATTTCCATAGGAAACTGATCATCGCTTTCTCCCCTCCTTCTGATATTTTGGCACAAAGGCATAGGATATTCAACGCAGAGACAAAGAAACAGATAATTGGATAGCGCTGACAAAGTTACGAGACTTATTTGGCAAATTTGAACCACAAAAACAAGTGCTAAAGGTTTTTTCCAGTTGTGGAAGTTGTTTGCCATGACAGTTGCTGCAGGGAAAAAAAAAATTATTAAACAGTCTGGAGCATGGATGTTTAAAACAAACATTTTATAATACAAGTAAATACACACTCTCCCAATTTCTCCAGGCAAAGCCACATCTCAGAGCACTTTAATCCAATGAAATAAGTTTTAAACAGAGGGGTTTTGCATCTGAGATGCCCTGGTTCATGTGCAGTCACACGGACAGCATGGGATGACCTGTGAAACTGCATATTCTGAAGATGGCAGCAAGGGCCTATTCCCCTCCGTCACGGAATCCACTGAGCCCCCAAGACTTCAGCAGTGGCAGATACCGTTCAACATACAGAGAAAACAGAATACAAACTTTCTGTAGTTAATGCAAATAGACTGCATGATAACGAAGGCTTCACTTGTCCAGCCGGAGCTCCCCACGTGCCAGATGTCTGCCTGGGAGCAGCTCACGTCAAAAGTTGCTGCAGCAATGGCGGGAGCGCCTTACGCTTGCCCTTTGGCTTCACATCAGTCCAGTCCGAGACCCTCGGGGCATCAGCTGCGTCCCTCGGTCACGAAGCAAGGCTCTGCCCCCTTCTTGGGAGTCCAGCGTGGGAAATCCAATCCTTTTGGGAACATTACTGGGGGAATTAGTTCTCGTGTGCCTGAAATGCTTCCTTTTGCCCCAGGGAGGACAGTGTGGATCAGGTGGATGGCGACAGGAGCGCAGGAGCAAGCGTCCTCCCAAAGTCCCACGGTACCGGGCTTTTCAGAGGAGCTGCACGACACGAGCCTGGAGCTGTGCGAGGCAAAGCTTCCTCTGAGCGGTCAGCGGCTCCTGCACGCTCACAACAGCACGGCGCGAGCGGCCAGACGGGCACGAGGCGGGTGGAGGCAGAGCTCTGCCTTCTCTCCGCTGAAACAAAGTCCCATTTTTGATTGTGATAAACTTCGAATTCTACCTGCAATGGCCCACGGCATTGTCACCAAAGTGCTAACAGTTTCAGTGGAAGTGGCTTACATGGGTATTCAGTTTAAAAAACAAAACAAACCAAAGAAAACCCACCTTTTTTTTTTTTAAACAAAAAGCAGATTGTTTTCCCTCATCACTTCAATAACTGGGAATTTGTTTACTATGCATTTTGCTAAGGGTTAAGCCAATTCTGTTTTTCAGAGTCTTTCCCCCCCCACCACCCGCGGGAGCTGCTTCCTTAGGAGACGCTGGAACAGCGAATGCTGGGGGAGCCCATCTGCGTGAGGACCTTGTCTAGCCACTGCAGCGGGCCGTTGAGATGCAGCTCGATCCAGCAGGGAGTACTGGTCACAGTCTGCCGCCTGCGAGAAAGAAGGGGATGGGGGAAGTAAAAAAAGAAGAGAAATGTGACTTACAAAACTTCACCAATGTGAAGAGGTTTTACAGCTACTGAAGCATTCTTTCCTGCTTAGACAATAGTCTTGCGTGTGGGGCCAGCGGAATGTCTCTCTCCTCTATAACACGCTTTTGGCCTATCCTGCCAACTTCTTTTAAAACCCCTACCTTTTCTCTCTGCATTTCTTATGATCCCAAAGGATAAAGTCACTATTTACTACTCGGATTCCTGAAAACAGGCAGCATCTGATTCCCGAAAGGAAAAGGAAGGTGCTTACTCTTCAGTTTTATTTTGCAGACCTCACCTCTCCTAATTAGCCAGCGCCGTAAGCCGCTTACCAAAGATGTTACATTCCTCTGTCTATAGGACCAGGATATTCCCTTCCACCAGATCTGTAGGTGTGAGCAGGATGTGGAAGTGATGGGGAGCGATCAGCACTCGGCCGTTCAGACTCCCTCGGCAGAGCCCTCTCCCTTCGTGGAGGGATGCTGCCCAGCGCCCTTTTCGCACAGCCTGGGGGGACGCGCTGGAGCTTTGAACCCCACGCTACGCGTGCTGCGCACGGGGCACTCCAGCAGATCGCGTTTGCTCAGCTGCCGCAAATGAAGCAGAAATGCTGCGGAGTGTAAAAAGTCGCAAAACCTATCCGAAAGGCAGAGACATGGTATCAAACGTGGGTTTTAAAATCCCTCAAGGGTTGGCGGCTGGGGTTGGAGAGCAGAGGGAGATGCCTCTCTGGGTCAGTGCACACCATGCTTTTACCTTCTCCTGCCATGCAGCACCTTCCCCCGCCCTGTCTGCCTCTCTGTTACTCTCCCCGAGGCCAGACCCCATGGAGGGTCTCCAGATGGTAAAGCAGGAAGAGTTGGGGAGGAGGGGAAGGGAAGGGAGGCCGAGACACGGGGCAAGGGGCTCGCCCTCCTCTGCCGAGGGATGGCAGAAGTCTTGTTCCAGGCAGAGAGGCAGGGACAGCTGCTGTGGAGGAGGAGGATTACGAAGAGAGAGAAATAGCCTGGAAACAGCCTTGTTTTACACCCTTGTTTTCCACAGAAGTTGTCCTTGGAATCTGTTTGTGGGAGGGAGAAACCACTGCGGAGAAGGGGACCCTCTGCTCCGTGGGGCTGCCCGACGCTCCCACTGCCATCCCTGCCCCTGCACGGCTCCGGGTTATGGCTCGGCAAGGCTTTGGCCAAGGGCTGCACCCCGTTCTGTTGACGAACCTGTATCTCTCATCCTTTGAGCTGGAAATGGAAGCAGGTCCCTGGAGGCACCGCACCCATCCCCAGCCCAGGCACAGCTGACCAGAGCTGGCAGGCCAGGCGCTGCCCGGAGAGCGGGCGTCCGGGCAGGGCTCGTCCTGCACAGCGACTTCACGCTGTGTCTTTGGCATTAACGGGGGTCTCGCGAGCCCTTTGGGCAGGAGGACTGCAGGACTGGGAGAGCAGGGCACCCCCCTCGCTCTGCCAGCTTCAGCAAGGCATGCCAGCCTCTTGGGTCCCAGAAAAAAAATAAAGCCTGCCTTAACTGGCAGGGCATTCCCCTTTGCTGCCTGAAACCAGGGTAACACTGAGCAGTCCAGCAACGCCGTACAGAAAACGGCTACCTGTGGGGCTGCCGTGCTTCTCCCCTCTGCAAACCGATCTGAGCAAACTCCATTCCGCCTTCCAACAGGGCTGACCAGCACATCGGCTCCAGCCTCTCAGCAAGGCAAAACCTCAGAGGTCTCCATGCCTTCAGCGTGCTCCACCGGGATCTCACCGGGCAGAGGAGAACCTCTGTATCGCAGGCTGCTTATGCAACTGGCTTCCCCCCTCTTCCCTCCACCAAATCCCTGGCACACGGGAGCACTGAGCACCCCACCAGTTTAGGCTGCTCCAAGCAGCTGAACCAGAAATCACCGGAGCGGTGCTCTGGGTGCAGCTCCCACAGTAACGTTTCCATAGATGAATCGGTTCAACAAATAAACGTGCTCTGACAAAAGCAATCAGATGTAGTATTTTGTGGCAAGGAAATGAAGGAGCAAGGGAGCAGCCTCGGCGCGGTCAGCGTGAGCGTAGGGTTTCACTGACTACAACGCTCTAATGAGATAGTTGACTTTCCGTAAGTCACGCTCATCTGGATTTCATTACGAGCCGTGGCCGTGAGCCAGGGCTGAAATGCTCTGGCCTGGGTGCAGGACAATTTCAAAACAAAATGGACTCCAAACATCTGGAGAAATGAAGAAAGCGGGAGAGTAACGCGCGGGGCCCAGGCTCCAGCTGATAGCATGGCATCGCTGGCAGACACTCCGGCAGGCAGGGACTGCCCCACGGCCGCCAAACAAGGCCACAGATTTAACGGCTACAGGCGCAGGTACCTATTGCAAAATCACATTCGGCTGAAATCCTTGCCAGCTTCCTCTCCTGAAGTGACATTCATTTTCTGACGAGTTTCATCTCCCCCGCCTGTACTGGTAACCACTGGCTGCGCTCCCTTCGCTGCTCCGGGACGTTTGCTGGGCAACGCAACGCAGCGAGGGCAGCACAAGCTATGGAGCGCTCCGTCGTCCCCCACACTGTCTCTGCTGTCCCCGTGTTGTCAGAATGACCACATCGTCGATTCCAAACACCAGACCCTACTCTACCTCCCTTTTTATCTTCAATTTTCACTGAGAAAAATAGTAACCCCGTTTCTCCCACTGCCGCTGGTCACATTTAAGCAACTGCCCTACGACAAACACTAAGGAAAGGATGAGGAGATTTCACTGCAATTTTGCAGCCACTCTAACAGTTCTTCCAAATGCAAATTCTAAAGCTGATCTGCTTTTATTTTAATCCCTTTAGTCCCTGCTAACAGAAGCATCAAACCCAACCCAGATCTATTAGAAAGCACTCACAGGGATCCTATCCTGATAACAGTGTCATCCTAAGACACTCAAACTATCAAATATGCATCTAATTTTAAGAAAAAAATTGTAATACTTCCTACAGGGGCCATCTGGATTTATCTACTGTGCTTCCAGTAAAGCTCCTGGCTCCTACAACGCTGTGACCAAACACACGTGGTCTTCCAGGTATATCGCCTGATGTCATTTTTACACAAACAGGAGGGGAAAAACAAGACAGGAGATCAACACAACCTCAACAGCTGAGCAAAGCAGCGTTGCAGAACGCTGCCCTAGGCTGCGAAATGCTGGAGCGGCGACAGCAAGCACAAGCACACAGTGGGTTCCAGTCACCAGGCCTGACCTGTATTCCGCTCCCCATCCCTTGACAAAGCTCATTCGAATGGTGCACATTCTGGTCAGCTGATAGACAGCTTCGCAGCCCTGATTCACAGACTGCGCCAAGAGAGCGGCGAATTCCTGGTTGTTAAAAATCTTCAGGTTGCATCCTGTGAAAAAAGAACACAACAAGAACAAGGCATTAGCTTAACTAGATGGAGAAATCTGTTTCTTTCTGAGGATGGAAAGAAACTCGGTGCTGCTTTCCCGTGTCCACACACCGTGTGATATTATACACAGATTGTTTAAAGGCAGCGTTTCAGGAAAGGAATCAAGGCTGCCACGTTTCCACAGCTCACACGCTGAGAAGGAAGCAAACCATGTTACAGGACAGAGAGTGGTGAACGCTAGCGCCCACACAGCAGACTGCGATCCGTGCAGCAAGGCTTGGGATCCTCACGTGGGGCCTCCCTCCATCGCCTTTACAACCCTCCTCTTGGAATTTAAAAGCTTAACTATGACCATAACACTTAGCAGCAGCAGCCGCTACGGGGCCCGAAAGAAGGGAACACACAGATAAAAACTAGGAACTCGCTGGTGTTGGATTTACACGGTGTCTGTCAGCAGAAGTAATGGAGAGGTTCTGAGGTGAAGCCACTCTGGCAAGCCAGGAGTCAGTGCGCAGGGTTAATCAGGCCGGCAGCAGAGCTGCTTCGGCTCTCACCGTCTCCTAAATGGACCTCTCATGTGCCAAGGAATTTCCCTTTAGAGCTGGAGTTTGCCCCCAGTGTTTAGTCCCAGGTAAAAGACTGAGGACAACTTCTTTAACTGTTTTTAGGTGATAAAGGTGAAATATAACAACATTCTTCATAGTATAAATAAATAAATGCCCAACTCTTAAAAAAAATTGTTGCTGTGCTTGCTTTCTCCCAGATAACCAGAAACAAGCTAAACTCTGAAACTTGGCACGCAACGAACGCTCATTTGGGCTTCCACGTGGGCCAAGTCTGAAAAACAACCATTTGGACTCCGATGAAGTGTATTTTTCTAACATCACTTCTGAGCCTGCTCCCTTGGGCTGGACTCACACTGTCATCTGTTGTGGGTCAAACTGCGTACAGCAAAGCGTAACTGCGTGCAACAGCTCAGCAGCTGCAGAAATAACTCCCCGTTTTGGTGACCATAGAAGAGCCCAGCCCAAGAGCCGTGTATCTTGCAGAGAGTTTGAAGGGAAGCTGCGTCAGGCGTGCTGCGGTCCAAGGCGGGGGGAATAAGCAGGGCCAGGCTGAGCACAAAGAGCTACGGCAAGGAAAGAAAAAACTCAGTCAGGCCCGGACCGCCAAGCTGTTCAGGCTTCAGGACTGGATGGGAACAGGTCCCTCCACCACCGTGCCTGGGAGGAGCGGGTACGACTCGATCTTGTCAACAAGGGGATGAAGAAACTGCTTCAAACCCAGCAAAGAATTGAAGATGAGCCTGAGAAGGCAGCCAAAGACTGTGGCAAAAGTGGGGAGAGCTGGAGTCCAAAAAATGTGCCTCAGATGAATCTGCAGCGGAAATGTGGGTTGTTTATGTCTTCAGATGTTGACTCCAGCCGGGGTGGACTCTTGTGATGTGGCTGGAGAATTGAGTCATGTTTGCAACACTGGCAGCTGCTTCCTAAGCATCTGAGAAAGGAAACCCATTAAGATGGGCCAGAGCTTGCGGCGTGTGGATCTCTTCTCAAAAGAAAGGCAATCTTTACCCAAATATTTCTAAACAAAAAAAGTTTGTTTTTTTAAATATATACATACTTCTAAACTGTAAAAAGATTAGCTTTTGTAAAACTAACTAAATAGCTAAATTCCCTTTCGAACGGCGTACTCTCATCCTAGCTCTTTTGCATGTACCTAACAAAAAAGTATCTTCTTCCTAGAGAGATGCAGTAAATTCTCTGGTAATCTTATGTATGTCTGCTGTAAGCAGAACAACAAGGTGCCTGCAAATGCAACTTCCCTAGAGTAAAACTAATTCACAAAGATGGAGGGGGGGAGTTTTATTACAGAATAGAAAAAATTAACAATTTACATCTATTATGGGTGTAAGAAAAATCTCTTACATTCTATTCTTTTACTCAAAGGTACAAACAAAATTATAAACTTATAGATAATTACAACACAATAACAGACTGGTAAAATACTGCACGGAATTAGTGGCAGATTCTGCTCGTGGTTCTGCTTAGATCCTGAAGTACTCTTTCCTCCTACGTGTATGAATGTAGTGCAGACAACTGTTGGAGCACACGTAGCAGCCTCCTATGTCAGTACCTTGATCCTATACGGTATAAAAATGCCCTGATCATGTTGTCCAGTTGCTTACAACAGGGTGAAGTCTCTCATTATTGTCAAGAACAGCGGTCGGCAGATCCATGCCTGCCTCGACAAAGAGCTCCCCTGCCACAGAATCCCCCATCTGCGAACGCTGAAGCCTGCGCAGGGTAAGGCACAGCTCCTTACCTGGGGGAATCTTGCAAACTGTTGCTGGGTGCCAGCCGTAGCGTTGGTTGCAGTTGGGAGACTGGACAAAAATGGCGCTGTCGCTGAGGCACTCGGCAAACACCTCGCCGCCAATGTAGTAGAGTCTTACTCCTCTTCCTGGGAAACACACGGCACAGTTTTGGTTTAGCTTGGAACAATCACCTGCAAAATCTGCACGAAGAGCTGGTAGAGACATAACCCCTGCGTGAGACAGCTCTCAGAAAGCAGCTAAACTATGACGGATGGGAAAGAAAAACCACTCCTGGCCCAGGGGTACTCCCATCAGGGAGCACGACATCTGCTCTGTGAGCGAGTTCAGCTGAGGAAGGCAGGAGGAACAATTTATAAAGTCAGAATTGCACTCGCCGGCCCCGCTGTCAGTCACAGCCTGGCCGGCAGAGATTTACCACCTCCTGGCCTGCTTACTCCAAACATCCTCGCCTCTGCTATTTTCCATACGAACGGTCTATCAGTTAACAAACCATTTTCAGCCTCTTCCGAAAGTCCTCACAGCTGGATACAACTGTTTGTTTACTTAGTGATTTGGAATTAAATCATACAACGTTTTCAAATCATTGCCTTTTGCTTGAGATTACACTGCCTACAAGGACAAACATACATTTCCCACAGGAGTTTACACAAATTATTAAATATCTCAGTTAATAAAGAAACAAATTTCAGGCGTACATCTTTGTTGCTCACATAAATGTTTGCTGCGGTCTTACATTCCTGCTGGAATCTCTTGGTTTCATTTCTGCACAGAGCATAAGGAGCCTGCTGAATTTAAAGTCTGATTTCTGAATCTTGGTGGGTTTTGGGGGGTTGGGGTCTTTTTGGTGCTAGAAATCATCTCAGAAACAAGCCAGGAAAGATCCTCCTGTATGAAAGTTTACTGCTCAGGACAGGGTATAAAGGGGAGCAAAATCAGGACAAAAAGCAGGTTCATTTTTGATAGACCTCAGCAGAAAACACAATGAAACATAAGCAATTTTGCCTTTTTTTAAAAAGGCGTAAGTCTGGGATGTTCTATTTAGCACAAGTTTAACTGAAAACAAAACTGAATGCTGCCTTGCCGTATAAGCAGATAAAGTGGAAATGGAGATGAAAATCAAGGAACGAAGTTTCTGTTTATTAAAAACACAGAAAATAAAACAGTGCAGGAGGGAAAAGGAATACACGAGTTTATCACTAACATCCTTCCAAATACCGAAGAGTGCATGTAAAGGTTTAAATTATGTTTTGATTATATGCAGAAATTTTAGTGTTCCTCAGTGCATTTCTTTATATTACTTTTATGAAAAAATACAATTACTGTTCCTTTATGGAAGACTACCCTGCTAAAACACCATGGATCTTCAAACGTCGCAGTGTTCGAAAACTGACCAAGCTGCATGCCGATCAGCTACAGACAAAGCTTTCCATGCAGGTCTCCACGTTCCACCTAGAAAGACAACGGCTAAGACAAGGAAACAGAAATTACCAATGTGCCGTCTTGTGAGTTCCACCGCCGCGTTTCTGTTCACGTTGGACAGTAAACCAAGGCAGAAGCGTTCCGAATTAGATGGGTCAGTGAAACCATCCACGGTCATAGAGGGCTGTGAGGCGTGGAAAGTCTCTCCTACTCGCTGGTTGAGTTCATAGTAGGATATCGAGCACCAGAAAGCTGGCTCGCAGTAGGTGACAGGCTGCAGATCTGCACAAAATAAAAAGCAAAATGAAACATAGGCCCTCAGGAGGGGAAGGGGGGGGATGGAAAAAAGCGACCATTTTGAAATATTGTTCTGCTTCATTCCTTGGGCTCACTTTAACCACCTAACTTTAATTACTTGACAGGTTTTAATGGGCTGCAGCTAGAAAGTTACCCTTCAACCCTGAAGCTTTTGGCACATGGAACAATCACAAAGAAAGATATTAGCCACTTAGCAAGGGGGGTGTCACTCTACTATCTTCATACTTGGAGAATATGTAGCCTTACTATGAAATGTGGGGTCACTTTTAGGTAGCCAGTACCCTAAAAAGAGAAGAGAAAAGGAAGAAAGAGAAAACCTTAGAAAGAGCAGACCACAAACCTGCTTTCAGTAACACAGGTCTCCGAAACCGTAATGCTGTGCCCTCACACCACGCAGCCAGCAAGCCCAGCTTTCATTCTTACTGACCCTGTTAAGATCTCTCTAGCACTGAGGAAACCGGTAGAGTTGTCTGCAACATGCACCGAATCGTACGTAATGCTAGCACCAAAGCGATTTAAAAATGAGGTACTTCCTTCCAGTGCACTTGATCTCACATTATCAGAAGAAAATCCATTTCCCCAATAGATGGTGGCACATCCTGGGGTTCTGGGTTGACTCAGCCTGCGGACCGCAGCGAAAGGACCGAGGTTCAGGAGCAGACTGAGGCTGTCTCAGGAAGGCAGTACTTCACATGTGTGAAAGGTGGGACATCAAATGGCATCGAATGATCTAACTGCTCCCACTGAAGCCAACGAGACTTCAGCAGAGGAAGGCTCAAGTCAAATATTCTTGGAAATGCTGCACTGGATGGTGCCCAGTCCTGCTGTAAGCCAAGAATCTGCTGAGTGGAGGAAGCGGAAAGCAGACTGAGCTATCGATAAGTGCTCTATTCCCCACAGTCAATGCAAGAAAGAAAAGCAAGACAAGAATCCCCTCCAGTCCTCCCCCCCAGTTTATGACTTCATCCCCATTCAAACAGCGCTTCAAAGCAGAACAGAGCAACCTCCCATCTGGCCAAAGAGTTAACATCAAGCAGCAAAACCCAGCTTTTTCCATAGGCTTTCCCATCTGTTGCTCCTGCAAGGCTTAGGCAAATCTGGGGCTTAAGAGATCAGATCCAAAAAATCAAAGACAGGTTTTTACTATCTCAGCCTTCTTTCCCACTGGAGAGAGTGTCTCCACAGAGGTTTGAGAGTCATTTCTCACCCGGTACCTGCTGTTACTCCATAACCTTTAGAAACAGGCTGAAGCAGCCCAGCTTCAGCCAAAAGACGTGCTGCTTTCCTCTCCATTACTGTGGTGTTTGAGCTCCCAAAGGAGCTAATAATCAGAAAAAACCCTTTGGTTTCTGCTTTGTTACAAGCTTTGCTGACAGCAAATAAGGAATTGAATAAAAGTGCATCTAGGGAACTCTGTAATCCTCAGTAGATCTTCAAAGTTCGTGAATTTTGGAGCTTATACCCATTCCCAGCTTCTTTCACAGTCTCTCTTCTTCCTTAATTATATCATTTGAAAGAAAAATGCTCTATCAGAAAGGAGCAAAGCTCGATGCTCCTGCTCTCCTCCACACATAACACGCACAAAAGAAAAAGCGTGTCTAACTCTTACGGAAAAGGAGACAATGCTCAAAGCGAAAGCTAACGGAAGGCAGCTCAACAGAGCAGGGGCCGCTACATCAATTTAGGAGATCGGGTAAGCATACCTGCTGTTATTCCACACTGTAAACGATTTTTTAGCTTAAAGCAAGCCCCTCTCCTGACGGAGAGATGATACTGAACACATGCAGGAGTTGTACGAGCTCACTGTCCCTGCCTTTTTCTTTTGCGTGACATACTCGGCTGTCCCACCGGGCACTGCCACATCAGGTGTTATTTCCCCAACACCACCCTCATTCCATCAGTGAGCAGTCGTGGCCTGCGGCAGTAATCTGCATGTGTGGTAACGGACTCTGGGCTTCACATGACTCCAGCGCTGTTTGTACAGAGGTACAGCAAACACCGGCACTAATCAGAGCTTCCTCAGGTATGTCCACCCACTTAAAAAACCAGATCATGTTCCACATGACTGTGCTCTTCTTCCACAGCAAGTGCCTTTCTAATTGGAAGGCTGCTCAGCTCCAGAAAAAGCAAATCAACTTTTGTTCATCCTCAAGTAATGTCCTCAGATTGGTGCTCTTCGAGTTACAAACACACCAAAGCCCGTATTGCTCTCTATGGTTTTGTGGTCCTTTCCTTCAGAAGCCACCTCCGCTTGGTTGCGACTCAAGGGAACTGTGGATTCCCCCCTGAAGAATGTACGGAAACTCTCTTTCTGGCTTATTTGCAACTTGAGGAAAAACACAAACCAACAAATCCTATTTTGAAGAAAAACTCGTCTCTAAAGAACGCAGCCAAGCTTTTAACGATGCTGCTTTCTCCTGTGATTTGTGGTCCTAGGCTTCAGCTTAAGCTGTCATGGGATGGGCGAGTTTCCTCTTGTTTTAGAGCTGTCCTGAATATCCATTTTCAAGTTACGGATTTACTCTTTGGGGAGAAGCAAGAGAACGTAGCTCTGCTATAACCAAAGAATCCCGAGGGGGTACACAATCAGTTAAAAGTGATACACTAAAACCAAGCAAATCCTGTCTCCACACAATTTCAACCTTGACTCGCTACAGCTTTGCTTTCACAAGTGTCCACGGGGTACTGGGACGCTACCCACACTGCATCTCCCCTGCAAGATGAAAGCAGTAGCTGTTCAGCTGCGGAGGAAAAAAACTGCTGGCTGCTTTGCATGCTCTACACCGTGTGCTCTAGGCCTAAGAGCGGTTGTTATCCTCGTCTCAATATGTTGGACATACAACGTGTATCAGAAGTTACTATGTATGTTACCCAACTGCACAAGTTGCCACCACATTACTTCTCACTCCCTCCGCAGAAACATAAAGATAAATCGGCGTGGACGCTCCCTTCCCGCCGGACTCTGAGAAGGGCTGTCTGTTCGCTGCTTTGGGAAACGGTGTTTCAGCGCAGAGGCGTAGCTTACTGATGGCTCTGACCACAGGGTACGTGCTTATTCCACTTACGGCTTTTGCGTCAAGTCTTTTGCGGAGCAAACACTGACAATGGATTTCCTGTGCACCGAGGGACTGCCTCGCTCGAAAATAACAATACGCATGCAACCTCAGGCCTGGCCCTTGGCCAGCGTAAACTCCCTGACTTCATTCCCAATGTCCGCATCATGCTGGCAACGCTCCTTTCATTTCGGTTGTTTGCTGTATTTTCTCCAGTTCGTATTCCGTACAGAAGAGATCGTCGGATATCTGTAGCTTCCATTTAAAGCTTATGTTTGACAACTGAAAATTTGACAGCTGAAAAGTTTGGACCAAAACTAGAATGCTACCAAATCAAATGCGCAAGCTGAAAGGGGGAAAAAAAAAATAAATCCCAATATGTTAACTTGCCACACTTTTGTGCCTGGGACTGGAAAGATGAAACTCCCCGACTTCCTTCAGCCCCCTATCACGGTCTCACAGCTTCGCGCTGAAATACATACGCTGCACCTCGGACAAACCTAGCCTCTGTTGTCCTAGCTGGTTTGCCTCATGCTAGCTGATTGCCTGTGTCATTCTCTGGAATCTGGCCGTAGGATTTGAGTCCAAAGTTCAGCTTACACAAAGTAAACTGTCTTAAAAGCTTCAGGTAGTTCTGGTTAAATAAACAGACACCAATGCTGTGACATTATTTTCTTGATGGCAAAACTGGAAAAATCCACCACATGCTGCTGCTGAGAGCTTGCTGATAATCTCCCTCATTACACACTGTTGTGTTTTTACATTTCTATTCAATTTTCTTAACAAACACACAGAGAAAGCCTGACAAAACTTCTGCAGATCAAAGTATAGCCCTAGACCCTGGAGCGTTCTGCTTATCCACAGAATTACACAGCACGGCAAAAGCAGGAGCACCGCAGGTCACCAGCCACCACCTAACTTCTGTCTAGCTGCGGAAAGAACCTCCAGCGCCGGGAAGAGGTTCTGCTCCCACAGCTTCTGCAACCCCTTTGCAGGCGGAAGGTCCGACGGGCTGATGGTGTTTGCCCCTACACCGCTGTCGGCAGCTCCTGGCTTTGGATACACCATCTGCAAGGTACGGATGATGGGGCCAAACTCTTTCCAGTGGTGCCCAGCGACAGGACAAGGGGCAATGGGCACAAACTGAAGCAGAGGAAGCTCCAGCTGAACATGAGGAAGAACTTCTTCCCTCTGAGGGTGATGGAGCCCTGGCCCAGGCTGCCCAGGGAGGCTGTGGAGTCTCCTTCTCTGGAGATAT
>Ga0181612_121261_pt1 | contig 17632 bp, 8 predicted proteins | sample HoacroProtozoa21_FD_119630 | JGI IMG/M metagenome (GOLD analysis project Ga0181612, IMG submission 119630) | Hoatzin crop microbial communities from Cojedes, Venezuel. Combined Assembly of Gp0051906, Gp0051904, Gp0051908 | reverse complement strand
TGCTTTTTTCTATAGAGCTCTGCGCACAGAGAGCCTCGTGGGGTCAGGCACGCAGCCAGGAAAAGCCTCCCATGGTTCATGAGCACACAGGTGTAGTGGAGGTAGGATGCTGTAACTAAAAAGCTAAAGCTAAGACTATGGTGCTGAAGTGTTGCAGCTGACACCTAGAGCTCAGCTGGTAAAAAGAAAGAGTTAGTGAAGGAGGTTAAACAGTGACCAGTGCTCACAAACATTTGTATATCAGATATGATGGTGAAAAGGGAAAAGATGCTACCTTAAGGTTGACTCTAGAATTATTAAAATATCTCTTTCTCTTTAGGAACCTGGTAGTCCTCATATCAGACCAGTAAGTGGCTCTTCCTGTTCAATATGCTGACTTAAAAACCAATCAGCACTAGACACTCAGTGAGGAAATCTTGCCTTACACAGGCAGGCAGCTCTGTGTTCCTCTCCAGTAGGTTTCTTCATTACCACCAATATTTAGAGCCATCTAAATTCTGAAGCAACAGGTTTAATGTCCCCATTGGCCTTTTTTCAGCATTATCTTTTACAAAGCTCTATATTTTTATTCTTCATATAATTGTCCAATCTCTTTTTCAAATGTTAACTCTCCCAGAAGCACTAACAATTTGAGTTTTCTGTCTCGGAGGCACATTGAACAGATATTTTTAGTGAGCCCCTCCAGAAGACACTTGAGCCTTCTTTCTGGTACAATAACTGGAGTATTTCTTGGATGCTACCTAAAAGAATTACAGCTTCCTCTGTCTTTCCTGTGTCACTGCTTTACAATTATCCCAAGGAAACACCAAACCCACTGATTTAAGAAGAGTGAATTTTTGAGAACTCTTGTTAATCTCACCACATTGAAAAATAACTCTGTGTGGATCCTGGCTTTTTCCTCACTCTGCTGTTTCCGATTTGTAGCAGTTTTTTGTGTGGAATATGGAATAACCATATGCAGAATTGTTGTGTTGATTCTTTCTATCTTTCAGTTAAAATTACTTCAGTTCGGGAATATTCACTGATCGATTCGGACGGAGGGAGGTCCGTGTGGTTGCCTGATACGCAAAGTTCATTGCTCATTGTCTTGGCACCCGGGTACTGCAATTGATTTAAATGTTGGACGTTTCCTCTTCTGATCCCCTCCTCCTCAGGCTGCTGAAAGGGCCTGTGTTTTTAAAACAATGGCGATAGGAAGTGTATCGCACTACGCACAAAAGGGAATCCTGCAATTAGGAATCAGCTAGACAAAATGCAGCAAAGAAAAGAGCTGGAGCATATTACAGCTTTAATCACACCATCCTGGTGCCATTAGGAGGAAAGATGGGTCTGACCAGACCTACTAACGATAAGGATAAAGGCAGCGCAAATGAAAATGCTGATGTGTAATGCATTTTGCCTTCCAGAAGAATGTGATGCATGCATACCAAACACTAATAAAGAAGACTAAGGAAGCTCTTCAGAATTATTTTAATGTGAAGCCAGCTACATACTGAATTATGTTACTTGGGGAAACTGAGGAATGTCCATCATTTGAGATCTTAAAGAGCAGATTCCATAAATTTGCCTGGAATAGTTTACATATAACTTGTCCTTCCTCGGGGTCGAGTCAGAAAACCTCTTCAAGCCCTATACTCTGTCTGTCTGTCATTTAAAATCTGCTTGAGATTCCCTTGTCATGCCACGATTGCCAATGGGTCTGTTCCCTTGCTTGTTATTTGCTTGGAAACGGCTTAGTTTGAAACAAATCCTCTCTGTTGCTGGTGTGACAAAGCACTTACAATGGCTGTGCTGTTTCCTAACACGGACCCTGGGTTCTTCCGTATACAAAACTTATTGCTATAAAACTATTTTCCTGTGTAACGGGTCAGGATAACACCTATTTTGCGAGTCTCTTTTTTCTCCATTAATTAAACCAGCTCCATCCCTTTGAGAGCTGGCTTGCTGCTTTCTATTCTCCAGAAAATTTGGCTTACTGTGTACACCAGTATAGTTAGCCTTCAAAAATTGGCTTGCAGTTAGCAGACAGAAGCAGGGTCAGAATTAGTTCAAAATAAATTAATAGTCAGAAGTTCTAACTTGCTAAGCTGCTTGCAATCCACCCTTCAAAGGATATTCACCAATTGCTGTAATTGCTCTCTTCAAGGGCTTCCAAAAAATCCTTGGACATGCTAATTAATGCTGTTTTAGATATATGTTAAGGTATTTGACCTGAGAGTTTAATTCTACAGTTTAATTCCATAATGATTGTAAATGGTAGGACTGCTGCATATTTAAAAGAACATTAGTGTGAATTTAGCTAGCTGTTGGCAGTTTAACAGTGAATAACAGGTATTAAATAAGCATGAAATTCTAGTGGTGAATGACACTTTTACAGGGGCAAGGGCTGGAAGCTCAAGGCAGGAGAAAATATTGCGGCCATCCATGGTGACCTTCCTTTTTCCCTGGATTTTACAGAGTCTTTGCACAACTTTCCCAGCATTAAGACAAGCCTGAGTTGGTGGAAGGGCCTTGTTCTTTCAGGCTTGGATGGCACATAATGAACTTGGTGGGATTTGAACACCTTGATAAGCTGAAGTCACTGACACATCCTTTGCCGATATCACTGGCACCAGGATTTCCCCAAAGATCTGAATTCTTTAGCCACTCAGAGTTAATCATGTCTTCCAGTATTTACAGTGTCAAGGCAGAGGTGCGTGAATTCTACCCTTTCCCGTGCCAGATTTTTCTTTTTTTAAAAGTGGATGTCAAAAGAAATCAATTGCCTAGAGAAAAGAAAAGAAAACAAGTTGATCCTTTTCTTGTTGCTGTTCCAAAGCATCTCTTTGTTTTAGGAACAAAAATGGGGCAAGCGACTTTTTTCTACCCCCCAGTGGCTATATAAATTTCTGCTACTAAGGGACAAACATCACTGATTTGACTGGCTTATTCAAAACAGATCACGAGGCTACAGCTTGTTGTGTCAATTCTCATCATATACTGATGTGACAGGTTTTATGAATAAAATATGGGCAGTTGCTGTCTGGGAGGACGCCACATCTTAGCTACCCCAAACCCTCTGTCCTTGAAGAGCAAAGCTTTGAAAAATTAGGACCATGTTTCAACCCAAGCTGTACAATATGCCTTTCAATGGAGTGTAATATATTGTTTTTAGCTGAATAACTTTCTTCTCCTCTTCTCCCCTCCCCCCCGTCCCTCCCCTACTTAGGGGGGAAAAAAAAAAAGCCATGGCATCTTAAACTAAAGCACACTTCAGTCGGTCTCCCTGTGTGTGCTCTGTGCCAGCAGCCACAGCATTTCTTTCATCTTGGCTTCAAAGTGGTGCTGAGAGGGGGAGGGGGGCATCTAATGAAAGAAGGGCAAAAAAACAAACAAATAAACAAACAAACACAAAATGGGGGAGGAAATGAAAAATAGCAGTCCACCTTTCACATCTGAGCATTGCCTGCAGGCACGCTCTGCAGTGGATGTTGCACTCAGCTTCAGCCCCTTGTATATTTTTTTTTGTTATTGCCACTTCCCATGCTGGGAAGATTCTTGTCATCCCTCACATATTTTATCCGCAGAAAAGGCTGCCCTGCCCTGTGCTTGGTGATTGAGGCTGTGCCCCTGGTGTGCCACACTATCAGTGGTTCCCAAGGCTGCCTAGCCTGGGAAAAGCTGCATGGAAACGGTCCAAAATCAGCATTACATGCATTATTGTTCTTACTCTCTCTGATTAGAGTGCACACAATGAAAACAACAGCAACAGCCTCGTTTTCTAGCCCTCCTCCCAACACAAGGCTGTTCTTAGACTGTTTTTCTTTCTCGGAGTCTTCACAGAGATTAACTGCTTCTGTGCTGGTAGGTCCCAGGCATCCCAGCTGCTTCTCTGGGGAAAGCCCAAGGAGCTTGGTCCAACCGGGAGTAACATTTTCAAAAGTTTGTGGTTGATTTGTGAACTGAAATCCTTTATTTTTAAAAATTGGTCTAGAGGTAGGCTGCTTTGTGTACCACTGGAAAATGCACCACATCCATGGCACAATAATTCCAGTACAGCGAAAGAGAATAGGCAGAAAGATATTTAGGCATTTGTCCCCTGAATGCTTGCACGTTGTGTTAAATGCTGATTGCAACACATGCGATGTCTTAGCAGCAAGTCGCAGCACTTGGGTCTCCCTGAGCCTAACCACCACCACTTCTTGGCTTGCTCCCTGGTCAAAGGCATCTTGCTGTCCTGGCTGAAAAGCACCAGAAAGGATGAAGGATGCCAGCACCCAAACCACCCTCTGCCCTAGTGCCTATGCAGTCATTTGCCAGGTAATAGTTTATATTTCCTGAGGCCATCACGTCTGGATGTTCCGCACCCTGGGACAGCCAGTTTGGGGTGGGATAAAGCTCAGTGTCTTCGCTCTCTCTGAAGAGATGGTATCCAGCGCTCATCCCAAGCACACGGAAATGCCTCTTCGGAGACACTGAGCAAGGGATTTCAGACTGGCTCCTCTCCTCTGCATTTCATATTCCTTGCAAGATATTAGGTGGCTTGTCAGAGAAAGGAGGAAGTGCGTTTTCTTCCTGATTTACGGATTGGATCACGTCCCGGAATGCCAAGTACCTGCACCTTGAATACCTCAAGTATTTGCCAGTAGGCGAACTCGTAAGGCTGCTTCCGAAGAGAACAGTAGATAGCCCTGGGTGCCAAACATGAGAGCAGGCAAATGACAGGAAGGGCTGAATGTGTTTTTACACATAAAAATACCACAAAGTACATTTCTTCTCTAGTTGTAATAGATGCTACTATTTCTCATTTTTTAAAAACGAATACACATATCTGTCTTTGGGACACTATTGGGAACACGTGTAGGAACAGACAAATACTGTAGGTGACGTTTTGTCTTAGGATCCATTTCTGACTTTTTTCCTGTCTCCCAGGTGTATTGCAGAGAGGCACTCCTGATGCCGTATTCCCTTCTTCACAGAAGGAGGTGTAGATGCACTGGGTTCTGCCGCACCCAAGGACCCCTGAGAGCCCCAAGCTTCGTTTCCTCCCAGTGACCCAGAATCTGCAGAGGTAGCTGGGGGGTTAATGATAGATTTTGTTTAATTGCCATCCAGCCAATGAAAGACAGATGTTTACTTTTAAACCATTTTCAGACCAGAGTAAAAAGCACTTTGAAATTTGAATTTCTGCGACATGAAGAAAAAGCAACAGCCCTCTAGTCAGCGCTAGGTCTACTCTGCTTAAGAGGGATTAAACTGAACCATGGAAAACAAAAATAGAGAGTTGCGTATTTCTGTTCTGTCACTTGTTTCAGTGCCACAGTGGTTAAATCTGCAAGTTTTTTCTAACTTTTGCCAATTCAGCATAAAATTTCAGAATCTATTCAGCAATTTTTCTCTACCTTGTGCATCACTTGTGGTAAAAAACATGAGAAGAAAGTCAGTGCACTGTTTTTCTAAGACTGTATGGCACAATGCAGGAAAAGATTTCTTTTATTCTTCAAGAGCTCTAGTGGCATCATATTTCTCAGAAAAATAAGGTTGTCTCCTTTTACGCTAGCAAAGTCCTTATAGTTCAAAGGTAAAGCTGAGCAAACTTCTGCTGTTGTCTTAACTGACGACTACATCTCTGGGCAGGAGTGACCCTTTGATTATCTTTTACGTCATAATTCCTTTAACTCGTGGGGTTACATAAAGAAAAAAGTGAAGAGAGGGCTGTAAGAAATCATTTTAACCAGCTTCTACGAACTTTTCCATGCTTTGGAAACAGCTCGTGTTATTTAGTACGTGAACTGAGATAAATCTGGGATGGGACTTCTGTATCAGAAACATTTCCTCTAATAAAAACCTGGAAACTGGCTGTCATTACTCTTGCTTCGCTTTCTTCCCAAATAAAATAGTTGTGCCAGCCGCTTGTTTTGTTTAGTGGTCTCAGTCAGAGAGATATCACAGCTAATCGCAGTATCATTTTCTAATGTTCACTGGAAGGAAATCTCAAATTGTTCTCAAGAACTTAGATATTAGACTTATTAGAAATCTGATTAAGCAGGGGCACCAGTTCTTGAAGGCAGGATGAATACAACTCCTAGGGAATAGTGAAATAGAAAAATGTCTAAATATTGTTGAAACAATGTCCACAGATTTTTGCAGGAGATTGGTCTTCCTGAAAGTGTGGTTTTTCTCTGTTCTCATGAGTTTATTTGCCTACCAGTTTCTTTTTCATCAGTTTATAAAAGTTCAAAATTTAAAGGGAACTGGCAAAACCTGTCCTGCACTCTTTGCTAATATGCCCAGAATGAACTGAAATTCTTGTTTTCACGTGTGTGCTGGGCAAAGACACATGTGTTGTGTTGTGCCCTGCGCAGTGCCCATGACCACATGTTCATGTCCACGTTGCCATGTGCCGAACAGGAACGTCCATTGCGGGGGAGACATCTATGAATCAAGAGGTGTGAAGCCCAGCCTCGTGTGAGATGCTGTGATTGCCAGCTTGGACAACCCATTCGCCTCACCGAAAGCTGGAGGGAGGTAGGTCCTAAAGTCACTTTGAAAAATAGGTGCTTTAAAAAATGCCACCTTAAATCTACCTAGACCGGTGGGAGTGGTGGCAGCAGCCCCAGAGGCTGCATGGCTGTGGCACCGCATCCCACCCCACCTCCAGGGCAAGCAGGGCTGAGACATCCGACCGCTCCCTGTTTTGGGGTGAAAGCAAATCCACCATGAGGTACTGAAGTAAGCCTGCATGTCAGCTGGGGCCCCGAACCCCGCCTTGCTGTGGAGCCATCCCTTCATTGGGGTGCTTTCTCCTGGCCCCAGGGGGAGTGCAGCTACCTAACCCTTCTCTGGGCTTATTCGTCATAACTTTTTATTTCCATGACAGCAAGTGCACTCCTCATAGTTACACTGCTGAAGTACAAGAAGGGATAAATCCCGTCAGTAAACAGGCTAGGAGGCAGTTTTCTTTCTTTCTTAATATTTTATTTATGGGGAAGAGGCCACACGAATAATTGAAGATGCCTGTTTGCACCCGCTGCAATCTGTGAATGGTTTGAAATGTAAACATGTCAACTCGCAACTGGAGCTGGAGAAACACATGTGCCCAAGAGCTGCAGGCCGTTTGTCTGTCTGTCACACTTACCTTCCCAGCAACCCCGTCCTCCTCTCACGCACGGGCAGCCCAGACGCAGGGCGTTACGGGACTATATGACGCCGGTGCAAGTTTCCATGGAAAAATTGGTGTGGAGGAGAATGGAAACACGCACATGACATGAGGTGAACTTATGGTGCATTTTAGACAGTAAAAAGCAAATGGTATTTCAGACTGTTTTGTTTTGTGTGTGTGTGACATACAAATTGAGATCAGCTGAGGCTCCAATGGTTGCGCATTTAAAGAAACCGAAATGCTGTGCAGAAGTGCATGATGGAAACAGCAGACAAAAGGCCAGTGGGGAGAAGTAAAGAGTGGAGAGGCCTGGAGCGTTGGAGGGGGACATTGGACGAACCTGCTTGCATAGATCTGGTAAGGTGTAACAGGAGACAGAAGTATTGCTTTATAAGAAGCCATAAAAACCTGAAATAACAGAAAAATCCAGGATTTTCTAAGAAGTGACAAGGTCTCCAAGATCTTTTAAATCTGATTTTACTACATACAGGTCAGACACTGAATGAATCAGATACTCAACACAGTTCTTGAAATGGTGTGATTTCTGAATACAAGATCAACCTCAGACATAGGATGCAGTGTAATGAATCAATTCCTATAAATATTAAAAAAAGATTAAGGTTCAAAACTTCTGCAATACTAAAACCCTAGAGCACATGGGAGACAGCATTTCATGCCCTCCTAGTCTAGGATCAAGGGGAGATAGTGAATTGTTATTTAGACGTATTAGATTAAAAATGACGAGTTTGGGAAGATCTCAGGAGAAGTATTTCTGTATCCACTACGGTGAATTAAAATAACAAAATGGACACATCAGACCCTAGAAGAGTTATAACAGGGTCTGTTCTGAATGTACAGAGGAAATCTGGGAGAGGTCTGCAGGACAGACAGAAATATTCAAAGACAGTCATCATTGCTTTGTTCTCTTTGTCAGAGGTGTAAGGAGTGAATAGGATTTTGTAGAAACTCCAGTTAAAGTCTACTGAGTTGAATCAAGCTGAGGAACATACCCTACCAACAGTTTCAAAAATGTACATTTAGTTTAGAAAATGAGGTGGCAAGTGAGCAACAGCACTATGTCAAGAATAAAGTTGGTGCAGAAAAAGAGGTCTGGTGTGGACTTCTCACCAACTTTGCACTGGCGTCACATTGTTGGCTACAGTGGACCCAGCCCTGATTAATTGCCCTTGTCAGTCAGATCCTGGGAAAGAGTCCTGAAGGCAGACTGAGACTCCGAGGGCATGTCAGATGTGACGTTACTTGATTAGAGTCTTAGCTGGGAGCGGATCTATAATGTTTTAAGTTGCTGGCCTGTGCAGTGACAGTGAGCAATAAGAATTGCCATGTGTACAGGTTCTGCCTCCTGTTTCTCCATGCAACTGAAGGCCTCCCTCCAAAATGTATGCATAGCTCCTGTCAAAATCAGTGGGAATTATGTGAAAATATCGGAGGACGGTGAGATCATGGTGCACTTAAGTTTTCATCAGTTGTGAAAATTGTCTAACTGCATTGTTCATTTGCTAAGGACTGGTTTCTGCAACTTAAAGCTTTTATATTAATGATAATAATGCCTAAGCCTTTTTTCTTGAGCTTTCCTGAATTAGGTCATGCACAGCTTGTATCTAAATTTAGTCTGGGTAAGACTGCTCTAACATTTTCTCTTATTTCATATTCATCTCTCTTGTGTCTGCTGGCTTCATTTCAGACAAAGAAAGTAAATATTTTCTCTGCAGGTTATTTCATTTTGTGGGTCTATGATATCATAACAAATGTCAGCTGATCTTATGTAATACAGAGTTGAAGACAGACTGTTATCCTTCCTTTTAAAAATAAACAGATCTAAATAACATGGGTTCATGGTCAAATTAAGTATTTTTAGAGCTATTAAAGCAGTTAGAACAGTTCTCTGCTGATGAGAAAGTCTGCCTCTTTTCCCGGTGGTCTCCTGTTTCTCCTCCACTTGCATTTGATCTCTGTAACACTGACCGTTTTGCTGGTAACAAAGTCGTCATTCACTCATCACTTAGCAAGTCTGAGCACATTTTATGGTTGATAGCTGGATTGCCAGCGTGATCCAAAATTAGCCTCTTTCTGCTCACTCTTACTTAGCCTGTAGGGCCAAGGCAGCACAAAACTCAACGTGTGGCAGGAAGCAGCAAGTGATAGCCGCTGTGTTTCCTTACACCAGAGGGGCCAAGTCCTCTGCTGTTTTGAATGCAGATAAGTCTGTTGTCAGCAGATGAAAATCTGGTCCAGCAACATCGAGAACCCCACCATTTCTCCAGTCTGTGATTTGGACAGGAGCTGGGTATCTCTGCGTGGGTTACAACTGCAAAGCGGCCTTAAAAGGTCCGTGACACACATGCACATCGTTTCTTGCCTGCGCAGGCAGTGGGAGTTGGTGACTGTGTAGGAGGACTGGCGTTCGCACTGCGTCGCTGTTTTCCTTGGTCGGACGCTGTACTCAAGTTTTCTCTCCCAGCCCAGCGGATTAACTTTTGCTGCTGGCAAAAGGGCAACACAAATGTATTTTAAAATCTTTTCCTCTGCGTAATCAAAAGGAAAGGAACACGACCCGAAAGCTGCCGAACAAAGGGCAGACAAGCGCACCCACCCCTTCAGCCTCCCCGTCAATCACTCACACTACGGCTGGCTCTCGAGGCCCGTCTAGGTCATATTATGACTCCTTTATTAGCGTTTAAGGTCACTGGGAGACATGCAAGTGCATCCTATATCAGGAAGTGTAGTATGTCTCGAGAGTGAAATATCTGGCTGTCAGCGGGAGCCGTGGCCGCGGCTCGGAAATCCCGGGAAGCGCCTGGAGGGCAGGCAGGCTCCGGCAGACGGAGGCACTGGGAAGCGGGGCGGCTTTCCTGCCATTCTCCGCACGGGGCTGCCTTCCTCCCAGACATTCCGACTGAGCGTCGGCAGCCCCTTTGCCGCTCCGTCCAGCTGGCTGCGGTCTCCAATTCAAAAGAAAAGGCCTGCACTGAGGCAGGTACCCAGCACAAAAATGTGCCGCCATCTGATCCGGTATGGCTGCTCCTGCAGGAAGACTGATTAGGAGCCCGTAACACGGGTGGGGAGGAGGTGGGTGCCAGACTGCAGCCCTGTGTGAGCAGACGGCAGATTTATTGGCGTATTTATCGGCACTGGGCCGTGGGGAGACTTGGCGAGCGTGTGGAGACGCGTCGACCCACGGCACGCACTACAGCCTGGTGCCTGCCAGCACCCGTCCCCAGCAGGAAGGGCAGAAAAGCAAGAGATGCTGTGCTCGGACCCATCTCCCGAGGTCTTGAAAGTCAAGGCTGGAGGCCTTTCTGGAGCCACAGGTCCTGCAACCAAGATGAGATCGCAAGTGTGAAGATCCTTGAAATGCGTTGGATGATAGTTTCACAGCTTCCTTAGCTGTACCCACATCCACTCTGCCCCTCTTTTACTCTGACTTTAATGTCACTCAGACATAAGCTGCCCTCAGACTACGTGGATTTTTTTATGCAGCATGCCTGACAATAGTTAAATGAAGCTGCTGTTGGCAAAACTTGATGCGAAAAGGGAGGTGGAAACAGGATCTTTTTCCTTATCTACATGATGAAATTCAAAATATTTATGCTGTATCAGTACATGCAAGGATAATATCCCCTTCTCTTTACTGTCCTCATGTAAAAGAGATAGAGGCAGACAAGGGTGTGTAAGCATCAACAAAAATTTTAACACTGAAATGCTTGTCAGCTGTTTTAGCTCTGGTCTTGTTACATGGTGGAGAATCCTCTCAAAACAACATCCAAACCCCAAAAACGTGAATGTTTCCCCATACAGCAGAAAGAGACTATCAAAAAATCTAAATCATCATCTTGATCTGACAGATTACAAACTACAACATCATCTCTAATTGCCCACTGAAAGTTAAGTACAAATAGATGGAGAGAGCAAACTCATGGTAGCACTGATGCCTACTGTAGCTACACAGTTATTCCCATCAGAGATCCCCGTTTTCAGGCGTTATCAACTTCTTTTCTATTTTCCAAATTGGCCTCACCAAACAGTATGTATGTATGCGTGTGTGTGGTTTTACACATGTATGTGTGTATATACACATAGAACACATTTTATTGTTTGATTTTTGAGATTCAAGGAAGTGGAGAGTCAGTCAAAAATGGGAGAAGGCAGCACAGAAGACACTGAGACTGATTTGAGTTCGCAGGCTCTCTGTTCAGAGCCATTTTTCATTTCTCAAAAAAGTATTTGACTTTTTAAAGAGATATTTTTATTGAAATTTCATTAAAAATCCCACTTGAAACACAATTTCAAAGGAAACAAAGAAATAACCTTCTTAAAAAGAAAGCTTAGTAAGGGGAAAAATTCGCAAATTATTGAAGTGTTAATAATACTTAGATTAAATGTCTCAGCTTAAAGGAAAAACTGCAATAACATCACCAATGTGTGGCCAATAGTCATCTTCTAAAAATGCCAATTTTTTTATGAAACATTTTTGTGTGTTTTGATGAGCTGCAGATTAATTTCCTTTTTTTATTTATTTTTTTTTAGCACAATGAAAGGAGGGAAAAAGTCACATTTTATAAATGCTTAAATCTCTGAGTTAAGGGTGTAGTTTTAACTTCCTGGCTCTTAGTAAATTTTCACACAACCAAAGAGATTTTATTAATACAGTTCCTGTAGGTAAAAGGTGGTGTATGTGCATACAAGAAAAAGCTTTTACTAGAGAGTCAGCTTTCCCTGAAGTATTTAGTCCTATGTAGAAAAAAATTTTATAATCCAGTGATAGGCTGTACTTATGGCACATACCCATATGCAGTAGCAATTATGCATTGCCCTCCACACTCCTCTGTCCTATGGGACATCTATGTGCCATTGTGGGACATCTCTGAGCAGCAGCTTTGCTCTGGGTAGCTGACATGGGCATGCACAACATGCCCTCTAAACACCTCGGGCAGTCAGCTCACAGATGCAGATTTGCTTGAGTTCTGATTTTGGCAGTCAGATCAGATTAGTAGGTCTAACTTTATGCCAGCTGGTTTTGACAGGCTCATTTATTACTTTGTATTTAATTATTTATGGATGTACTGCAATAAAACCCATCTATGCCTTGTATCACTGTCTTCAGAAGATCATCTACAATTAACATTATTGATAGCATCCAGAGGGTCAGCTGGAGACTTTTTGGAAATGTTTATCATCTCAACGGGTCTCACGTGTGGTTTTCACTGCTCTTTCCTCATCTCTCCTGGAAGGATGTCTCTCCTGCCCTGGTGAATGTGGCAGCAATACATGAGGAGAAGTGGCAACGGGCTGGGAGTTGTCTCCTTTCCTCTTCCAGAGAGGAACACTGTTCTCCATCGTAGACCATGCAAGCCTTCGCAGGCCTGGAGAAGCTGTGAAGGCTTGTGTGCAATCTGTTTTTCTCACGCAGATCTGAGACCAACAGCGTGACAAACCTGGCTGTGTCAGACATACATGGCAGGCTGAGAGCATTAATAAGCATTTTTCTTAGCTGTCACTGTAAGACAAGTCTCTGCTTTGTGAATCTGTTGGAAGATATTTACTGCTTGGGTAAAAAAAAAGCAACTGTTGGACAGATGAAATTAATTAAAGGTTTCACTTTGCTAACTAAAATTTCATATTTCCCTCCACGTAGTCTATTATAGGTTGCATGATGACTAACCTAAACATTATCACATGACATGCTGTCGTCTTTCATAAATAATACAAGGATTGCTGTAATCCTGCATAAACCCAACTTTAGATGTTGAGAAATATTATGCAAGTGTCCAACACGAAAAGAATCGTGTTTCTTATTCCACCACTCTGGCCAAATACCATGTTGTCTTTACTGGAAAACTGGTGTTCATCAAACAAGTTTAAAGCTGAGAGTGGGAGAGGGTGGGACATTGCATTCTTGAGAAATGACATTATAAATAATACGGTACTGCTTTGTCTTTGTGATGTTAGTAGATCTGGGACATTATAGAGCAAAGAGGGAGAGCACGCCATACGTGCTTGTGCTCCAGCTTCGCTTTTTTCCTCGTACACGTAGACTGCTTAAGGTGATCTGTGCTCGCTGGGGCTTCTCGTTCCCTTCTGCTTCACTTGCTTAAACTTAAAGCTCTAGAATAAGAAATATCAAACTTTTTCAATCTTTTAGCCCATAATTGAAAAGAAAAAGGGAGTGAGAGAAAAGAAAATCTAGTGTGCCTTTTTTTATTTCTATACAAAAAATTAGATGTTATAGAGGAAAGACAGGACTACAGGAGAGGACAAGAGGTTGATTTTGGGAGGCTGTGTCACAGAAGTGTTGAGGTATAAGCATTTTTTCTGCATGTTAGTGACTTTCTGGAGGCTACAGATCCTCAGATCATAAGCACTGAAGAACTATTTTAAAGGTGCCATTTTTAATCTGGGATGCTTGTCGTTCTTTGCATAGTGTTTCACCACCTAAAACAGGGGTAGGGTTTCTTTTTCTTTTTTAATAGGATCAGGACTTTTCCCTTTAGCTGATGTGACAGACAGTATAGTAATATGTGCTTACTGTTCAAGACGTAAAAAAAACCTTTCACTAAGCAGGCTTGGAGGTCTGCAATATTAGCCTGTGGTGCACTGTGCCTGCTTCGGGGGTTTTGATGAATACATCAGTCTCACATGGAGGTGCTGCTGATGTGTGCTCTTATACGCAGGAACTGGGTGGAAGCTGTTCAGCTGAAAGATGCTAATGACCTCTTTTGTCAAAGGAAACAAAAGGAAAAACAGCAAGTGTTTTATTAATTTTTATATGGACTTCTTGTTTTATTATTTTCTTATATGGATTTCTGCGGCTCCCTGGAAACTGGAATGTTGCCAGAAATCCTGGAAATTATCAGGATGCAACAATAAATAGTAATAATGAAGGGCTTTTTTAGAAGTTAAAATCCTTTTCTTGTGGGAGCAATTTCTGAACAGCCCAGCAAGATGTGGAAGCTTGGAACTGTAAAAAATGTGACTTGGCTGCAACAAGTCCAAAGGTTATGCAAGGCTCTTCTCTCCTTACCGTGTTTTTCTTCTTGCTGTTGGTCTCTCTTCTCTCCCCTCTCCATTTCACTTTCCTTCCTTCCCCTGATTCTCCCACCGGCACGCAGCTTTTGAGATGGAAGGAGATAGACTGCTCTGTCCCCTGCCTCTGTAGGCACAGAGGACAGCAGTGAGAAGGAGCTTCTCGCTGCTCGGCAGAAGTCTTTAACATACTGCTGTCCTGCTGCAGCATCAACACCTCAAAACCTGGTAGTTCATGGGAGCACTCCAGATGGCACAGAAACAACAGATAATCATGACCCTAATGAAGAAACAAAAAAGAGTAAACAGTTTTTCTCCTTCCTCTCTAATTTACAGTGAGAAGGGGAGCTGAGCAGGTTGGTTGGAGACAGGGGCTTGGTAAAGGAGAACCACAGTGCTTTCCACCCAGCACTGGCTGGCAAAGGATGCACCCTCGTCCTGCTGAGCGAGGGACACATGCATGGCATGGTGTGGCCCCAGCCCCGACTTCTTTCTTCATAGCTCTGTAAATATTGTTAACATTTGAGGTAGGTTTGGTAAGCTAGAACAGCTTTAAGACCAGAATATAGAGCTTTTTGTGTTTCTCTGTAGGAGAAAGTCCTGGTCAGGGTCTAGAGCGCTGAGCAGCAGAGAACAGAGAGATATGTTTGGGAGAGATCACTAAGAGAGCTTGGAAGCAGGCAGGGTGTTTGCCTGCAAACGTTCCTTTATGTTTCTAAACAAGCAATATAGAGATATTAATGAGAAGACATAGGCTGTGGTTTCTATTCCCTGAGAAGCACAAGGTAGACTACTTCTATTCATCTAAGGACTTGTTAGGTTCATGTAAGCCAGTGAAAGCCTAAATCTTGACTAATAGACATCTGATAATGAACACTGCCCCAAAACACTCTCCTGGTGAGTCTCAAAAGCTCTGGCCAGCTTTCCTGTGCTGATACAGCCTACCATTCAAAAAGTTCTTGGAGTCCTTTGCTGAACCTAAAACCTGATATCTAAACTTCCACTGAAAAGGCTTTTCTGTGGAGCTGTGTCCCAGTCAGCCCCAAGCCTATGCTGGGGTGGGGGGTTATTCCATCCCAGATGTAAGACTTTACACTTGTCTTTGTTGAACTTTGTTAGGTTCCTGTCAGCCCATCATCCAGATTGTTACTGGAGATCTTCATCTGTAGACACCAGCTGGACTTTGCACCCCTGATCACAACTTTGAGCCTAGCAGCCCTGACAATTTTTCACCCACTTTATTGTCCAGTTGTACAGCCCATATCTCACCAATTCAGTGATAAGGAAACTATGGGAGACTGTGTCAAAGACCTAGCTAAATTCAAGGTGTATGACATTCCCTGCCCTCCTCTTGTCCACAGGGTGTCATCACAAAAATCAGTGAGACTGGCCAGGCATAAATTGCCCTTGGCAAACCCGTGTTCACTGCTCCCGGCCCCCTTCTTGTTCTTCATGTGTTTGGTAACGGTTTCTAAAACAGTCTGCTCCATCACCTTCCCAGGAGCTGGGGTGAGGCTGACTAGCCTGCAAGTCCCTGCATCCTCCTTCCTGCCCTTCTTGAGAATGGGTGTGACATTGCCTTTTTCCAGTCCTGAGGAGCCTCCCCCCAGTGCCATGACCTTTTGAAAATTATGCAGACTGCCTTCACAATGACATCAACAAGCTCCTCCAGCACCCTTGGACATATCCCAGTTAGTCGCAAGGTCTTGTGCATGTCCAAGTGGTTAAGTGACTCCTAACTTTGTTACTGTCTCCTGTGAGTATGGCCTCACTCCCACAGACTCCGTCAGCAGACTCAGGGACCTGTGAGGCCTGGGAACAAGTGAAAACTGAGTCAAAAAAGGCACAGAGGTGCACCTTTCCCTTGCCACTAGGTTCCTTATCCTGCTGAGCAATGGGCCCACACTCTCCTTAGCCTTCCTCTTGCTGTCAATGTACTTACGGAGGACACCTTTCCTGTTGTCCTTCACCCCTCCTTGCTAACTTCAACTCCAGCTGAGCTTTGGCTTTCCTTGCTCCGTCCCTACATGCGCAGCTAATGTCTCTGTGTCCTCCCAACGGGTCTGTCCCTGCTCTTGTCTCTGTGTGCTTCCTTTTTGTGCTCAAGCTCAGTTAGGATCACCATGTTCATCCACGACAGCACAGATTGGCATGGATGTCATGCTTGCTCAACTCTTTGCACATTGCCTCAGACCATTCTTGTGCTCCGAGCATCCTGCCCTTGATGATGTGAATACCATTTAGCTGGGCCTGAAGCTCCAGTGTTGCACCTCAGACAGTACTGAGTGCATTTCCCCAGCAGCCATGGCACCTGTGGACACCCTCATCTCTCTATGCTGATTTTCTGTAGCATTTCAAAGCCAGTGGAAGGTTTGGGATTATTTTTTGAGGTTTAAAGTGAGCATTACCCAGGAAAAAGTTCAATGCTTTATCTCACAAAGCCTCTGACACAACAGAACAGTTTGCATAGAGACAAAATATTTCTTGTGAGACAAAAATACATTTCTTTGGGGTCAAATCAGAGAGTCTGTATTAAACACCCCAAAATCTAAAGGTCATCATACATGTCACCATTTTTTTGCCTCAAACATATTTCTGTTCTGCCCTCTCTTACACACACCACAGTAGGAATGTTAAAGGTAAAGAGATAGCTTTTCCCACCTTCCCAGAGCTAATCGCAAAAGACACTTCCTCGTAGATTCTTGTCCCTTTGGAGAGAAAATGAGGAAACAAGCAGCCCAGGATGGCTGGTGTACACCCATCACATTAAGTGCACTATTCCAAGGTGTAGATATTGCAGTAATGAGTGTGCCATAAGAACCTGCATGCAACGGAATAAAACATTATGCTCCACCTTTATGTTTTTTACCGTCCCAATGCATCAGATGTCATATCCTACCTATGCCTTTTCAAAGAAGCCAGATTTGGGCACACTGGAGCAGACATGGATTTCATCTTAAGTTCTAAAGTAAATTCATATATCTTTTACTTTTGAAGAGAGCCTCAAGAAAACATGAGGGTGAAGCATGGAAAGTCTTAAGAGCCTTTGCAGGAAGGTACATAAAATGCATTGGGGAACAGTCTGAAAGCTAGTAACAAGACAGTGTGTTTGCAGCTGGCTAGATTTGCAGTGAAGGTTACCACAATTTGTTGTCTTCAGAGAAATCTTGGTGCTAGAAAGCTCTATTTTTCTGGATTACCCAAAATACGATGCATGATGGCAGATCCAGCGTTAGGACTGAAAAATGGCCCAGGTGGCCAAGAAGGCCAACGGCATCCTGGCTTGTCTCAGGAATAGTGTGGCCAGCAGGAGCAAAGAGGTGATCGTGCCCCTGTACTCGGCACTGGTGAGGCCACACCTGGAGTACTGTGTTCAGTTTTGGGCCCCTCACTACAAGAAGGAAGTTGAGTTGCTAGATCATGTCCAGAGAAGAGCAACAAGGCTGG
>Ga0181612_135083_pt1 | contig 17633 bp, 12 predicted proteins | sample HoacroProtozoa21_FD_119630 | JGI IMG/M metagenome (GOLD analysis project Ga0181612, IMG submission 119630) | Hoatzin crop microbial communities from Cojedes, Venezuel. Combined Assembly of Gp0051906, Gp0051904, Gp0051908 | reverse complement strand
TTGGATGGAGCTCTGAGCACCCTGGGCTGGTGGAAGATGTCCCTGCTCATGGCAGGGGCGTTGGAACCAGATAATGTTAAGGTCCCTTCCAACCCTTACCATTCTATGATCCTATGATTCTAACACACAGTTTAATAGAACACATTGTCTTAACTAGTTCACAGTGAGAAGAGATACTTTGGGGATGCCTTCTAGCTTTCATCCATTTGATCTTTCTGCTCCTGGGCATTGACCATTTCATTTTTTTCACTCTGTGCAGTGTAGGTGGTTTCTACACCACCTCCTATAATGAAGATTAAAGCCTGAGCCTTATGCTGGGAGGTACTTAAAGCCAACGAACCACAAAACAAGCACAAATACCGTCTCCTGCTGTTTTCCTTATATTCTGGGTTTTACTGGCATTCTGTGTGGACACTTCACACCCGACACACAAGACATTAAGGTTTTTATGATGTTGGTATGTCAGGTTTTTTCTTCATGTCTGCTCTTGGAGACTTAACTCTGAAAAGATTTTCAAGGGGAAGAAGGGAATGTGCCGGGTGATGGTGAGACGGATAAACAACGGTAGCATGTGAATTATGCATATTCTTGAGCATTCACCTTGAGGAAGTAGCAGGACTTGGGTAGTGGATGACGGGCAGAGAAGACCTTGAGCAGTAGCTCTGTGAGACTTATTTATTTATCAGTGCCGTCTCCTAGGAAGATGAATTATCAAACAGAAGAGCCTTGAGGGATCATTTTTTGTTCTCATTGTACAAGTTTTGGACCAATAAAATAACTCTCTTTTCTAGTACTGCTGATTAGCTTTACAACAAGCTAGTAAAGCTCACAAGTGAGCAGGATTATTCAACCTGGATATGCAAATAAGAACATATTACAGCTCTTACTGGCTTTTATGACCTTTATTAAGCACAGGGGAACAGTTGAGCATGCATACATTGACTCACACCCAGCCAAGATCATAAACTGCAGCGCAATGCAAGTCCCTTCACTAAGGGCATGCAGAGTGCAGTGAAAGGCTGTGCAAAGCTAGTACAGCTCAATGCAGAACTGATTTTAATATTCATGAAGCTCAAATATCAAGACCTCCTGAGAAATGAACACACAAGAAAGGGACGGATTTAGACAGGAAGAGTTTGTGAGCTCTGTGTGTGAAGGAATTACAGACCGTGACTGCCAGTTGCCACGCACCGGACTTTCTGAATCGCACAGTACGTGCAGTTGCTGCACAGGACTCGTGAACTGTATCAGCTCGTTTTTCTGAACAGAGCATCTAGACCACTTTAATATGCCACCTGTGAGTACTTTTTGTATGTGTTCATATAAATTCCCTTCAGTGTATTTGGTATTCCAAATCAGTGGAGGGCTCGAAGTGCCTGTGGTTTATCCTTGTGAGCACTCCTCCTTGTGTAGCCTGGGATGGACTCAAAGGACCCCCAGGGTCTCCCTTGATGGTCAATACTTTTCAGCATCTCAAATCTGCTGTTTTATTAGCCATTAGTGGGGGAAGGGAGTAAAAGGGATTACAGTGGATTTACTGAGAGAGTATCAAGGTTTGAAAGTGCCTTCTACATCATGGGGATTGAGAGGTCTGAAGTATCTGCTTCTGTTCTTGGATCCTGCCTGTATGGGAAGGAAGAGCAGCTCTCACCTCTGAAGCTGCTGACTCAGATTTCATGAACTTTTAGAGGATTACTAATGGCAGTCCAGCTGACCCCGTATGACCACACACTAAGTTTTGAGTTTGAAGTTTTTGCTTCTTTCTCACCTTGCATCTAGGTTTTGCAAACTGATGATGTTGGTAAGACGCTATCAGATTAGGAAGCTCCTGGAGTTGTCTGCTTTATCGATATGTGTACAGCCGTACTGCAGACAGAGGTAGCTGTAGTTGGCATGCAGGCAGCCCCCTTTTCCAAACCTCTGCATGAACATCCCTGGTGGTTGCCAGGAAATTGTCTCTGGTTCAAGAAACTTGGTGAGAGTTGTCCTGCCCCAGCTCCCACCATGACTGCAACCACCAGGGAAGCTAGAGAAGGAAGAAAACAAGCCAGAAGTTTTCCCCAAATTGGAAGTTTGCCTTTTGTTTGTAAAAGCACTGCAAGACTGTGTGTAAGAGGGCTGTCTCTTTATCCCTGCCATAACCATATTATTCACTAATGGTAATGTTATGGGTGAAACCTGCAGATCTGCTTTGGGATCTGATGCCGTGATAGCAAATAAACCACGGCTCTTAGAAAGAGATGGTCCTTTCTCTGAAGTACTTCAATCTTGTAAATATAGATACACTAAGAAAATTATCTTCCTGGAAAGCAACTGATCCAAAGTTGGACACCAGGACTTCCATACTGCCAGAAACAGAACGGCACGGGAGAATTGATATTCCTGTATGATCTAATAAACATCTGTGGTTCTTTAGAAGGGCAGGCTGTCACAAGACTTGCCTTTCACCCTATTCTCGCTGATGGTGTAGGGTGGAAGTCAGTTATCAGAAGATACATCACAGGGTGGTTCAGGCTGGTAGGGAACAAGAGGTCATCTGGTCCAGCCCCCCTGCTCAAGCAGGGCCACCCAGACCAAGTTGCTCAGGACAATGTCTAGATATCTTCTGAGTATCTCCAAGGATGGAGACATCGCAGCCTCCCTGGACAGCCTGTGCCAGTGCTCAGTCACCCTCCCAGTGAAAAGGTTTGCAGGAAGGCGAGGGGGATGTTTGTCTCTGCTCCTGAGTTCCCAAGCTGTAGTCCCTGGCTGTCAGCGGGCAGATGAGAGCAGCGAAGTGGGCTGCCATTCACCAGTCCTATAGCAGCAAAGTTTGAGCTGCAATTTGACACTCCTGAAGTATAACAGTGGCACCAGTTTTCTTTTAACATTTGTAATTTTTCTTCTTGCTATATTAGAGACTCATAATTACAAATTCCAACTTAGACCTCTTATTAATCATCAGCCCTCAACACTGCAAGCCTCAATATTTTGTATTTTTAAGGCACGGATAGCCTTTATTTGATCTTCCATCACTCCAGATAAAGTGGCATTGCCCTAACGCTGCACGTATAATCTGTTCGTAATTGGAAGAGCTGCTTCAGGCATCTTACCATTCGAGCTGCGAACACAATACTTCATCATTACAAGTTAAAATAATGCCACCTTCGTAAATTAGAATTCTGTATACTCTTTTTGAAAAGGAATTAGTATTTTCTAATATCTCTCCTGTAACAAGCACCTGCAGCCAGTTACTCCAACAGAATAATTTCTTCACAATTAACTGTGCAGGTTTCTCCTCTATGAAAGAACAAAGTCTCACATTAATGTTATATTTTGGTCAATAATGGGTAGTTGCGAAGGTCAGGGTGTCTAATACCTGCAAAGCCTCAATAGTTGAGTGGGGGGTTACAAAGATTAATAGCAAAATGCATAAAGAAAGCATTAGAAAAACCTTTGTAGTGAAAACAGCTTGTGCCCTGTTCTGCTTCTAAGCCTCACAAGTGCTGCCGACCAAAGTGCAGGAAGGAGTGGGATTAAGAAAAAGGGGTCGATTTGTCAGTGGCAAGGAGAAATGTAGCCCGCTGAGTTTTCTGCTCAAAGCCCAGCGGAGGGATGGGTGCCTTAGGGTCAGGGGTAGATCAGGAAGATGAAACACTTCTTGTGAGTCAGGGGTTCCTCCAACTTGGTGCTTTGGAAACTTTGCAGATTTTTCAGGGGAGACAAGATGAATTTAGCGTCAGAGATAAAGAATAAAATATAAAATAATAGGATGAGGACGCTGCTGGCAAATATGGGTGTATCTCTTTAAGCAGTTGGATCAAAGACTCCCAGAGATTCCTTCCAACTGAAATTGTTCCAAGATTTTGTGATATCCACATTGCAAAAAAAGACTTCCAAATACAGCAGGTTAAATATATTACCAAAATCCTCTTGGAAGAAAGAACCTGTTTCAGGGTCATAATCCTCTCCAAAAAATGAATTTATGTTCAGGCAAGAGCTAGTATCAGTATCATTGTTGTTATTTTTATATGTTGAGTTTGTTTCTTACAACTTTATTAAAAATGCCTACAACTTTATTAAAAATTTTGTCTTTGGTAACATTAGTGATGAGCAATAACAGGCAGTAGAAACGCCACATAAGTGGATATAACTAGTGCTGTATTCATTATAATCAAATGGTGTTACAATAAGGTTTTATCAGCCCAGTGAGCTGGCTGAAGGAGAATTTCAGCACTCCAGATGCTGAATCTGGTACCTACCATCTCAGAGGAACATTAGGGTAACTTTTTTCTGTAACATCACACAGGGAGCTAATGCCAATATATCCCCTCGTTGGTCCCACATCCTTCTCTACGCTATTGCTCTCGGAGGCAGCATCCTTCTGTTTTGTTCACCTCCGTGGCATAACACTCTTCCTGTTCATACCCTCAAGTTCACATGTTTGACAGCATAATTCCACTTTGTTCTTCCCTTGTGTTGGTGCTAGTGGTTATTAGGCTTGCTTACACACTCCTCCTCCTGACCTCAGTTCTCTGTTTCACCGTGCACTGTTACATTCACTGTAACGCTTTCCGTCTTGCAAACAGCGCATGACTATTTCTGAAGGTTCCGAAAATTGGAGATTTTAAACTACCTTTCATTTTCACTAATCCTTATGGAAAAAAACAATTTAAAAAAGTGCTGGTGGTTGCAGTTTTTCACATAAGTTGTTCAGGAGAATGCTTGCAGGCGCTGAAAATCACTGGCTGAGGAACAGTGTCAGCAAGGAAGAGGTCGAAGAGACCCAGTGTGGACCTGTTCGAGTAAATGGGCGTTTTCCCTTATGCGCTGAACAGCAAAAGGTTTAGGAGCTGCAGAGCACCAAGAGATAACAATGTTTAAGAAAACAGTGTAAATATTCCATTGCTGTCTTGCAATAACTTTGTTTTATTTAACAGAATAAACAATACGGTGCCTTTGCTATAGGGTAGTGAGCCACAGGAGATATTTCACAGTAAATCAACATTTACTTCCGTGAGAGAATTTCGCGGCCCGGAGGCCATTTGAACAAATGGATGGGAATAGATGGGAAAAAGCACCGTGGGGCTAGAAGAGATTTTAGAAACCTTTTTACTGCTTTTAATGTCTCTGTAGACAGAGCAGGGAGGAGCGAGGAGGACGTTGTACAAAGGGGGGGGGTGTGTTTGCTGATAATTTCATGTTAAATTGCTTAGTGTAATGTATAGTCTTACATGTAGTTATGGGTGGCTTTTGACAATCTGGAGCTTTGCTGTTAAATCTATTTGACTTTTTATTTCATAAAGAGAGGAGGAAAAGAAATGCTCACTGAAACTGAAATTTAGAGGAATTAATGTTTGTTACAAAAAAAAAAAAACAAACAACAAAAAACAACAGAGCTAAAAGTGCCCAGATAAAACCTGAGGCTAGGTTCTGTAAATATATAAAATCCCTGTAAGAGAAATAGCTATTGTGGATGATCTTAGATTTTTATTTTTTTTATTTTTTTGGTGATGCTAAGAGAGAAAAATGTTAATTAGGTATTATTATTCTCACAATAACGCCTGCCCAGCTCGTTGCTTCTGGAAGTGACCGCGGTCCTCTGCCAGGGAGCGCGGTGCGGGCGGTGGCACGTCACCGGTTGAAGCGCTGCCCTTGCCAGCGGGTTATGATTGCAGCACACTTGGGTTGTGAGCTTCTGTGAACAGGGCCGGCTTTTCAGAGTGCGTCTTTTCATGTCCATATATTTCAGAATACTGAGTGAGTTTTCGTAGCTTTTAGGCTTTTCAAACTCTTCCATCTTATGTATTCCCTTTTACAGCCCTCTTGGTATCTTCAGCTGAATGCCATCTCCTCTGCTGGTCGTGACCATCTGCCTTTTGCTTCCTCTTTACCAAAAGAAAAGGAAATCCTGAGAGTGGTGTTGTCTTGTTACCAGTTGGAAATGGAAAGGTTATTAATACTGATATTTATGAAATGCTTCTGGGTTTTGCTTGGAGAGAAGCAGCTGCACTCATTTAGTGTGAAGTTATTGTCCTTTGCTACAATTATTATAAGTTATTGTCCTTTTGCAACAAATGCTACACAAGACCTGCAAAAAAAAATAGTTTTAAATCAACAGGACTGGATAGCTTGCTCCCAAGTGCCCTAAAACCATCGATGGAGGGGATTTTGGATGTAGCAATTTATTAACTACTAAAACAGATAAGTAAATAGATCTTGCAATGCTGGCGAAATTTTAAAAGACTGATCAAGGCTAAATGTGCTAATGAACAAAACGGACAAGTGTGGGTCACCTGCAAAAGTAATGTTACAGTATGGTAAAAGGAATCGAGTTCTTGTCAAAGATACCATGGATGTATGCTGTAGTCAGACACACACTCGGGCTCTGTGCAGGAGTAGCAAGATAAAATTCAATGTATTGTGCTACAGAAGAGATCAGACTAAATGATCTAAAGGTCTTTTCTAGGCTTAAAATTGCTCTGTATTTCTTTTGCCACTCACTGTGACAAAGTCACACGACCACCTGCAGGACCCACTATGAATCTCACTTGGAAAAAGAGTTATCAGGTCATTCGTCTTAAACGTGCCCGCTGTGTGACGGAGCCGTGGCAGGTCCTAGATACCCCTGTGAATAGTTACGTGCTTTTAATTAGAAAGTGGTGCAAGATTTACACCAGTGTTCGAGCCGCGTTGCAGCCCTTGCCCTGTGATATGCCACCGCAGTTAGGTATTCTGCCTGCGTAGCTGCTGGGAGAAGAGATATTTTCCAGGGAATCAGTCATTTTCAGGAGCGCGTCAAGGACGAGGGCTCGCGTGCTGAGTCCAGCCAAAAGCAGCTGGGGTGGGAATTCACGGCTCCTCCTTGGCCCCCCGAGTTCAGCTGCCTCTGGGCAGTGATTGAACCCTGGGCCCTGCACACTTAAAAAATGTGCTTTTAAGAGTATTTTTGGAACTGTTGTTTCATGGAAGAGCAGAAATATTTTTTATTTTGGGAGAAGCAGTGCATGGGCATCAGAAATTCTTTAGTGAATACGTAGTGTTAAAATACTGCATGTTGAAACTGTGAAAGCCTGAAAGTGTTTTTAAAGGCTTGTAAAACAGTTCCGTGTCATTGTATGCAGTCATGTATGAGCCACCGTATATTACATGGTACAGGTACCCTTTGCATCACGATCCATGAAGGAAAATGCAGCAACTGGAAATCATGTCCTTTGCCACGAGTTCAGCAGGGCACAGAAATACGACCACAGGCAACAGTACCATCTGATGGGTCTTGCTACACTGCAGCCCTAATTCCAATTTGCCAGAATTACTTTTTTTTTTTTTTTTTTTTGAAGGACCTGAAGGTTGAATATGACCTGCTGGCCTTCACCAATAGAGGCTGACTTCCAGCCCTGAAGAAGTTAGTAGAAAATTTTCCTTCTTGCCACACACAGTTCCACTAACTGCTGTGTTTGCAGACACCAGTGAAGCTGCACTAGATACAGGTTGGAGCTTCATTTCTTTGTTTGTTTATATCTGAATATCCACGGTGTTCAAGAACTTTAGTTCTGTTCTGCAATGCAAAATAAATCAGACTCAATTTGTCTGCAGTAAGGTTATATACCAAAATCGATTTAAGTCATCTCCAAATCTTGATGCAGTGCAAAGGGTGTTATACGGCTGCTGTGTGTCATGGCTGGATTGAACTTCTCCTTTTGCTTCTTTAGTAGAGCGCTGTAACAGGAAAACCATGAAAATGTCTTAAAGTATGTAGACCTGGTAGATGAAGTATTTATTTTTCATTTTATGCTCTGTGTGATATAATTATAGAATTATGTGATATTTGCAAAAAAATAAAGCCCTATTCTTATGAACAGCGAGGAGTAGGGATGATGCTGGTCACTTCGGTCCCAGTTCCCATTTTTAAATATCATACTGCAGGGATAACAAGACATAGGGGATCTTCTGCTGTTAGCTACGCACTGGAAAAGAAACTGTTGTTAGTTCAACGAACACAGTTTTAGCCCTTGCATTAGAAGGCAGGAGTCCACCGAGTCCCATCCATGGGTTTGCTGTGGCAAGAATCTGTAAATAGTGTTGATGTGAGCATTCTGATATGTGAACGTGAATATCCTTCCTCTGTGCCTGGATTAAATTTGCATTGGCCTCTCCCCATGCTCTGCAGAAGCAATACTGAATGCCAGCGGTGTGATTACTCCTGCCCTGTGCATGCTCCCTGCCCTGCTCCATCAGGAGTCGGACGTGCAGGCGTTGTCCGGTTTCTGCTGTCAGGATGAAGTGCAATGTTTGCAGCCCTCTGCCTCTCCTGCTGCAACCAAACAGGAGTAAGTCCAGACTGACTTTTTAATTTCTCTTTTCTGAGGAAGAGAAAATAGATATTTGTAGCACGCATCTGCCATTTCAACTTTCTGAAGGTCTCAAAACCTCCCCCCCACCATCTCCCTACCCACCCAAGACCAAGTTCACTGCCTCTACAGATGGTGGCGTGATCAGGGGAGCTTCTGGTATGAGTGGGGCACCCCATGTTGACATCCAAAAGCTTATTCCAGCCTTCGATGCTTGCTGAATCAGGTAGCATACCTGGAATGCTGTGCATTCCTGGCAGCATCCTCACCCACTGTTTGAGAGGGGGGTAAATGTTGCCCGACTGCAGTTTCTGATCATGTGAAGCAACAGTGAAAGACCCGGTGGTGTTCAGGACGTGTTCTGCTCAGACGGGCTATGGGCATACTGTTAACGTAACAGCAATATAACTCTTCAGTAGGCAGTGTTTTTTGTTCCTAAAGCTTTTTTTTCTAGCTTGTCTTAATTGCATTAATGGGTTTCCCAGTCCTCCTTGGGAATCTGGATCTCTGGCACGTGAGTGGCAAGGGAGGCATTTGGCTCTTCAGTTCGTGCTGAAGAGGAGTTTTGAGTTTGCTGCACTGTTCGTGTGAAGGTAGAGGTGGGGATCCCCTTAATTACGCTCCGCCTCCAGCCTGTCTGTATTAGCAAGGCTTCAGACCTGACCTGGTTCCATCCCTCCTTATCAGTGTTTAAAAGAAACACGTGTGGATGAATCTAGTGTGCAGCCCATCTTTGGTGCGTAGGCAGTGCGTAATGATGGCTGTGCATGGACCAACGTGTGGGCAGGGGAAGGAGTCTGAAGGACAAAGAGTTGTTTGTGTGTCCAGTACGCAGTGCAGAAATAAGTAAATACTGTCCATCCACCCTTCCACTGATCTAGCGAGAGGGCAGCCAGAGCGGCTGGTCTCCGGGTTGTGAGGCTCAGGACGTATCTCCACATGGCCAGGTGATTTTCTGGTGACTCAGCTTGTGATTTGTGTCACTGACAGTTCCCTGCGTGGAGACGGCAACTTGTATTTATTAAATAATTCAAACAATTTTTTTCTCCCCGTGTTCAGTAGCTCCATCAGGCTGTGAAACCAGCCACGCTGGGGAACTGTCTGTGAGCTGGCATTTCTGGGGCTCTTCTGAGCCTTATTTATGACAATGGGTGATGCGAATTCAGTAGTTAATCAAGAACGAGGGTTAGTGTGCATAATTCCTGTTCTTCATTTCCAAACAGGGATGTCATTTGAAATGGCACAGCACTTTCTGTGGTTACTGGGAAGGTGAAATCCCAGTGCTGCAAAACTCAGCTTCTGTCTACACCGCTGGTGCTGGCTTGAGCCTGGCCAGGACAAAGCTGGACAGGAGCTATCGGGCAACAGTGATATTTGGACATATTTATAGCATCTGGAGGAGTTAAATAGAGCTTAGCAGACCTGAGGCATCATATTTCTTTCTTGAGCTGACACTCGTAAACACAGCGCTTTGAAATTGTGGAGCATTATGTGCCATAAGCACTAAGTACCATTATTATTCTGCAGTCTGTGTGTAATTTTCCATTCTATGAAAAATTTTCCATATCCTTAACTGCCATCTTAGCTATTAAAGATTGAAAATGGCAATGGCATTTGGAAATTTGGAAGATAAGTAGCGGTCGGTTGAAACCACTGAGCTCTAACTTTGCACCCCAGTGTGTTGCACACCTGGATGGCTCGTGGTTTACGTTAGGATTCTGGCTCAGCTGCTACTTAGAAGACAGATATTGCTACAGACCATCAAAATTAATTTCCACTGTTTAGCTGAAATGAAATCAGGGAAGAAATCCTGTGTGTTTCCTATAATCAGAATCTATAAATACGTTGAAAAATCATAATCGATCCCAGCATATTTAAGAAGAGACTACAATGCCAGGAGTTAAAATTAGGTGCTTTTTTCACCTAAATAGGCTGTAATAAGCAAAGCATAGGCTGAGAAGTAGTATGCATGTATAGGGTATCTTTTAGTATTTGTTTGTGATTGGGTTTTTTTCAGTTTGTTTTGGGTTTTTTTTTCCAGCAGTGATGAATGAAGTACTGGATTTTGGGGTGCTACTTGAGAGAGCCTTGGGGTGGCAATGGATTTAGAAACTTGTTAAACCTCCAAAAATGATTTTTTTTTTTTTTTTTTTTTTTTTTTTGAACTTGTTGATTAGGGGGAAGATTTTCCCAGCTACTCTTTGAAGTGGCTTTTCTGATGGCAAGACATTATTGTGCGGTAGTATTAATGCTGCAGAGAACGGTACAGAGTTTCCTGAGCAGGGCTGCGTGCTGGCTGTGCCAGGGCAGGTTTCAGCGTTGCTTTGGTCCCAGATTTCTGTTACTGGAACAGGTTACGCGAATGCAGCTGCCTCCTCCGTTCTGCAGGTTTCGGTTTCATCAAGCAAAACTGAAAAATATCAGAAATTCTTTGCTTGAGACAATATCCTGTATTTTTATTCCCCACTCTTTTCCTGTTCCTTTCTTTGGTAAATTGGTAGGAAAGGCTATTTCCAGTTTCCAGCCGCTCCTTTAAGTAGCAACTTGAACATAACCGATACCAATAAAAACCAAGAGTTTGGTCAACTTTGAGGGACACGGGTGCCTGATTTATTCCCTCGACATCTCCAGAGGATTTTGCAAAGTCCACCAGAGACAACAGAGAGGTTCCCATTACCTTAATGCCCTGGAAGAAGGTCTACAAAAAAAAAAAGCGGCTGTAAGGTAGAGGAGTCCTCATGTGCCGGCATTGCCTGGAGGACTCTCCTAAAAGGTTGATAATGAAACCAGGTTTGACAGGGCTAAACTGAGATACGAGGTGCTTTCCACCACAGCTATATATGCATGTGTGAAAATAAAAAAAAATAGTCCATAGTATGAATCAAACACTTCTCAAGTATCTTCGGTGAGATAGGGAGCAAAATGTTTCTTTACTCTCTTAATGCAGTTCTGCAGTCAGGCTCTTGAAAGTTGAAAAAAACATAGAGTAGGATCAGGAAAACCATATGCATATCACAAAGTTTCTCAAGTTTGCTTGTTAAACATAACCATTTTCTCCCCTGTTTTCTAATGTTATGTAAAGCTGGTACTTACTTCTGTATTTCTTTCTGCTTCACAAGATTTTTTCGCATCTTCCCATTAGGCTGAGCTGCCTCTTTGGCTTTACTCCCCAGCAGCAGGCTGCACGTAAATCCATATTCCAAATACTTGTAGTCTAGGGACCTTTGGAGAGACAGAGAAAGTATTGGTGTATTCAGATATAGAATTATGGTTTATTAATTGCTTGGAAAGATATTTCAAAATATATGGTCTGTCACTTTTACTACTCTTTTTATTTTGAATTAACTGGTTAATAAGGTCAAATGTTCATGTTCTGGATCAAAAAGGCACATTTACTTTAAATAAAACACATCAAGTACCGCAAGTTACTAAAGGGGATCAATTAACTCAAAGTCCTAAGGTTTCCTGATGAGAATCCCAGAGTCTTCCTGTGACTTCTGGACCCCAGCAGCCTTTTCAAACAGATCCCTCCAGTCCCGAAAACACTCCCACCTTTTTATGAGCCTTTTCCATTGTTTTTATAAACCTCGTTTTTCCTTATTTTGCTACCTTTTCTTGCCTTCTGTCCTCTCCACTTCCCGTCATTCCTCATCTTAAAGAAATTCACCATGAGGGTGGTGAGACACTGGCCCAGGTTCCCCAGAGAAGCTGTGATGCCCCAACCGTGGCAGTGTCCAAGGTCAGGTTGGACGGGGCTTGGATCACCCTGGGCTGGTGGAAGGGGCCCTGCCCATAGCAGGGGGGTTTGGAACTGGATGATCTTTAAAGCCCCTTCCAACCCAAACCTTTCTGTGATGCTATGATCTTAACCATGGCTAGCAACGAGTCACAAATACGTGTTACTTGGATCCCTCACTAAAGCCACGTGTCCGTGGAGTGCTGTGTGCCCTCCAGCCCATGGAAGGGTCAAGCACAGCGATGCCCGATGGAGGGACAAAGCAAGGTGGTACTGATGGGTAAAAACATCCTGCCAAAACTGTACCAGTCTGGTTCAGCAGAGCTCCCTCGGCACCGAGCCAGCTCGAGCCTTGCCCAGCCGCGATGCAGAATTAACCCAGCGCTCGGTCCACATCAGCCAGCTCTCACCGCGTTTGGACTAATAACAATGCTGTGCTGTCAGCAGCACAGAGTCACCTTAAAAGCAGCTTTTCCTTTGTCTGTGGGAGTATGGTGCCCTGGCACAGGCTCCAATCCAGCAAAGCGCAAGCGTTCTTTATGCAGAGCTCTCAAACAGGGAGGTCCTTCTTGTGTCTGGGGATGCCCGAGTTTGGCTTCCTACCTTTCTGAAAAGAGACACTTCCGTCAGCATACACCAGATAAAGCAGCACCTGGCTCTCATGATTATGCCTTGCTGGTAAATATCAGTATTATTGCTAATATGGTAAAAAAAGAAAAAAGAAGAGGACATCTCTAGACTGCAGCAGCAAGCAGGTTCTCGTCATCTGTTTTGTGCTGCTCCCCCCCTGCAACGGGCAAAGCTGTGAGCTGAAGGGAGAGGCACATAGATGCTCTCTGAACTGGTGTCGGGCACAGGAGCACAGAGTGGGAGGGAAGGGAGAGCGGCAACCTCATGGAGGATCTCTCTGTACAGAAGGAGGAATCTGGAACAGATGGAGAAGGAGCAACAATCAGAACCGTTGTGCAGAGATTTCAGAAAAAGTTAACACCTCAGGAAAATGATCCCACATGAATAAGAACTTTATGCTTCTTGAACAGGCTTTCAGTTCTTTTAAAGAACAAAGAAAACATTCAGAACTTCAGGAAGCACTTTGACTGAGCACTGGCAGAGGTTGACCCAGAGGGATGGTAGCATCTCTACCCCTGAAGATACTCAAAAGCCACCTGGACACGGTCCTGGGCAACTGGCTCTAGGTGGCCCTGCTTGAGCAGGGCGGTTGGATCAGCTGGATCTACAGAGGTGCCCTCTGACCACAACCGTCTTGTGATTCTGTGATTAAACGGGCGTTTCCAGGTCACAGGTTACCTAGTCTTGTAGGACCCCAAGCAGTGGCAGGGTGCTGGAGGTCTGCACTCTCACTCTGTAGCTCACAGAAATTTGAGAATTTTGGGGGATGAAGGGTCTCACAGCTGTTCCAGGCTCTTGAAAGTTCTCTTGTGGCTTGTAGTTTTCCAGAAGCAGAGAAGCAAAGTGGTCTAGAAGACCCACATAGAGGACGTATGCATCGAAGGGTAGCCTGCGGCTAGTCAGCACTCAGTGACGTGGGGCAGGTTTTCTAGGGCTGTGGGACTAGGGTCAGGCTGTTGGCTCTGAGATGTGCCTTACAGGGAAAGCAGTGAAAAAACCCACCATCTGGGCTCCCGTTGCTGAGCTGCACTGGATCACCCTTACACAAGGGCTCGTGGCAGGGGTGGAAGTCTGGTAGAGAGAGGATTACCATGTACTATGTGTTTTTGTAGTGCATTGCTGTAAAATAAACCTAGGAAGTGTCTGTGTGATGTGGACTGATCCAATACTTCCCTGGCTTCCCCTGCTTGTATCTTGAGATAGCATGTACGTACACCAGGACAAAAAGACCAAATAAATAAATGCCAATAGCCTAGGCAGGCGTTTATGGCTCCGTGCAGTCTGAGATGGTAATTCAAGACCATTTGGTATTATCTGGAGGGGGGATGAGACCACGGTCATATTTGACTTGAGGACCTTTGGTACCAGAGGAAACCATTGTGGCCCCAGGAGATAAAAGTGCTCATTTTGCATGAACTAACTCTAATAACTTTTAAAACCATATTTAGCTTTATGCCTGCATCATACACCACCTTCTTCCTGCTGCTTTCATAAACCTTTCAGAAAAGCAGAAAATGGGCAAATTATCACAGGTCCTATCTGAATGCACTATACCTGCATAAAGCAGAAGTGTGTGGATCAAGTGTTAATGATTTTGGAACCACAACCTCAAAACTTTATGTGGAAGGGGAAAGAAAATACCCTCAAACTTGCTGTTAAATATGTTAGACCTGGTTAAAAAATGAGGAAACGGAGGTGTTTGCTCAGCGATGCACAGAGTACCAGTTTGGATTATATGAGTAGCTGCTGCAGAAGGTTAAGAATTTAGCAGGATTAAAGGAAATGATGATATTTAAACTCAGTTTCTGAAGGCTTATTAACCCCAAGTACCACTGAATAAGCTAGTTGTTAAATATTGGGATTAGAAGGAAACTGTTCCTGAATGGTAAGTTATTTTATTGAGGTCAGCTGAAAAATTTCTTTCTCAGCAGCCCTGATTTCTACTTTAAGTTGCTTTGATGAGCGGATTTTGAGCATGATTCTGCATTTAAAAGCTTTGTCCAAAAGTCTCTTGCCAAAACCCAAAAATTATGCGGGAATCTCGTGTGGGAATTCAAACGCTTCCTTTACACTTTTTTTAAAAAAAAGTATTTAAAATATAGGAAGTTACTATATGCAATTTCTCTGTTAAAACTTTTGTCTATTCTAGAGAGCCACAACTCACATGATAAGAATTTAATGAGAAAGATGTATTGGGGAATTATTTTTTCCTTTGACAAATTAATGGATTTTACAAACATTTAGCATAGGTATTGTGAGCAAGTGGAAAAATTACACCAATTAAAAATGAACCCTATGGCTGAGACACCAGAACTCAATTGTCAAAATAGCAATATTTCCAATGGATCTATTTTATAAAAAGGAGTAAGAGATTCGTCCCCTCAGAAGGGTATTCCAGACAGTAACACGAGTTTGGTAGTAGATGAGCCAGAAGGATGAAAACCACCTCATTTACCATGTGACATTAGGATTGTTGTGAGAGATGGCTGTAGAGGCAGTTGGGTAAGCATCTTTCAAGGTTAATGAAACCAAACCTTTAACAACTAGAGCAGAAGAAAAAGGGAAGGAAGTTATTTTCTACTTTTCCACATCATCATCGTCTTCAAAAATCTGAGCCTGACACTGTAAAACCACCAACTTTGCTTTTTTTCTGGGAAATGCGTTCTGCTTGGCTGCTGCTTTGGACTCCTGCAGCAGGAATGCCCATGTCACACCGGTTTTGCATCTTTCCACCGAACTTGGGGTGAGTAAGGTGAAACCCTAGATTAGCAGAGTTTAACCGGCTGTGATCCGAGAAGTAACTGCTGCTTTTGCGGAGTGAGGGGCGTTGTGGGCTGTGTGTGGTTGTGCCCTGTGTGATGATGAGTTTTCTGCTCAATGCTGGTCTCCTCTGGTGGAAAGTGAAGGTATCTGTAGGCTGTCGTGGGCATGCTGAAGACACAACCTTGCACTTGCAATGTAGAGAAGAATTCGTATGAGGAGCGGCTGAGGGAACTGGGGCTGTTCAGTCTGGAGAAGAGGAGGCTGAGGGGGAACTTACTGCTCTCTACAGCTACCTGACAGGAGATTGTGATGAAGTTGGTCTCTTTTCCCAAGTTACAAGCAATAGGACAAGAGAAAACAACCTCAGGTTGTGCCAGGGGAGGTTTAGATTGGAAATTAGGAAGACTGTCTTCCTTGAAAGGATTGTCAAGTATTGGAACAGGCTGCCCGGGGAAGTGGTTGAGTCACCATGCCTGGAGATATTTAAGACGGGTAGATGTGGCACTTAGAGGAGCATGCTGTAGTGGTGGACTTGGCAATGTTATGTCTATGGTTGAACTCGATGATCCCAAAGGTCTTTTACAACCTAAATGATTCTATGTAGCAAAACTGGGGTATGGGCTTTAGGTCAAAATGCCTTAAATATTAGGAGTTTCAGCACTCTATTCTTCATCAGTTCATATACCAGTGCATTTAAAATTTTCTGATGTTTGTCACTGTCAGTGGCTATAACCTCAGGACACAGGGGTTGTTTCCAGCATTGCTGGTGTAAATCAGTCTCTACTGACAGTCCTGCTCGAGATCTTGAGCAAGCTCACGGCTTCTCCAGTCGCAGGTGAGGTATGAGGGCTGCCGGCAGGCTGCCGGCGGCGTGCCTGCTAAATGGCCCTGCAGAAATTCACAAATTTGTAACATTTACAATGGAGTTTATTTTATAGCTCTAATAAAATACTTCGGTGATAAATTATTTACATCAGTGTTGTTACTCCCTAGTATGAATGTACCGTTCAGAGTGGCTGATCAGTCGCTGCGACAGCCCCGTTTTTTACAGCAATAATTCCCAGGGGAGCTCGGCACGGACAGCCACGGTGCCCGGGCTGTGCCGCAGAGGTTTTCGCACCGCTCTCTGTACTCATGAGCAGTTTTCTTACCCCAGCAGTCAGCAATATATTTCAAGGAGCACAACTGCACAGCAAGAACAGGTTGGGTTTGTACTGTATAAAGTGCTTTTTTTATCAGTAATGCCGTTGTTTTTCATTTACTGTAAACACTAGTGTCTTTTGCTGCTTAATCTAACAGGCGTGAGTTTGCACGTTGAACATCTCACACCACGAGAGCCTCCTTGGGAATGTGGGAGTGCTAGATTCCCACTGCTGCACTGCACTGGAAATTGCAGCTCTACTGTAGCTTTGACTCTTGGAAACAGGAAAAGAAAAGTTCAGGATAACCCCTATAAATAACCTTGCCTTCTGTTTCGACATCATGTGCTGGTGGCTGGATTTTCGTCTTTCACAGTCTTTTCTCAGGGATGAATAATTTAGTATGTTTTGGGGGTGTTGCCAAATAAATCCAAAAGAAAAGAAAAGAAGGGGGAAAAAGCCTAGCAAGGTTATTCACCAGTTGAAAACAGTGTCTGTGTGAATGCGTATAGGTATGTGCATGTTGAATTTACAGTCAACTCACTTTTGTTAAAGGCTACCTGCCCACCCACACAGTCAGCTTTTGAGTGCCACCAAAAATTCAGTGAAAAACTCGCCTTGGGCACTCCAGTTTTCTCCTCCGAGCTGGAAAAGCTGTTCTGGGGATGACAGTCCAGCAGATCTGCTGAGTCTCAGACAGTGAAGCGTTTCACAGGTTCTTGCCTTAGGGATTTTAGGGGCAGAAATGCAGGTGAGTGAGAAGAAAAACCAGGTAGAAAAGCTGCTTGAAACAACTGGCAAACACAAAAGAACTGGTCACTACGATTTGTGATGGGTTTTGTCATTAATAGCAGTGGTACAGCAGCAGGCAGAGCTGTGAGGTTTTCCCCTTAGGTATAACAGGATGAGAATGCAAAGGGAGAAGCTGGAGAAAGAAAACTAGATATTCTATTCTATTCTATTCTATTCTATTCTATTCTATTCTATTCTATTCTATTCTATTCTATTCTATTCTATTCTATTCTATTCTATTCT
>Ga0181612_122480_pt1 | contig 17633 bp, 14 predicted proteins | sample HoacroProtozoa21_FD_119630 | JGI IMG/M metagenome (GOLD analysis project Ga0181612, IMG submission 119630) | Hoatzin crop microbial communities from Cojedes, Venezuel. Combined Assembly of Gp0051906, Gp0051904, Gp0051908 | reverse complement strand
CATCATGGAACTGAAATATGACAAATCTCCAGAACAGGCATTGGAACAGATAGAAGATAAGAACTATGCCGCTCCTTTTGCTATGGATAAACGAAAAATCATTAAACTCGGCATTGAGTTTGACTCAGAGACACGAGGAGTAAAAGATTGGCAGGTAAAGTATGATTCTTAAGTTTATTACCTAAAAAGTTGGAAATATTACAGAATTTTCCAACTTTTCTTGTAATTGTAGATATTTTGCTGTAAGAAATATTCTAGCTCGCCAAACATAAAATCGAGGAATGGTTCACTGCACTCTTTCTCGCGAGAATCCACAAGAGCTTGAATGTATTGCTCCTTGTGCTCTTTGTAAACAACTGTTGGTAGTGCGTCTGCCTCCACTTGGAGATGATTCATCACGAGGCGACTCATCCTTCCATTACCATCTACCCATGGATGGATACTCACCAACCGCAGGTGTGCCTCGAAACTCAAAGCGTAGGTCGCAATCACATCATCAGCACTAAGTGCCTGTCGTTTCTCATTAAACCAAGAGCAGAACACCTCTAATGCCTTGGGCACTTTCTGCCATGCTAGATAGGAGCGCCCGCCGAATCCTGCAGTTACGTTTACTAATCGCAAATCTCCTTTTGATGCATCGAAAGAACCGTTGAGGGTGTTATACGAGGAGCCCGTGTTCTTCATAACGATGGCTGACAAGTCGCATAGCATACTTGTGCTAAAACCCTCATGCTCCTTAGCCATGCTGAACGAACGTTCGTATGCTGCCTTCAGGTCAAGGTTCATCTGTTGCTCTTGCAACGTGCGTTTCGAAGAAGTGATACCCTCATCAAAAAGCAGTTGGTTCTCAATCTCCGTAACCGTAGACCCCTCTATAGCCGTAGAGTGCGTGATGATGCCATACAGATGAAACTTCTTGTAGTCTATCTGTTCTACGATGCCCAGTTGTTGGAACTCAGCAAGTAGATGGAGAATGTTTTTCGTGTTCATCTTATTCGTTGTTGAATTATAATATGGTCCAACTGCAGGATTATATACCTACTATGTCTATATTTTCGAGTAATTTTCCAAGTCGTATAGAGTTATAGGAATGTTCAACAATGGGTTGAGGTTGCTTAAGTATTTTTCCGAAAGGATGGTATTTCCCCAATGAGAAGAACAAGCGTGGTGTATTATCTTTACCTCCTAACTTTACATTTACTTTTTCAATGTCGTAAAATCCGTTCATACCCTTTCCTTTGTAATATGGGGCAAAATACTTTATCGCCATTATATCGTAATTGTCCGTCGCAGGAAATGACGCTCCCGTATGATATTCCGTTTCAGACGTATTCATTTCTTTATCAATAAATCCAATAAGCACCAATGCATTATTATCGAGATAACTATAAGCTCTGTATGCCCCATATTCTTCGAAAACAGATTCGACCTTAGCAAGTTTTTCCTCTGGATTCTCACCGAGTTCACAAGGCTCCACGATAAAATATTTCTTCAGTTTCTCAATCAATATGCCATTATCATCTTTAAAATCCTTGTCTAATGCCAATGAAAGATATTTCTTATTCCTTTCTGGTTTAAACGTCTTACCAAGAACATCTTGGAAATGTTCCTTGATATATTCCTTTGTATCAACGCCAGGCAGAGCTTCCATTGCATAAAAATCGTATTTGTCATTCAATAGCTGCTGTATCTCTTTTCTAAACATCTCCTTCACCTTTTTCTTCCATGCAGCCTTCTGTTGCTGGTTGTCCCTTGCATAGAGCGACACCACATAAAGGAAGTTCACGTTATAGTGACTGATAAGTAGCGTATCACGGTCGAACAATCGGTTCTCAAAGTGATAAGTGATAAATTCCTTCCTCTTATCACTTACAGGGTGAATATCGTCCTTGTATGACAGGCGTTTTTTAGGATTGTCTGCATCAAAGTCGATGTCAGCACTGATGAAGAAGTTTGGCGTGATGTTGTAGCCTTCGGTTTCCTCATCTCTTAGTTTCGGATTTGTCTGTTGCAGTCTGCGCTTCTCATCCGTTTCATTGAAAAACAGGTTCAAGTTCCACTGGATAACGTTTCGGGCGTAAGTGTATTGCTTATAGACAGACTCCTTGCCCACTTGCGCACCTATCTTATAATATTTGCTATCGCCAATATAGAAGATATTTTTGCGTTCGTCCCCTTCATTGGTGGTCAGACTGCGATACTTGAAGATGTGGTCAACAAGTTTTCCGTCTGGCTGGTTCTTCAACTCGTTCTCCATGCCTTTGTCAAGTTTATCGCCAATCAATTCGTCAATGATAGCTTCAAAAACGATGTTGAAGTTCTTTACAATCAAGTATTCCCTTTGGTCTGAAGGTACGGCTATCCGGTGTGCTCGTTCAAAGAATGCATAGCACAGTTCCCATATCTGCAGGGCTTTGTCAGAAAAGTACTTGTATTTTATTTGCTTCAGACGTGTCTTGCCAAAACCTTTCAGATATTGTTCAAAACGTTTACCTGTAATCAGGTCAAACCCATTGTTTATCTCCACTGGGAATCCATAGTAATCATGGATATAGTTGAGGATAGAGAAGAAGATGATAAGTAGTTCTTCATCGAAGTTAATCATTCGTTTGCGGTTCATCGGGCGCAAATAAAACGGTTCTTCATCTTGCACGATGGCAGTTGTCCTTGCTATAGTCTTTGACCAGTGTATGCGGTTGAAACCAGAGTGAAGATTCTTTAGGATAAACGTAAAATAAGACTTGTTCATCCTGTTGAATTCCACTATGGCATGAATGATGTCAAGATACGTGTTCGTCAAGTACCGTTTTCGGAAACCCACTTGTGGAATTTGTTTCCGCAGCACAATATCTTTGTGCGCGTTGTCCTTGCTGAAAACAGCGATAGCGCGATATATCCAAACGGCAAACTCATAAATGAAATGCCGTTCTTCTTCGGTCAGCTCCTTGCAGGATTCCACGTCAATCAAGTCTTCAGGTTTGATATGACCGAAAACTTTGTCATTTTCGTTGACAAGCACTTTAGGAAGGATAAAGACGCAGTCCTGCACGTCCTTATGTGGATTAAAGAAATAACCCACATAGTTCACGCAGATTTGCCTATCAATGTTCTCGAGCGTAGTCAACTCGTGAACGATTGCAAGCATCTGTTTGTCTGCATCGTAGTTATATCCTTCTATGAGAATCTTCATTCTTCAGTGTTTGATGGTTCTTTGGTCATTTCGCCGTCTGCCTGTGCTTCACTTATTTGTGGCTGTTCGCCTATAATGTTTTCAATGAATTTGGCAACAAGTTTCTCGTTCACCTTACGTCCTTTCTCTACCTCTTGAAAGAACATCGGGAAGGTAATGTCACTATCGCCATTCTTGAAGATGTCGCTATCGAAACCATAATCTTTGAACACGTCGTTCCAAAGATAGAAGGCTACCTTCGACACGAAAGTATCTGCCGAGATTTTTTCGTCTTTTGCCTTCGCAAAGAAGAATCCTAGTTTCTTGTCCTCTGATGATGTCAGTTCACCGATGATGGCGTTTATCTTTTCCAAGAACGTCCACCAGTCATATTCCTTGCCGTCTGCCGTAATCTTCCATTCCATCTGCGAGCCGTCCTTTTCGATGCCCCTTTCAATGGGCACATACTCCCAGTCCCAGCGGCGTTTAAAGGCACTGTCGATGGGGAACAGGCTTTGGTCGCTTGTATTCATCGTTGCGAGGATGTAAAGGTTCTTCGGCAGAATCATGATAGCACCACTCTTAATGTCATCTCCTTTGGCAACAACTTCCCCATCATCATTCTTAACATCGGGCAGTCCTTCCGCCATATTCTCCTTCAAGAAATTCTGTATGTCGCTATCTGGAACGATGCCATAGCATGAGAAGCCTTTGTCGTCGCGGTCGAGTAACTGGAATAAATCTCCGAAAATCTGGGCGCAGTTGCCACGATTGATTTCTTCAATAACCAAATAATATGGTTTGGGATTTTCACTATCTTCTGCCATCAACCTCCACGCTTCCACATACGCCTTCAAGAATGATTGTGCTACAAATGAGTATGTTATCTTTTCTTCTGTACCCATTTCTGCACCAGAATTCGGGTTGTAGCGAGGGACTTTCTTCATTGTTGGTTTATACGCACCTACAAAAGTCGAATAATCAGTATCTGGGTGGAATGTAGTTCGAACATGGTTTGATATATCTTCTCCAACAAGACTCTTCACTTTATGGCTCTTGCCAGTTCCTGGCGCACCATAGAAGATTTTTTGCGTAATGTCTTGAACAGAGTCTCTCTCTCTTTGTTCTTTTTGTGCTTTAACATTTATATTATCATTGCCAATTATCTTAATAAGTTCTTCGGCAATCATGTCTTTCGGTATATAAAAGACATCATATTCATCTTCACTTTTCTTTTTTAAAGCATAGTAATCATTAATGTTGCTTTCCTTTGTGAGTCCTAACGTATGAATAAAAAAATCCTTTAGATTAGGAGAATCGTCATCGTTGCGATATATTTTATAATCGCCTCTAGATGGACTCACCCTAAGGGTGGAATGTACATTCTGCCTTTCTGCCGAAGTTTGGTCGAAACAATTAAATTTAACTGTAACTTCAGATTCTGAGAAGCCGAAGAATTCGCGCATTATTGTTGGATTGAACTCGAATTGCTTACCACTAGATGGGTCTAAATCATTATTTTTAAATTTAATTATTCGTATCATTTTTGTCATCTATTTTGCCCCATTGCTCTGCAATAGCCTCTGCAAATCCTGGGAATGTTTTACTTCGAAGTCTACGTCTTTCTTCTGTAGATATTTTAGTATTAAACGAATCAGAATACCATTTAGGCAACCTTCTTCCGCTCGATAAAACGACCCATTCACCTGGCCCGACCATATTGGTTGGTTCCAGCGGTGGTAGATTGTGTAACCAAAGGCATGTCTTTTTTGAAGCAGAATCGCCGAACCAATATGGTTGAACAATCTGGTCTGGTTTGCGAAAATGAGAATTCATAATGCCCACAGGATTTTCAATCGCCCAATGCTTAATATCGGTTTTGGTAAACTCAAGAAAGAACTCTATTGCCTCTTTTTGCATTTGTCGTCGTCCAATGTGATGAGGGTGTTCTCTTCTTTGCTCGATGGGCAAATGCGCATCATCTGGATGGTATAACCAACGTGCACCACTAACAGACAAATATGTACATGGAGGATGTGCGACCATTAAATCCCAACATTCCCCTTCTGCAAGAAAATAATCCGCTCCACTCTCTAAATGCCCTCCTTTGTTTTTAATAACTTGAAGTACATCTTGTTTGAAGTGCCATTCTGGATGTCCTCCACTACATTCAAGTATGTCACAGCTATATGCGTTGTGTCCACGATTCCGAAACGCCTTACATACAGCCTGACTTTCTTCGCAAGCAATCAATACATTCATATTTTTATTTTGTCAATTCGTTGTAAATTCCGTTGGCAATTCCTTCTGCAAAAAGTACGGGAACCGCATTCCCGATCATCCTAAAGCAGTAAGCATTTGACCCAATAAAATTGTAGTCAATAGGGAAGCTCATTAGCAAAGCTGCCTCCCTAATAGTAATGCTTCTTGCTTGTTCTGGGTCAGGATGGATAAACATCATGCCATCTTTGCTTAAGTGAGCAACGACGGTGTGCGAAGGTTTATCCCATTCAAGGTTTTTGTACTTTGTATAAAGTGTTTTATGCCCCGTTATTTTATAATAGTATTCCGTCTGTTCCTTATGTGAAATATGATTCATGTCATTAAGTATCCATTCCTTAAAAACATTAATCTCTCTTAAGGCATGATACCTCGGTTCATGTTTAGTTATTTGTATATTTGCATTAATCACCTTATGTGAAATGTTAATTCTCCCTTTCTTGACTGGCTGTTCCAAAGGGTAGATTTTTGGCATATTCCCAATGGCGTCTCGGACAGTTTTAACTTTGCCAGAACTTTGTTCATTTCTAATGGACGTGTATAAGGAATCCAAGTCTATTCTGCTCCCCTTTTGAATGCCCAAAATAATGACTCTTTTACGTTCTTGTGGAACCTGAAAATCTTTTGCATCAAATACAGACTTTTTTAGTTCTTTAGGTTCTCGAATAATATATCCGATGTTTTTAAAAGCCTCATAGATTCTTTCTGTTACATGCCTGCCTCCAGGTTTAGCACTTAAAATTCCTGGTACATTCTCAAAAACAAAAATGTCAGGTTTGAATTCATCCACGACCTTAACGAAACTTTCAAACAGATAGTTTCGATAATCGTCTTGCATGGAGTTTTTGTCTGTGGCTCTACCATGAATTGAATATGCCTGGCATGGAGGCCCGCCGATTATAAGATCTACTTTCTTATTTCCTATGATTGATTTTAAGCCTCCCTCTATAACAGTAGGATGATTATAAGTTCCATACGTTTTCTTAGATTCGTGACTCCAATTGCCGTTTATTAGCTCATCTGTCTTTTGAATGTCGAAATATACAACATCCTTTTGTGCATCTTCCTCTGTATAACCCCATTTCACTTTGAGTCTGTTTCTCAAAGTTTCAACCATGGGCTTTTCCCATTCCACATGAGCTAGGGAAGAAAAATGCCCTGTTTGTAGGAAACCTTCAGTTAGTCCCCCGCAGCCAGCAAATAAATCTATAAAATTATATATTTTTTTTATTTTGCTACTCATTGTGATACATATTCTTTATCGATGAGCAAAGCAGGTCTTTAAGGTCAACACCTAAACAATCTGAAATCTTCAAGAACATCTCGATGGATTGTTGTGAACTATTCGTACACCACTTAGAGACAGTAGTGGAATCCTTCCCAACTTGCTCGGCAAGCCACCTATTGTTTTTTTGCCCCTCCGCAAGAACGACCTTGATGCGATTTATTTGCTCCATGTATTATCAAACTACAAAAATAAGGATTTTTTTTTAGCAAACCGCAGTTTTGTGACAAAAAGTACATTTTTTAACAGGACTGTGTTTGATTCGTAGTTAATAATCACAGATAGCGGTCAAATGATACCGATTGTATCGCTCAATATGATAAAATGTACGTATTTCAGTCAAACAACCCCACCCTTCTCGTTCAAAGTGGAGCACTTTTCCTGACTTCATCATATCTTATTCTTCATTAAATTCATAAGTATCATTGTCACCGACACATAGTAAGATGATAGCGATTAATAGAGGAGTCGCTACAAAACTCAGAAGAAGCCATAGAACAATATTCCGGTGCCTTTTCTTAGCCATAACAGCAACAAGAACATACAGTCCAATCGCTATTCCCAAAATGAACAAAACAACGACTATTGCTATTCCTATGTACAAACCTTCATTTGCATTGAATCCATTATTGTCTGATTTGCTTATTTCTTCTTTTGAAAGGTTATAGCCTTTTAGTTCGTATTTAATTTTAAAAGCAGGATGCCCTAAATCGTCTTTTGTCTTGTAATAGTGATAATTTCTACCATATTCGTATGCAGGAATATCTATCTTCTTTGTCATACCGGGCTCAATACCCACATCGAAAGAAAATTCTTTGTAATCCATGTCTTTACCATTCATATCCTGATACGTAATTACAAAAGACAAATTCCTTATAGGTTCATCTGTATTGTTCTTGAGAGCAAGTGTTCCCTCACTATCAAGCCATCTCTGTTCGTAGGATACCATTGTCACGGCATTTATGCTATCATTGGAAATCGCATAACTAACCGTGGCTGTTACTATAAGTATAATCGATAAAACAAATTTCTTCATATTTCAATCATTTATTACTTTTTAAATTACTTCTCTGTATCCGCCATTGTTTGGTCCGATACGCTGCCGTCACAAAAGAAAAATTCCCACCAACCACACCCTCGCGTCATCATCATAGTCAACAGGATGGTCATGCTACATAATACATCGTAAATGCTTTCGCGTGCAAGTGTGCTGAACGTATTACATGAATGTCTTTTTGCAAGACAGAATCTTCCGTTCCGCGAAGACATGCACTAAAGATTTTTCCTATTCGCCCTATAATGACTGGCTACACTTTATATAAGTTCTGTTTGAAAGTTAACCGCCTGTATCTTGTAATCGAGTTCACGATATTCCTTCGACAACGTATCTATCTGCTTTGACAATCCTGGAACATCAATGGTGCTGATTTGCTTTATCTCTGTGCGTGAATAACGATCGCCGAGCGATGATGCTTCCGAATAAATTTCCCGCAACACAGCCAGACGTTTTGCCAACACTTCACGTTGAGCCATATAGAAAGTCAGAGCTTTCCCATCAACCATAGTCTGCATGTTTGTTGCGTTTATTCTGTAAATCAGTTCTTCGAGCTGCACAAGACAATTATCGAACTGTTTGAACAAGTCGTCAGGTTTTTCGAGCGGATTTTCACCTTCCTGAACTTTCACGTTTTTCTTCATACGGTCTTTCAATTGGTCAATTCGCTTTTGCAAATCTTTTCTTAAACTAAGTGCTTCTGCAAGTTTCATAATAGTATTATTTCTTTGGTTCTACTTCTTTGTGCAAAATTAATCATTTGCATCGAAACGACCAAATTACAAATCCAAGCTATCTTCTTTGAGCAAGAAATCAAAGAGTCCTATAGTAAGTATACCCTCCTCATTGCGACGAGGCATAATATGATCCTTGACTACGATAATTTTTTTAAAGGAATCGTTGATGTTATTAAGCGAACGAGACTCTTGTAGTTCCTTCTCTCTATCGGGTATTGACAAGGCAGACTGAACATAGTACTTCTTGCTACCCATATTTGCGATAAAATCAACTTCCAGTTGAGTGCGAGTCCACCTTTTTTCTTTATCCTTCATCTTAATCTCCACCATTCCCACATCCACATTGTAACCACGCACAATAAGTTCGTTGTATATGATATTCTCCATGATATGAGTCTCTTCAATTTGTCGCATATCGAGAATAGCATTCCTCAACCCGATATCAGAGAAATAATACTTAGAAAGCGTATTGATATACTTTTTCCCTTTGATATCGTAGCGTATAGCCTTCTTTATGAGAAACGCTTCCGACAGGTATGTAAGGTAGTTGGATATTGTCTGACTTCCTATCGTGACATTCTTAACACTCTTGAAAGTATTAGAAAGTTTTGATGGATTACAAGGTGCTCCTATCGAAGATGCCAGAATCTGTACTAGTTCCCGCATTTCATGCACATTTTTTACATTGTTCCGTTCAATGATATCGGTCAGATAAACAGTTTCAAATAAGTCCTGTAGATATTTCACCTTCTTTTGTTCGGTGTCAAAAGACTGAACAAGAGGTAAGCCTCCATAGGTATAATATTCACGCCATGCATCTTGCTTGTCACATTCTTTGATAGAATAGAACTCCGAGAATGAAAGAGGATTCACGTGTATCGTTTCTCCCCGACCACGAAATTCCGTCGGGATATCTGACGAAAGGAAATGAGAATTACTGCCTGTAACGTATGTATCAGCATTGTCGATATGTAAGAAACTGTTCAGTACATCTACGAACTCATTCATCAATTGTACTTCATCGATGATAATATAATAAGGTTCATTATCCTTGATTCTGTCATGAACATAGTGCAGCATTACGTCTGGATCTCTGAGCTCCTTATTCATTCTATCCTCCAGGTCAACACGGATGATATGATCTTCCTTAACTCCATCATTCAAAAGATAATGATAGAACAAGACATTCAGAAGGTAGGATTTTCCACATCTACGAATTCCTGTCACGACCTTGATAAAACCATTATGACGACTTTCGATTAACTGCTGTAAGTATCTATCTCTTTTAATTTCCATAGTTCATCGTAAATTTTTGCCAATATTGGCACTTTTTTACGCTGTAAAGGTAATATTTTTTATTTATCCCGACAACTTTTATCGTAAATTTTTGCCAATATTGGCACTTTTTTACGATAGAGGATACTAACTCTCGATATAAAGCAGGAAATCCTTCTCTCAATATAATCCATATCTATGCAAATTTGCAATTCAACTGCAAATTTGCATACCTTTCATTAATCTTCAAGCCTAATTCGGAAAATTAGGCGTATTTTATCGGTTATATTCGGGAATTTAGGCTTAATTTATCGGTTTAATTCGGAAAATTAGGCGTATTTTTCCGAATTAAGTGTATTTTAACACAAAAAAAGATGGGTCTTAAGTAAAAAGGATTATCTTTGCAAATGAATATATAATATCGTGCAAATTATGATTCCAAGACTGATTGAGCAAAAGATAATAGATGATTTCAAACGAAAAAAGGTTTCTTTGATCCTAGGTCCCAGACAAGTTGGGAAAAGTACCCTCTTGGAGAAAATAAGGGAGGACTACAGGAATACCTCTATATTTGAATGCGATTATTCTGATGAAGCGCAGATGTTGGAAGATAACACGAGGAATGAACTGATGCTACAGCTTCAGGGGCATGATATGATACAAATAGATGAGGCGCAACGAATAAAAGACGTCGGTCTGCTGATAAAAAAAATCGGTGACCTGAAACTGAACATTCCGATAATGGTTACAGGATCATCTGCACTTGAGTTTGCTTCAGGAATCTTTGACACGGCTGTAGGGAGGGTAATTGAATATCATCTATTTCCTTTTACTCTTCAGGAACTTGCGATGCATACATCACGCCTGGATGAAAGCAAAATGCTAAAACATCGTATGGTATGGGGACTTTATCCCGAAATAGTTATAGACCCGCAAAATGCAAGAAGTAATCTCAAACAACTGGTCAACGATTATCTGTGGAAAGATCTACTGACTTATAAAGGTGTAAAACGTCCTGAAATACTAAGAAAATTGGTACAGGCTTTAGCACTGCAGATAGGTAGCGAAGTCTCGTACAATGAACTGTCAAATATGCTAAAGGTGGATGCGGAAACGATAGAGACATACATCGGACTGCTTGAAAAATGTTTCATCGTATTTAGACTGCCTTCATTCAGTAGGAATCAACGTAACGAGATTAAGAAAGGGAAGAAGGTCTATTTCTGGGACAACGGTATACGTAATGCGATTATTGAAGCTTTTACCCCTATCAACCTAAGAACGGATGTTGGCGCATTATGGGAGAATCTCATGGTGAGCGAAAGGATGAAGAATAATTCATATACGTCATCTTGGGCGAAATCGTATTTCTGGCGTACTCACGACCAAGCAGAAATAGACTATATTGAAGAAGGAGAGGAAGGAATACAAGCATACGAATTTAAGTTCAACCCTACAGCGAAAGCGAAGATACCTGCATCTTTTGCTAAGTCATATCCTGGTTCCACCTTCGAGGTTGTTACACCCGATAACTATTGGAACTTCGTCTGTGGGGGAAAAGACAGAAATTAATTTCCTGACTTCGTCACTTTTCTTACACCTTCAAATGGTACCACTGAAAATCAACGAGTTACAGATTTGTTTTTGGGTGACGCAGGGTGACGCAAATAAAAAACTATCAGTATAATATCGCATCCAAGTGCTTATAGTTTAGCAGTTTCACTTCCGCCATCTCGTTCTCCATTTTACCTGCATACACGATATATTTCTTACCTTTCGGTTCTTTTATGAGTGTTTCCATGCGGTCTAATGTGCGTTGGAAATCCTTATGCCAAGTCATCGCCGACTTAATCTCTACACCGTCTATGCACCCGTTTTTGGTCAGAAGCAAGTCTATCTCGTTTTGATTTGAGTCGCGATAAAACATCAGATTATTGTCCTTACCCTGATTATAGCGAGATTTAAGAGCCTCGTTAATGACGAAATTCTCAAACAGATTACCTCTCATCTTATCTCGGGCGAGCTGTTCGGGTGTCTCTATTCCGAGTATACTACATGCCAACCCCGTATCGCAGAAGTAGAGTTTCGGGGATTTTATGTAACGTTTCGGAGTACTAGCTGAGTACGGACGCAGCAGTTGCACCACGTATGCGGTCTGTAAAACAGACAGCCAGGCGTTTATTGTATTGACGGACACTCCCACTTCTGCGGCAAGTTGCGATGCCACCCATATAGATCCGATACGCGCAGCACACAGTTTGATGAACGAATGAAACTGCATCATGTCGCGAATGTTTGCTATTTGGCGCACGTCGCGCTCTAAATAGGTCTTCAAATAAGACGGATAGAAATATTTGGGAACGTTTTTCCCAGTGCAAATCGCAGGATATTGACCTCTGAAAAGCAGTTCATCGAGGCTCATATCGGTCACTTTGTCTTTTATTTCTCCATACGACATGGGTAGAAGTTCAAAGATTCCGACGCGACCGGCAAGCGATTGAGATATCTCCTTCATAAGAGAGAAGTTTGAGCTACCCGAAATCACAAATTTCCTCTGCGGATTTCTATCCACGATTCCTTGTATATACGACAGTAACTCGGGTACGTTTTGTACCTCATCGAGAAACATCCCCTTGTCCGTTTGACTCAAAAAAGCGATCGGATCGTTTTTCGCAAACTCCCTGACATCTAAGTCTTCAAGCGTAAACTGCATATAATCGGGGAACAGATGCTTTATCATCGTACTCTTACCCGACTGTCGCGGTCCTGTGACGCATATCACCGGAAAATAACCTGCTGCCTCCATCACTACGGAAGAAATCCTTCTTTCAATATAATCCATATCTATGCAAATTTGCAATTCAATTGCAAATTTACATACTTTTTACTAATTTCCAAACATAATCCGAATAAAAATGATGAATACGATGCTATTTTCTGGATTTTCATTCCAGACTTCGTCACTTTTCTTACTCCATTAAATGGCGTCATTGAAAATAAAATCCTAAATATTAATCGTTCTCTTGCATGAATCAAATTTTATCTATATATTTGCAGAGTTAACGCTACGGAAGCGCAGCATATAGTATAAACCTTAAATCTTTTATTTATGAGAGCACAAGAAGAAAACAAAAAATTGCAGAACATGGACTATCCAATAGGTATTCAGACTTTTGCTAAAATAAGGAGCGATGACTTTTTATATATAGATAAGACGGATTACGTCTATAAGTTGAGCAGTCGGAAAGGGTATTTTTTCCTTTCCCGTCCTCGCCGTTTCGGTAAATCGTTACTTATCTCGACACTTGACGCATATTTTCGCGGAGAAAAAGAACTTTTTAAGGGACTTAAGATAGAGGAACTTGAAGATGAATGGGAAAGCTATCCTGTGCTGCATCTTGATATGATTGGAGAAAATTACAGCAAGGAAAACGCCATAGAACTACATCTCGATAATACGTTAGCAGCCTGGGAAAGTATTTATGGAACTCGTCCTACGGAAAAAACTCCGTCTGCAAGATTTCAAGGTATTATAGAACGTGCTCATGAAAAAACAGGGAAACAGGTGGTGATTCTCATAGATGAATATGATAAACCTTTGACGGAAACTTTAGATGACGAAGATCTTAACGAGAAATTTCGTAGGGAACTTAAATCGTTCTACAGTGTTTTAAAGTCTGCAGATGCACATATCCGCTTCGCAATGCTTACGGGTGTGACGAAATTCTCTAGAATAAGTATCTTTAGTGACCTAAATCAACTAGAAGACATATCTCTTTCTAAGGATTATCAAGCTATCTGTGGTTTTACCGATGAGGAACTAGATACTTACTGTAAAGAACCTATACAGGAGATGGCGGCCGATAATAGTATGAGTTTCGATGAAATGCGAGAAGCATTGCGCAAAAAATATGACGGATATCATTTCTATCCCAATGGTGTCGGTATTTATAACCCTTTCAGTATCCTTCGTGCTTTCAGTAATCGAGATTTGGAGAACTATTGGATTCAGACAGGAACTCCGACGTTTCTTGTTACCCTTCTCAAAGACTCTGGACTAAGTATAGAGAAACTATCGGGTGGAAGAGTAGATAAAAATCAGTTGGGAGGTAAGGAAAATTTTAGAGACAATCCTCTGCCTATAATGTATCAGTCAGGATACCTTACTATTACAGGGTACGATGAGGAATTTCAGGAGTATGAGCTGGGGTTCCCGAATGAGGAGGTGTATGTAGGTTTCATGAAGGACCTTGTCCCTAATTATTTGCAAAACAAAGAAGGAAAATCGATATTTGAGACGAGAGAATTCGTTAAAGATCTTAGAACTGGCGATGTAGAGATGTTTATGAAACGGCTTCAGACACTATATGCCAACCTTGACTTTACTATCGCTGGTGACCAGGAAAAATATTTCCATAATACACTGCACGTCATTTTTATGATGATTGGATTGTACTGTGATGTAGAAAAACATACGTCCAACGGCTCTATGGATGTCGTAGTAAAGACAAAGGATTTCATCTATATTATGGAACTCAAATACGACAACTCACCCGAGAAGGCCCTGAAACAGATAGAAAAGAAGAACTACGCCGCGCCATTTGCTATGGATGAAAGAAAAATCATCAAACTCGGTATCGAATTCGATTCACAGACGAGAGGCGTAAAGGAATGGAGAGTTGATAATTGACAATTGAGAATTGATAGTTGATAGTTGATAGTTGGCTCTATGGTAAAAAACTCAACGAGTTTTTTTACCATAGAGCAATACTACGACAAAGCAGATAAGGGGGAAGACAAAGGATGCGTTGATAGCAGGGATAAAGCCCCAGTCTGAAGAGTCGATAACCATCGCCTGAAGAGGTGGAAGGACACTACCACCTAATATCGACATTATCAAACCGGCGGCACCCAACTTGGAATCATCACCCAATCCCGTAAGCGCAATACCATAGATCGTAGGAAACATCAATGACATACATGCTGACACGGCAACAAGACAGTATAAACCCGTGCGACCCTGAAGGAAGATGACTCCTAACGTAAGCAGTACGGCGACACCTGCCAACAATGCCAACAGTTTACCGGCATTGACAAAACGAAGGAAGAAGGTGCAGATAAACCTACTGCAACAAAACAGTATCATCGCCACTATATTGTATTTCTGCGACAATACCTCGGCAGTCTGCTCATCCATGCCCTCAGACATAAACACCTGCGTTCCGTACTGAATGATAAAGGTCCAGCACATAATCTGCGCTCCTACATAGAAGAACTGTGCCACCACGCCCTCGCTATATCTCTTATTATGAATCAAACGATGTAACGTGGAACGGATATCCTGCTTCACTGCCCCTTCGTTTCTATCTGGCATCTTGGTAAACAGTATCAGCAAGAAGATCACGGCAATAACCAATCCTATTATAACGTATGGTCCTACAAGTATACCCAAATCCGACTGTTTCACGGCCTCAAACTCCGCATCCGACAGTTGCGCACGCTCCGCTGTATCGAGGGGATTCAGTCGGGCTTGTATGAAATTCATCGCGACATACATGCCGACGAGCGATCCCATGGGGTTGAACGACTGTGCCATATTCAGTCGTCTTGTGGCTGTCTCGGGTGTTCCCATCGACATGATATAAGGGTTACAACTGGTCTCTAAAAACGACAGTCCACAGGTCAGGATGAAATAGGCGATAAGAAAAGGATAGTAATCTCCCGTCATCTTTGCCGGCAGAAACAAAAGGGCTCCTACGGCATAAAGCAATAGCCCCATAAGCACTCCCGACTTGTACGAAAACCTACGGATAAACAGGGCGGCAGGAATAGCCATAACAAAATAGCCTCCGTAGAAAGCTACCTGTACAAGGGTTCCATCGGTGACGCTCATCCTGAAAATCTTGGAAAAAGCCTTAACCATAGGGTTGGTGATATCGTTGGCAAAACCCCACAAGGCAAAACAGAAGGTTACCAAACAGAAGGGGATAACGAAACTTACCCCACCCGACTTTAATAATGTATCTTTTGACATCTCATTCGTCTTTTATTCTCTTAACTACGACTTGTCTGAAATCCCGTAGCACTTATCGACATATCTACAAAACGGGCTGAGGCATTAGGACGACGCTCCGTGAGTATCTGTCTGATACGCGATGCTGCCACGGCATCTTTGGCTACGATATACAGATATCCGCCGCCTCCGGCACCGGGCAACTTATAACCCAGACAGTAATCATCTATCAACCTCGTCAACGCCTCTACCTCAGGAGGATTTGTACCGCTGTCGAGGGCTTGGTTCTGTAGCCAGTTTTTCCTTACATACCTGCCATAGAGATCAAAATCGGCTCGTTGGATGGCCTCGTACATATCCATGGTATGCTCCTTCATTTCACGCAACAGCCTCAACTGTTGACCGTTATTCAGGAACATGCTGCTCACTATCTCCGACAGTATCTTCTTTGCTGTACGGGTGATACCTGTGTAATACAACAGATGACACGGTTTATAATCAGCACCCGTAAAAATTTCCGATGGCAACCAACTCACTACTGGCTGTTGGTCGAAACCTTTGCTCGTCCTCAACAGTTTCACTCCCGGCAGAACACCGCCATACTGATCCTGCCATCCTCCGCCCGAGGTAAGCATCTGCTCCAATATCAGCGTATACGAACAGATATCGTTCTTACTCCATCCTAAGCCACAGAAATCACTCAACGCACCTAAGATAGTGGCAGCCAACACGCTGCTAGTACCAAGACCGCTACCTGCAGGGATAGCTGACAACAAGGTTACTTCCAGTCCTCCGCCGAAATCTTCCAGTTGTTGCGTAAGACTGTCGTATCTCACTTCCGAGAAATCAGGATGGAAACCTGCCAACACGAGGGCAGCCTTAGGGATGGAAAAAGGTGAACCGACTTGGTTGTAATGCGACAGCGCTTCGTAACTGTCTATCACCTCCATAGCACCGAGGTCGATGCTGCGAAGCACGAAATGATGCTCCTTGCACGGTCGCACATACGTCTGTATCGGCTGTTGACCGTTAAGCTCGATGGCGAAATTCACTACCGTACCGCCTTCCAACAAACAGTTGGGCGGCGTGTCTGTCCATCCGCCTGCGATATCGATACGTACAGGACTGCGTCCCCATACTATCTGGTCAGCATACACATCCATACGCGGATGCTGCCGTGTGTTGGCCACCGAGGAAATCAGTCCCTCGCGTAATATCGAGAATGCTTTCTGCGAATATACCGAACCGTCGGCGCCCTTAAGCTCGTTCAACCGACTACGAAACATCGCATCGCACATCTGCGTCTGTAGTGATGCATTCTCCGTTATCGACAGAGGCATATCGAGATTCATGGCTGCAAACTCGTGAGCCGCATCGTCGAGGTCTATCTGATAAAACACGCTATGCTTATAGTTCGCTGCCAACAGATTCCAATTGAGGGCGCGCAACTTACGACGCTGTGCCGTCAGTCTGCGCATATCAGCCTTATTGCATATATCCTGCGCCGAAAGGAGTTCGTAACCTGCAGGAGGTTGCGGACTACCGTCCTCGAGCATCGTCGACAGCATCTCCTTAAGCACCTTTTCCATCTCGCTGATATCGTGTACTATCGGAAACAGCGGGGTCGTCTGTCTATCACCCGCAAAACGGGCATAGAACGTGTACGGACGAACCACCCATCCTTTGTCCAGTGGTACGATATCCACGCACTGTCCTGGTTCCAAAGACCGATGCCAGTCGTTATCGGGTACGCCTGTTATGATATTATTCTGCGATAAGCTCCAATGCGAACCTATCACACTGTTCTCAATCCATATATT
>Ga0181612_124829_pt1 | contig 17635 bp, 16 predicted proteins | sample HoacroProtozoa21_FD_119630 | JGI IMG/M metagenome (GOLD analysis project Ga0181612, IMG submission 119630) | Hoatzin crop microbial communities from Cojedes, Venezuel. Combined Assembly of Gp0051906, Gp0051904, Gp0051908 | reverse complement strand
TTGTTTTCAGAATGGCTTGCTTTAAAATTCTGACAGAAATTGATATACCAGTATATTAAGTCATAAAAATGCTGGGTACAGCTTGAAAGCAACTCCAAGTACTAATCCCCTGCAGAGCTGAAAAATCGAGCAGCTGATTCATGTTACCTGAGCTTAGAACCTGCGATGTTTGTAGGGTCATTAGAGAGAACCAGAGACCTTCAAGGGAATAGTGAGGCTTGCAGAATTAGCCCATGGAAAGCGTTGCTTATCTCCTGCCTACCTTTGGAGTGGAGGTAGCTGACTGGTGCGTGCTGGTTATCTCTACCAACGTGGGACCCTCTCCTGAGGACATGTAGGTAGAAGGTCTGTGCCTTGCCCCATAGTCTCACAGCACATTGGTTAAAGAGGTAGTGCTGTCACCTCCCTTTGCCTGCCAGTTGGGGTGCTTGCTATATGACCTGTATTCACATCTCTCTGCAGGCTGGGGGACCCATGTGCAGTCACCACTTCCAAGTGGTGTGTCCTCACCACCAGGACACAGAATTGTCCAAGGGAGAGGAGCTGGAGGACTTTACCCTCTTACTGAAGCTAACCCAGTCATGTTGAGAGTAAGAGAGCCAGGAGGAAGGAGAAAATGGTTGAGGGAACCTGATTCTGTGTGTGTTTTTAGCTGGTGCCTGAAGTTGGGAGTGGTGCCTGCAGTCAGGAGTGGGGAGTTACTGTTTCTAGGTCCTGTGCTTAGGAGCATGACTGATTTTAGATGACTTAAATACATGAACAATATAAAATGTCCACAGACTCTGGGATTGTAAAGCATTACATCCCTCTCATGATTTAATTAGAATTTCGGGTTGTTATCTATGACTGATGATGAAAGCACATGTTGGGCTTCTGGTGCAGTTTTTTGTGTGGAGAGCCCCCGTGTTTTGGCACTGATGAAAGAAAACCTTCAGCCCAGCAAAGACCCGGCTGCTGAGCTGTCACTGCTGTGGGGTGGGCGGGCAGGCAGGCTGCTGCCCTGTTGTCTCATTAGACGTGTATTTCAGAAGTTAGCTTCCTCCCAATGCTAATTTTAGGTGCCAGCATAAGCAACTTGATGTTAACTTTACACACCTAATTACCAGCTGTGTCTGAGAATTTCACTCACAGTATCGCCAGAAAAAAGGAATTACATGGTATTTGCTAGTATATTTTGGAAGTATGTGGTGTGATGTATCCTTTGTTTATCACCATGAGACATTCCTCATATTCAAGGTTTGATAATTTCCAAGGAGCTGAAAACCAATGGCTTCAGTAAAAATCAGCGGAAGAGGTACTTCTCGCTATCCCTGACTGCTTTTTATCATAGATCAAAGGGAAATAATCTTGGTTTTCTTAAACATGCTAGGAATAAAAGTAAAATTCATCTATTCTCTCTCCTATCTCTTGCTTTTGGTGCTTGCTTAAGAATGTTTACTTGGAGCTCTGCTAATATATGTTAGTTTTTCGAAAGACATTGTCAGAGATGGATTTAAAAAAAAAAAAAGGTTTTGTTTTCTAGAATTGGTAATCCTCTCCTGAAGAAACGTAAGAAAAGACTCTGCTCTCTGCTAGTTGAGAAGATGAGATTTATCCAGCAATTGACTTCAAGTGTTTCACCAGGTAAATTGTTCAGGATTGGTTTTTTTTATTTTGTTAGGAATATTGTAAAGACTTTAATTGAGAAAATTGGTTTAAATTAGTTTCTCAGATCACAAAGAATCAGAAATAGCATTGAGACCATCAGGTTCTTAGCTATAATTAAAGTAAACCTTAAAAAAAATTACTTCACATGTAAATGTTGCCGTTTCCTAGTGGCTATTCTGTGTATTTCCACATCAAAGGAAATGGGCTGCAAACAGTTTTTTTAAGGCTGACTGGCTTATACTTTCTGCAGACTGAAAATGTTAATGTTTAAACACATGGAATCAAGGGGTTAACTTGTCTTTAAGTGATTATTCAGACTGGTTAAATATTTTGCCAATTAAGAAGCAACAGATTTTATGTGACCCTCTAGAGTGGGATGGGGATTATTAGAGCTTGATCATTTATAAGCTACACTTGATGTAAGGGGCTAATGTTTATTGACTGAACTCTTGGGTTTAAGAGAACTTTTTCTGAAATATGGTGAGATCTAATTTTATTTCATGTTGTTTGCAGAGAAGAGTTGTGGGGGGTTTTGTGGTTTTTTTTTTCTCAAAACATTGAAAATAGTTGAAGTCACTCATGCAGTTAACTAAAGGTCCATGGGTCTTTGCTAGAGATGCAGATGACAGATGCACAGACACAGAAATAGGTATGTATTGGAAGTACATTAATTTGATTTAAAACCAGCTCTTTTGTGGATTGGGTTTAAAATTTGGGATAACTTGGAGACTGTTTTGTATTTATCCTGCATTTACTGAGGACTGAGCTTCACTATATTTAGAGTGTAAGTAGTATACTGGCCTCATGAGGATTAATTAAAACTATGGCCCCGTCAGATTTTCTGTGCAACACCTGTAAGAAGAGTTTAACATGGAGAGGAGAACTAGAAAGAAAAGGATCAGGTTAATTTGGCATCTGGTCTGGAAAAGGAGCGGTTTTTTTTCTTTTGTAAGGAGGCTGGTTGTATCCAGGAAAAAGAAATTTTTTCTGGAAAGGTAAGTGTTGCTGTGGTTGGCCAGGAGCAAAGAAGTGGGGCTCTGCTAAAGGTGTACAGAATGTCCTTTTCTTGAGTGTTTTTCCTTTTTGTTTGGGATATTGATCATCTCAAAAGAACAGAACTGAAGAATGCATTCTGACCCAATGAACTAAAACACCCTACCGTTTCCAATAGGATCCAGTACAGGTGGGTTTCAGGAAGCTTGATGTAGTTGACAGAGTGCCACTGAGCTGCTCCTTGATGAGTTGTGGCCAGTGGTTCACTCACAGCATGTGCATTGTTGGACTGAAAGTTGTTATCCTGCTTATCCTGCTATGCCTGTTCTTCTGTGCCGTATGACTTCATACATTTCTATGACTCCCAGTATTGCAGGAATCTTTGTGTCTTTATCCCATCTGTTACAAGAACTATTGTATTTGTATTACCGAGTTGCGGTAAATTTGTGGCAACTAGGTGCTGTTCCTGAAAACTTGGAAATTCTTTATAGAAAGGTGAGGGTTTTTTGGTTTAGTTTGGTTTGGTTTTTTGTTTTTGTTGTGGGGTTTTTTTTAAATCTCTGTCTGCTTAAGAGAGGAGCTTCCAGTTCTCTTGCTTGCAAAGACAGATGCAAATGAAATCTTATCTGAAAAAAGATTTTTTTATCTAGATTGGGACAGGAGGTTCCTTCAGCATCACAGTTTACTTTGGTATCCCTTAGAAGGATAAAGGTCTGTTTTCCATAGTGGCCAGCTCTTGGTGTTTCTTACCAGGAGAGAATTTAGCTTCATAGGTTGTCTGCCCTTGCAGTAGTGAAGCCTGGGTGTCAAGTTTACCCTGATCTCATTTTGACACTCGCCTTTAAGTAGGAACATCAAGATGTTATGAGGCAAATAATTTTTTGTTTGCTTTTTTTGGACATTTGACCACTGAAGAGTTTCTGTTGATGTTCAGAACAGTCGTAAATGGGCAAATTTTTTTCAGTGTTCTCTCTCTGTATTTAAAAATTGCACAACAGAAGTGCTTTATCACTTGGGGCATACTTCAGGTGATCAGATATGTGTTCAGATATGGTCAGATAAATTAGTTTGTTAACTGGTGGAGAAGTTTAGGCCATTTAAATTCCTCTTCTTTAATTAAGCTTGTAATTCTAAACTGCTGTTTAAAATACATGTGGTATTCTAGGAGATCTAGGATGCTTGCATAGTGAAAGATGCAAGTTTGTGTTTTGTTGCAACATTAAGTATCCTAAAAAAGGTAGGCCAGTAAATCATTATCAGTTTTTATAGTATACTTTAAACTTAGTTTTCTCAAACAACTGAAGATAAGTGGCAAGCACTAGGTATAATATTCTATGGAAGCATTGTTATTTTCTAACTAAACTGTGAAATGTGCATTTGCCTCTGAGATAATTTTATGCATGTATTTGCAAACATCATCCATTTGTTGGTTACTGCACAAAATACTGTGAATATGTCTGTTTTAAAATACTTAGGACACATAATGCTAGCATGCCCTCATTACTTAATTTACAGATGTTTTATTTTAATGAAATAGTGTGCTACAAACTTAACTGTGTTTGTGTTGCTCAATGAGAAAATGGTTTTGTTTATGTTAAACTGTTGTACTGTTCAGTCAGTTAAAACAAACAAGCAAGCTTATAACATTTTTAGATAGGTCTCTCCAAAATCTGGAAGAGTTTTTGTTTATCTTCCGCCATGAATGCAGAAAGCCTTAGCATGAGCAATTACCAAGGCCGACTATTTGTTCACTACTGCAGTCCTAATAGAAAGCAGAGATGTCTGGAGTCATCAGAAAAAAATCAATGTGTGGGCCTGACTCCTGTCAAGTGATCCAAGAAAAGGTGTTACAGATGGGGCAAATTAGGGATCTTTACAAATCCCATAGATGAAGCAGCCTTTTCCAGTGGTCCCTGAAGAGGGCAGTCTTGAGCGTGGCCCGGTGTGTAGATCCCCCAGAACTGAGTGAAGGCATACCCTGGCTCTGCTCCTCATCAGCCCTGCTCTTCCCCCCTCCCAGACTAGCTCAAGAGAAAAAATACCCAGGCTTTTACATGTAGTGTCTTGTTAGGAAGGTCTGTCACGTGCTGGCGTAAGGGAGGAAAGGAGATGGGACTGAGTGACCAGGCGCAGGGCAGTGAGAAGGGAGGGCAGGAGGGGGAAGGCCTCTGTTGTGTTTGTCTTTGGGTGGCAAGAAACCTTCAAACTGCTTTGATGGCTGCTGAAACTGCAGCCTTGGGGTTACATGTAGGCCTCTTTCTTCTACCAGATGCTTTCCTTTTGCATGTGAAAGGCGTTACTCATCATTTTGATCAAAGGAGGTCAGTGGATACAAGAGACTAAGATGAATGAGATTTTTAGGAACAGATCTCAACCTTGGCTGCCTGTAAAGGCCATGACAGGACTGATATGAAACCAGCCTTGCTCTGCTTCAGATCAAAGCTTTGCAATCTGCTCCCCATCTTATTTCTACTTCCAGATAATTGGGGACAAGCACAGCAGGACACTGTCTGTCAGACACATCTAAATAAATTCTTAATGCAGAGATTCCTCTTCAAAGCATTCCCCCTTTACCCTCCCCAGCAGTTAAGCTTCACAGATGGAAGGAAGCCATTTTGTTTTCACAAATTCTGTCGTTACCATTTGAGTCTCCCATGGGTATCTCTTTTTTCCAGGATTACAGTAGCAGTAATGTTAGTTTTGGAAAGAGGAAAATAAGCTGGTCTGTTCCTGGAAATCAAAGTAGTGCTTTATGCAACAAGGGGAGCTGTGGTGCTGTGGCCCCTGTACTCTGGATTGAGGAGTGACTGGGAGACGTGGCACTGGCCACACTAAGATGAGCATTTCCAGGTATAAGACTATGCCCTAGAAAAACATTAACGGAAGACGCAGTTGTCGGCAGCGAGGAGTAAGTGATACCACAGAAACAAAGCCTAGATCCTCCTGAGACCTATCAAGATATTTGCTGTCTTGCGGAGACATACTCAGTGGTCGAGTTACTTATCTGGTGACTGTGGATGTCTCCCTTCCGCGTCCTCATCTGCTGTGGGGATCGTCCACTTCTGCATCTGTTGACGGTAGAGATTAGCTTCTGTTTGAAGGGATCTTCCTGATTCCGTTCAGGCAAAGTGCATTAGAGGGTCTGCTCCATTTACCTGCCACTCGCCTGAGGTGTCACACTGCTCCTGCCTATGCGAAAAGCAGGCGTGTGCTGGTGAGTACATCAGTTCTTATGAGAACTTGTTATGGAAGCTGCAGTTATTCCTGACCTGCAGAGCTATTCACCTCTGCCAAGGGAATCAGTTTCCTGTTGCTTTGTGAATGGTTCACACACTTCTTGAGAAAGAAGACGGACCAGTGCTTGTGTGATGATGCTGGTGGGCAGAGCAGCTCTCATAGCGGGGTGGAAGTATATAGCACATCATGAGTCCTGCCAATGAGTTTGTGATCAGTCTCTTTGCATCTGGAAACTGCTAATCATAATCCTGTACTGCCAGCCAGTGTGAGGACACAGTGGAAATTGGTGGTGATGGGGGTTCTTTTTTTTGTTTGTTTGATTTTTAGGGCTGTATTTGGATAATTTCTTTTTAAATTTTTCTCATCATTTCAGTGGTCACTCGTAATGGAACAAAAGATAGAGGATGGCCTGGACACTGGTTTTATACATTTTTGGCTGGAGAACTTACTGCTCTTTGGTTTGTTTAACAAAACACGGAGGCTTGCAAATGCACCTTGGCAGAGGCAGTTTCCTGGTGAAGAGCAGGCTTCCATCTGGTTTTGTGTGGATTTAAAAGAAGTGTTTGGATGATGTGGTATATTGGTGAGCTAGGCTCCAGAAAGATGTCAACAAGTGTTGTACTGGTTTGTGTAAGTCCAGCAGTTAAATACGGTGTTAAACATGTGAAACATACCTTGATGACTTTTTATGAGAGTTTCTGGCAAAAGTATGATGATACTATGCTGATGATATTAACACATGCAAGAAAAGTATTCTTTGCAAGGATCCCAGCATTAAATGGTTCCTTAAGGTACAAATTTTATTCCAACCCTTGCAGTTTATAGATTGTGACTTCATTTCTCCCAACACTATATTAAAATGTCTTGCTGTATCTGGAGATCTACTGCATCTCCACTGGGAGGTTTTATATGAAGTTGAGAACTTTCCTAGCACAAATAAATGTTGCTAAATCGCGAAACCATTCCTTGTAGCTGTCGTGGCCATTCACTGTCTTGTATAATTTTGAAAACTGATGCTTCTTCATTTTAATATCAATATTGAGTCCTTTAGGAACTTTCTGCCCTGAACAGCTGTACAACTTCAGTAAGTATCTAGTTGTCTGTCAAGTGCTAGTTCAGTGTTGTATACTTTTCTTTTTCAGTCTTGGTCCTTATTTACATCGGATATTATCAGTATATTTTAATTTCTGAGGGAGTACAGGACAGGTGAAAAAGCAAAGGGGAAAAGAGCAGGTGAGGGAGGGGGATGCTCTTGTACAGAGTGCTGTATGTCCACACCTGAAGACTGTTTCTCTGCTCTTGTTCCTGGAGGCATAGGTCCAATTCTAATGGGAATGTGGTGCTTGATGTAAGGAAAAAAGGAAAACTGTAATTTTTACCTGGTACTTTATTTTCTTTAAAGGGTAAATTTGTATCAACTAAGTCAGCTTAGTTAAGCTTGCTAAAAAGTGGAAATTGACCTTTTAGACTTCGAATTTGTTACAAGGTAGAACATGGTCTGTTTTGCAGAATTAGAAGTTAATTGAAGTATGTTTAAAATAATCAGCTGTTTAGTAAAGCACCTCTTAGTGGAAAATACGGGGCTTAAGTAGCATGAAATGGCTTTACAAAAAGCAGTGACATACAAGGAAAGTGATTGACCATGTTAACAGATTTGGATCCAAGTGAAAAACAAGTATTTCAGATTTAATTTTTCTTTGTGGCTGATTTAACTCTTGTTCCATTACTTAATGGTGAGGAATTTGATTTGATATTACCTTTTGACTTTTCCAGCTCCACTCTTAATCCTCCTCAGTCTGTGCTATCTGTGTCTCCAGGCTATTCCAGGCTTCAACACAGATGAGAAAGCAAACAACCCCCTGCCATTCAAAACCAAACTGAAACAAAGCCCCTCTGAAAGAGTTTTCCATGCGTTTTTTCCCCTGCTCTGACATACATACTCTTTCTCAGAATTTGAGATATTCTTTATTCAAGTTTTATATACTGTTTCTACCCAGCAAACTTCAAAGGACTAAGCGTTAAATGCATGATTAATTGCCTTTGCTAGTTAGGTGGGACTGAACTACATCTTTGTTGGATGTCAAAAGAAAATGAGTTTGCTTCATAGTTTCAAAAAGGAGAATGATTTTAGTAAGGAGAACTTTACATCCAGTGCCTGGAAAATTGCCAGAAATATATGAGGGGCACGGATAAATTTTTGAAGCGAAACCTTGGAATTCAAAGGTTGTATAAAGCATTCTTTCTGTCAGTAATACGCATATACTTCCTTTCCATCTTTGTCTTTTCATCATTTTATTCATACTTCTTCCCAAGTTTCATTATTTTCTTTCCTTTCCTGAACCATCACCATTTTCTGTCTTTGTGGTCCTTGAAAAGAGGAAATACAAATGATGGTGTTCTTGAACAAAACCTGGTGAGGTTTTTACAGGGTAGTGTGTCAGCCTTCATCTTGTAGAGTTATTTCATGTTTGAGATTCTCTTGCTTAGTTTGGGGTGTGCTTAGTTTTAAAATGCAAACATTGACTTCTGAAGGTACTCCAAGTTTTATGTTTTCAGTGTGCCCTCAGTTCCTAGCAGTCAAACTTGTTTTAGAAGCTTATTCTCTGAGGCAAACTTTACAGTAGGGCACAGGACACTGGCACTATCCTGTCATTTAAAAGGAGCCATTTGTTTACTTCTGGAAAATGTGGGAACTGTGAAGGACCGGTGTTGCCAATAATGAAAACCCGGTGAGACTGATTGTCAGGAAAAAACAAACAAACATATACTACTGAAACAAAAGTTTTACAGATGGGCCTGGTGACATTTTTAGACATGTAAATTGGTTGAGTGTTATCAATAACACTTTCTTTTACCTGAACTGCGACCAATGCTTTGCCAATTTTTCTGCTTAGCCACTCTAAAGATTAAATTGAGGTGTCTTACAAATAATTTTTTTCTGTCTAGAACTTTTCTTTTCAAGATCTACAGATATGAAATAATCATTAAAAAAATCAAAGTTGATTTTTTTCAACAGTAGAGAAGCAATGCAATGTGCTGCCTGTTAAACAGATTTATATAGAAGATCATGGGAGGCTGCTGAGCATGGCTCTAGAATATCATTGTATGAATACAAGCACGGCCTTTGTTAAGCTTTATGGATCACCTACTTTTTAAATAGGCTCCAAGAGCAGAAAAACTGCAGATTAAAGAATAATGTACTTTTTATGCTTCTGTGTCTTGAGTTCTGTTTCTTCTGAAATCTGATTTTCCCAAAGCTCTGTAGAGATCATAAGCAGTAAACTGACTGTATTTTGGTTGCTATGATCAAATGAGGAATTTGAAAATACAGAAACAAGAAAACAGCAATTGATCACAGTGTTACACAGGAACATCTGTCTGGAGTTTCAAAGGCAGCTAGCTATCAGTTAAGGCAGATTTTCTGTCTGGCTGTGTGAGGATTGTGTGAGCTTGTTGTGTCTATATTGAAGCTGCTGTTCTCCTGCTGTGCAATGACAGATGGATGTGTCTATCCTGAGAGATCTGTGACTTTGGCTGACTTGTACTTTCCAAATTCATGCATAGTAGAGCTTGCTCTAGTCCTGCAAGAGGGAAGAAAAAAACAGAAGACAAACCCAACACAAATGAAACATATGGTGCCAGGCTGTATTGTGAAATCATCAAAAATATATTCCTTTCTTCTTTTTGAAGACAGATAGGTTATTTTTCTCATGGGAAGCTAACAGCTTTTGGTTTGTTTTTGTAAGGATATAACATATCCACTGCATATGTATGTATATAGTTTCCTTTGCCTTGGATAAAACAAGTTACGGTGCTATTCTAGAGTACTCACATGGACAACCAGTACTAAAACTTGGGATCCTGAAAAAAAAAATTATGATGGAGACTGAATTTATTGATCAGTGGGAGGGGAACGTGTATATTTCAGAAATACATGTTTTGTTTTCTAATGGTGTGAATTAACATGTCATTAGAGACATGTTAATTAGTTTTCTAATTACATGAGTTTCCTTTACTTCATATGTAGCATAAATGTATGTTAAGTATGTGTAACAAAAGTTTGTTAACAAACAAGTAAACATACTTAACATAAAACTAAAACTGTAACGTAGTTTTATGTTATGTTTACTTCATATGTAGCAAAAATGTATGTTAAGTAAAACTAGATGCCGATGCTTACTCTTCAGTTTACCATTGTTTAGTTCAAACACTGGCATTCTTGTTTCTATGATGTTTCCTCTGCAAGTTTGTGAATTGTTAAGGCCTGCTAAGGCAGTCTGTTAGTCAAGTATGCACCACTGCAATTGTTTAAACTGGGAGCTATAAACCGGCCTTCCAGACTGAAGGATCTGTTTAAACAAAGTGTTCATTTAAGTCCTGTACAAACAAATACATAATAAAGAGCTATGTATCGTAGAAGGGGAAAACATGAAATGGGCTGTGGGTCAAGGCACCATTTTTCTTTTCTGGGATGTTTTGTTGTCATGTGACAAGTAGGTGCATATTTTTAAATTACTAGAAAGACAGCTACTAATTTAGTTAAATATTTGACTTGCCTTTCCTCATGCTGTGGTTTAGACAGGTGTGTTACAGCTCATCCCTGTGTTACCTTTAGTTCTGTACAGAAATATTTGAAGGAACCGCATGAGGCAGTGTGACCTGTATCTGTTACACAGACACACTGGACACACGGTGCTGTATCAGTGGAAGCATATTGCTCCCGAACAAAGGATCAGTCAGAGCCAGCCAGTGTCTCTCTCTTTCTTAAACTCGTAAGAGACTGTCCAGTCTAATTCCATCAACTGCCATGTTCTGTGAAAAGTTATTTCTTTCTGCTAATATGTAACTTTATATATCAAAAATAATTTGTTCAATTCAGTGCAGTGTATTTGGAGTCTAGTGTAGGTATTATCACCTTGATCCTATTCAGTAAAATTTTGATCCAGATCCCAATGGAAAGATTCCTGCTTACCTAAATGTTTGCCAGTGTGTATCAGGAATCCTTGCCAGCTGTGTTTCTGAATGACTCTTAACACATCATGGTAAAGGCATGGCTGATTTCACCCAAGTCTTTGTTGAATGATAAGGTATAAATAGCTTCTGCTGGCAAAATAAACATTTCGAATGGTGAATTTAATTAATGAAACGTGGACATTTGTCAGAAGTAAGGGATAAGAAATGTGCTGATCCAGTCCTCCTTCATCCATGTATGTTATTTTGGTTCTCTCTAGTATGCTAGTATTCAGTTCAGTTCTTCTAACTGGGTTTTGGATAGGTCTCTTAACTGCTCTAATGCTCTACTCTCTGATGAGATCCATCACTGTATTGCCAGCATACAAAAGATGTGAGGCCTTGTACTTCGAGTCCCATATATGCGTTGAACACAGTAAACTGAAATTATGCAGTAACTCTGCACAAGTAAGGTCACAGGCCCCAAGCTGATCAAGCTAAAAGAGTAACTATGAATATTTTACTCATGAACGGGTACTGGTAAATGGAGTGACTCTACTATCATACTTTCTGGGCTACAGGTAGGTCTGAAGCAGGAATGCATATGTTAGAATCTAACTCGGAATCTATAGCTGCAGCTAGCATTGATGGAGAGTGGAACCAAAATGCATAAATGCCAGAAATTATGTGTTGAGTAAACTGTGGAAATAGTTTTCAATTGCTGTCTCTTGCTCTTGGTTTTCTTTCCCTTTAAAAACTTCCTTCTGTTTAATTTTTCTTGTATTAAAAAAAGGGAGAAAAGCAGCTTTTGATGTGCCTTGAAGGCTAAATAGGTTAGTGTGACAGTATTTAAATTAGTGCACATGTGATAAGGCTGTTTCCGGCAGTACCGGCAGACTGCTTTAACTGATCAGTGCGTAACAACACATATTAGTGGCATAATGTCTTCTTCATGTGCTGAATCCACTGTTCAGTGTACCTTCTAGGTAACCCGACATTTCCATTTACTTCAAGGCAGGTACAGAAAAAAAGATTGCCTTCTTGCTATTGCTGCTGCATTCTCTGTGTCGTGACAGGCTGTCAGAATGGTTTGTGTCTCTCCTGTCCCTCTCTCACAATCCCATGGAGAATTTCCCGCCTGGACAAGGTCCTGTGCAGCCTGCTGTAGGTGACCCTGCTTCGGCAGGAGGGTTGGACTAGATGACCCACAGAGGTCCCTTCCAACCCCTACCATTCTGTAATTCTGTGATTTCTAAACTACAGGCCTTTTTAGGCACTCACATTTTGGGAAAACTTGGCAGGAAGGCGACAGTGCTGACTGCAGTTGTGAGCTAACAGGGGATTTCCATTAGCACAATAGCCTCCTGCTATAGCGATAAGGAGTGCCTCAGACCAGAATGATGGAGACACCGGCTTCCTGCACTTTCTCAGCAGTGCAGCTGGAGGCAATACACAAGCAGGCCCCGACTTACCAAATCTGGACAAAGGGGTTTACTAAGTTGTTCAGAATTGCATTGTTAAACACCTGTTGAACCAGTCTGTTTTATTGCCCCTTGACAGGCTTTTGAAGGTAAGCAGTAAGGTTAGTGGCTTAGGCTATTTTTTTCCTACTATCTTTACTATTTTTTTTAAATCATTTGAACCACAATATCCCCTCAGGCAGAAAACAAGTGTTTTTTTCCTAGATGGTCAGGAGTCACTCTTAGTAAAGTCCACTTCTTACCGTTTTCCTCTCTCTCCTCTCCAGGGATGTCAGCATACTATTTAAGTTCCCATGTGATTAACTTACCTTGCTCTTTCACTGATTTTAATAGCTTACTGTGCTCAGGTAAGAACTGGGAGGTTGCTAAACCGAAAAGTCAGCATTATGCTTCTCCTCTTTGTCAGGGACACTTTAGTCTGACTCTTCAGAGAGTCTTTGAGAGGACAGGAGATTCTTGAGATGACTGGGGAACAGCAAATGTAAAACTACACTCCCTACTTTCTTCTTTCTATAAGTGTTTTTTTCTTCTTTTTTTAAAAGTACTGGGGAAAATGAAGTGAATTGTAAGCTAGTCAATAAAATCTTAAAGAGGAAAGGAATTATAACCTGGTCAATGAAACCTTAATCCCCACACACTTTTTTAACAAGTTATTAAACATATGCTTTATAAGCACCTCTGGGATAGTAAAATTGATAAGCAACCATTATAGATTTATCAAGATCAAACTGTGTCCGACAATTTTAATTTCCTTCCTTGTCAGTGTAGCTATCCTAGCAGATAAAAGATGAGCAGTAGATGGATGAGGTATCTTGACTGTTATTTTTTTCATGCAGTGACTGCATGTGATATTCTTGACTGTCTCGCATATCATTCATAGAAAATGGGTGGAGAAGGCATGAAATCATTGTAAAGTGAATACACAAGTGGTTGAGAAAAGGTCTCCACATGTTAATGGCTCGCTGACAACTGAGAGGGCATTTCAGATAGGTCCAGTATCTTCTGTTTCATTTTGTTCTGGATTTTTATTAGGCGCTTTGCTAGTAGAATACAGAGAATGTATTTGTGGACAGCAGCAAGATGTTGCATTAGCATGCTGAAATTCAAGACTAGTTGAGAGTGATGATGGTAAATGACTTTAATGCTGTGGTCCACAGACCATGTGAATCCACTGGTTGCTTATAAGGAGTCGTGAAGGGTAACTAACCAAAGCAAGCCTATTATCAGTAGGCCTAAATTCACTACATAGGGTTGTATGTCTCCACCGGAAAATTTAAAGGGGTTCCCACGTGGGAAAAAGGTTGGTTGGAAATCAGTTGTTTTAACAATTTGGAGAGAGAGTCCAAAGAGAATGAGTTCAAATTCCAAAAGGAGAACACAATTTTCTATGTTTTATGTATGTATTGAAAGAGGAATAAAAAGCTAAAGTAGTCTAGCCAATGAAAAGCTGGGGTTTATAGTTGAAGGACAGATACCATATGAAAAAGGCATGTCACAACTAAGGGGACATAGCTGTTATTCTCCACTTAGCACTGATGAGATCTCAGGTAGAGGACTATACAGCAGCTGCAATGAAGTACTTTGATAATATGACCTGCAAGAAAATTTTGAAGGAAGTGACCTTGTTTCATCTCATAGAATAAGAAATGAAGGGTTGTGGAAGAGAAGTCTTATGAGAAGTGAAAAGCATGAAAACAAATACTGTCATCCATTAGAGGAGGGCAGAAAAAAAAGTAGTATGACTTGGGACAGATAATAGAAAAATAAGAACTGTCTTAGGTATGCAAGTTTCTATGGCAGCTGCCCAATACACTGCTTCTATTATGTGATTTAGCCCTGCGCATATTCTCAATAACTTGTTTTTATGGCACAATAACTTGTTTCAGTTAGGCACTGAAATAGATTATTAAAGATGTTGTGGCATAGCTTTTGAGATTAGAGGTTTACAGAAACAGGTTAGACTCAAAAAAGTGTCAAGGAGTATCTAACTATACTTGCTTGTGTCTCACAGCAGGGATTAGGTAAGATGATCTTTTGAAATCTCTCCTAACTCCTCCTATAATTTTACTAGTATAGGAACAACTTGAGTTAAGGAAAACTGACTGGCTCTTGAAACAAGGTACCACAGGAATGAGAATTCATGTGGAAAATCTTGTGCTGGAGAGCAGTAAGGTGGTACATTTTTTCAGGGGACTTGCTTGTGGCCAGAGCCAACAAGAAGGTATTAGTAATCATGGGAGTAGAGTTAACTCTGTCTAAAGACGGAGGCGTTCACAGCCTTTTGAACAAATCTGTAAGGTTTGTTTCCCCGTAACTCTCCTCAATAACTAAAGTAGTTGTGCCAAAACTGTTGTCCTCTTGATTTCATTTTGGTTTACTGGAAGAAATAAGTTCTCATATGTCACCTAATTGGGGGTCAGGGAATCTCAGCTGCTACGGGCATCCAAGTCACACTTATTTTCAAGGCTGAAGTATTACTCTCATTCCCGATGGCTGTTGAGCACAGTAGAGAATAGAATTTAGGCAGCAAATTCTGTCCAAAAGAACCAAATCCTATTTCGTGACAAACAGGGGATGACAAAATTAAATCTTGGTTGGTTTGTTTTCCCCATAGAAAAGGTATACATTTAATTTTGCCTTCATTTTTAGAAAAAGTTCTGAAAAATACCTCTGTACCTAATTGTTCTTGCATTATCACTTATGCATTAAGTACCATAACGCTAAAAAACAAAGAAGCAAACCCCAAAACATCCCCCAAACCACGCCATTCCTGTGTAGCTGGATTTGATTGGCCAGTTTGCAGACTTCCAGATAAATCTGAAGGGACTATAGATCTTGATGGAAATTTAATAGTTAACCAAAAGAAAACGAACATTTAAGACACGAAAGGGACAGAAATCTTGACCTAAATGACTGCTCAGTCCTTATACTGGGCAGGATCTATCTACTGTGCTGGATCATTCCTCAGATACAGAGTCCACCTGTCCAGTCTTGATTTCCACTGAATTAGAAAAGCTTTCTAGAAGTGGACCAACATTTAACCTCTGTAGAATACAGCCTCAGCTTTTAAAGCTGGTTGTACCTAATTTGTTTTCCTGTTTCAGAGCTGGCCATGGATCATGACTCGCTTCCCAGTAGCGAATGAAATCACACATATGAGAGTTAGAATAATTTTTCTCATTTATAATTTTTGTTTCTCACCATAATTATACAGGACTGTCCAAATCTGTTCTGTCTTACATTATATCATGCTGTTGGCAGAAATGGTGATTAATGCTATTTGTGAACTGGGAGGGGAGTAAGAGTCTAATGTCTGCGTACATTTTGTGCCTATTGGTTTGTCTGTCTTCATCTGGTATTTGGCAGGTCATCCAGTATTTCATGAGAACAGAAGAACAGCCATGTTCTGGTCAGGCCAAGTGTCGATTTAGTTCCATACTTTCTCCAAAGGCAGCTAGTAAAGATGCTTGGGAACAAAAAATGTCAGAAATGTGTGAAGTATATATAGTGATTCTTTCCCATGGTTAGGTCACTTAATTAGTGGTTTAGGGACCTCCTTAGCTAAAGGTTGCACCCAAGCATTTGTGTTTTAAATAACCAGCAGTGGGTCTGTCATTCAAGAATTTAGTTCTTTTTTGAGTCCGTTTGTGCTTTATGTGTGTCTAATGTCTTGCTGCAGTGGTTCCATAACTCAGGTATACATTGTGAAGACAAAGCATTTCCTCAGTTGTTACAGATGTGCCATTTAGGGAGCTGCCCACTATTTTTTGTTGTGAGAAATGGTTCTTTTGACTTTTCCACATATCAGTCATTCTGCCAGCCCCTGTGATCTTCTCCTTGGTGATTTTTGTTCTTTGTTGAAGATGTCCAGCTTTTGTGGTCTTGAAAGGATTAACAGTGCTCTGAGTCAATCTCACAACAATGTGAAAGTACCACCATCCAATAGGTAGCCAGTGCACTGATTTTTTTTTTTTACTTTGCTACCAGTAAAACTGAGCCAAGATTTTTTTAATTAACCAAGGTTCTGTGAAGACCTGTTAATGCCTATGTTCATATATTAAGGATTAGATGATGTACACATTAAGGAGGAACCAGACTGTAGTTCTGAAAATGGTGATAACTTCCACAACTAGTATATTACTGAAGTTCCTCCCTTTGTATGCTGTATGTAGTCATTAATGGTGGCTACTGTTATTCGATGCGAGATATTCACACAGGCATTTTTGTTGCTGAAAGCACTTGTAATAGCTCTGTATTTATGTTTTTTCCTTTTGTTTAAGTATAAAAATTTAAGAATAATGAAAGCAATCTTATTATAGCATCTTACTGTGTTTGAGAAACATGTTGATGAACAGCTGCCAAGGCTGTGAAAAAAGACCTGGTGACAATGAATGGTGACACAATCTGATGAAAAGATGAACGGTGACCCAATCTGTTAAGCCTGTAAGCGGATTCTCTCCAAGTGCTCTGGCAGTCCAGGTGTGCGTCACTCTTTGCCTATCAGCCAACCACATGTGCCTGTCTACAGTTTATCAAATGCTCTGTTACTCTCCTTTTGGCTATGCCGCACCTTTATGGCCTTGCACGAAGGAGGGACGGTATATATGGCATACAGTAGTGGAAAGGACAGTATGGGTATAGCATTGTGGCAGGTTTGGGATGTATAATAGCACTATGCAGTGTAGAGGATTAGGGAGCAGTGAGTAGTGGGAAGGGCTGGCATTGCAGTGCTGCTGAACGTGAGGGTGTTGAGTATGAGGTGGTGGATGGTGGTGGGAAGTTCAGCAGAGAGGCTGGTGGGACATGGTCCGTGTGGCCTGGAAAAGAAAACAGGTCTGAGTCCTGTTCAGTTGTTCACTCCTGTATTAGGAGGAAACCACATCAGTCTGTGGTATTAGGGGGTTAGGGTGCATAGCTCACAGACCTTCCTGGCAGCAAGTATCTTTCGTGCAGACTTGTTACAAGGCATTGTCCTCCCCTAGCTGTTAGGTTTCTGAGCTGGGATATGTAGGTGCTTCTTTCTCTATGAAATTTTTTTGTTCAGTCAATTGATTTCAGCCATCCGCAGAAAGGCAGACTTCTCAAAGCTAACAGGGTACCTCTAATTTACAAAAAAACAGGTGGCCAGTTGGAGGAGGAACTGTAAAACATCCTGTTGGAAGACTTGATCAACTGTGAAGCACAAACCTGACAAAACCAAAATTCATTAGTAGCAGAGCTCATAGAACTAGTTGCTTAATCAGTTTTCCATAGCTGAGGAATTCTTTACCGTATAAGGGTTTATTTCAGATGCAAGTTTTCCATTAGCAGACAAACACTATAAATTT
>Ga0181612_177169_pt1 | contig 17636 bp, 12 predicted proteins | sample HoacroProtozoa21_FD_119630 | JGI IMG/M metagenome (GOLD analysis project Ga0181612, IMG submission 119630) | Hoatzin crop microbial communities from Cojedes, Venezuel. Combined Assembly of Gp0051906, Gp0051904, Gp0051908 | reverse complement strand
TCACCGGCACTCCCCTGCTCGCGTCTCCCAGCTGACTACGCAGAGTGATGATTGCAAGAGGTATTTACTTGTATTTCAAAGAACGTGAACAAAGGCAGTAGCAAAAGCAAACCTATAGATGACAGCGCGAAGAAAAATTAGAATACATTTTTGATTTTTTAGAATTACAGTATTGTCACCCTGTGTTGGAAAGAGCTCCGATTTCAGCTCCCAGGTTTTTTTTATTTGAGCTATATAGGAACATCTCTGCTTCCTCTTAGCTTGGCACAGTCTAAGATGAGCATGTGAGTGCCTCTGGCTTACCGAGCCTAGCTGTACACGTGCCTTCTTTCTAGATCAGCAGAGTACCGGGTCCGGGTTTCGATAAGTTGTTTCAGTTTATTTGGCCATTTGTGCAGTGATGGACCTCTGCAGAACCAGAGCCCTGCCTTGTGCTATTTCCCTCCCTAATAACAGGTGCGAGGTGTTAAATCTAAAATACTTTAAACAGATGTTTTTAGGCTGTATCTAGGAGAGTAACCTTTGATGATTTTTATTTTGTCTTTCTGGAAACCTAACGCATTTCCTATGGCTTATGACCACAATTCACTTCTAAGTGATTTTCCCTTGGCCAATTTCCATTTATCATTTAAATAATCTAGCAACAAAGAGGATGAGGTATTCTGCAAGAAGGTATATGACTCTGTAATCATTCTACCTTCATATCCCCTTTGGGGGGAATTATTAGAGATGAAATGACCTTCCTGGCTATCAAGCATTACCACTGTAACATGGATGGATAATATGACAACCCTGACACAGAGCCAAAGGCAGGTTGAGCTGAGCGTGCTGTACCTGAACCTGAAAATGACAGAGACTTGATTAAAATGAATGTGAGAAAGGAGACCAAGAGTGATGGGAGCCCTCCGCTAGCTCGCGGAATAGTGGGGAATCTAGCTGTGATGCATCGCCTTCGCTGTACTTCTCATTTGGACCATGATGAGGGAAATTTACCATCTTTACTGGCCTCTCGAGGGACCTTGTTGTGTTCTCTTCGCAGTCTTTAGGAGGAAACCATGCCTAGTGGATTGAGAGAAAAAGTCCAGCCACTGGCATGCCATACAACAGCGTTTGACACCTGCAGAACTCGGCTTGCCCATTTTTCTGATGATGAATTTTGTACATCTTTTATACGAGCTGCTGAGAGCTTTGGTTGGTGAACTTGAAGCATGCTCCATCATACAAAACAACATGGAAAAGTCAAGATTATACATTAGCATGACTATTTATTTTTCCTCCAGAGAGTCCTAGAGCAATCAACAAGATACTTCTGCGCTTATTTGCTCAACTTCTGGGCTGAGAAGCTTACGTAAATTTTTTGCTTTTTATAATCCCAAGAGCTCTCTTCACATTTCTTGGGTAGGCAGCCATCTGTGGCATGTAACACTGTTGAACAGTGTCTAACAGAATTGAAATAACAGAGGAAAGTCAGGAAAAGTCCATGTAGCCACTCAGACTTGAATTTGGCCAAAACAAATCCATCTTGCTAGTACTATCAAGAATATTGCCCTTAAGCAACATGTGATATCAGAAGTGACATGGGGGTGTGAATGGCCCCCAAGAGGACATATTGCCCCATCGTAAACTTTCTTACAGGCTAATTTAGAGTTTTGATAAATATGGATAATGCCAAGTGGTCTTACCTGACCTTCAATGGCGAAGACTTTGGCTTTAGTTATGTCTGGCATGACTGTACAGTTATTCATATTATTTAAAAACTATGTTCTATTTAGCATAAGCATTTGCAGAGGGAATAGTGGTAAGGAGCTGTTTTCTTTAGGTACCATCGTCCTTTGAATAAGAAACAGTGATCCTGGGCTTTCAGGAAGGAAACTACACGAAGGGATAACCAAGGATGAACTTTCTCAGACGCAGGAAAGCAGGGCCAGAGGCACGGCTCTTGACAGGAGCCATGCAAGCCCGTGAATCTGGAGGGAGAACCACTCATCTCATCGTGTGCGTGCCATCGCGATGCACTTGCTGCTAAGTATCTGGCCAACGGAGCAGAGAGGTTCTGAAGTCCTCTAACTTCATTTTCTGGTTCATCCTCAGGAATGGTTGTGCAAGGATCATGATTTATCATGACTGTTATGGTGATCTACCTTGATTTAGTGGTGAAATTACAATGATGGATCATACTTAATTATGATCATTAAAAGACATCAAAAATGTAATCGGCTGTTCATCATATACCTTATAAAGGAAAAAAATACCCCAGGTTTTTAAAGATCGGGACTCTAGCTGTTGATAAAATTAGAATATGTTTTATTCATGCTGTGACACAGCGTTCTTTCTTCACTGATCTCCTTGTCTGGGCATCTCACTTCAGAGGAATTGGGGAAGGATTTGAATGAGATTTTAATGAAGTATAAACAACTATGGGTCCTGTTTCTTCCACAGGCCCTCTGGGGCACCTGTCATGCCCCATGTTAAGGAAATCCGCAGGGAGAGCTCATGCAACAACACCAGCTGCAGATCAGCACCCTGGAAAAAGCTGTTTGGATTCTGGAAACACAAATTCGCCCCCATTTGACCTTGATTAAAGTCTAGCACAGTTTAATGAGGCAACATAAAATGCAAGTCAAATGTTCAATAGGGAAAATCTTGTCAGACATAAGGAACAATTGGGATCAAGTCAGTCAGGGCTTCCTTGGGCTTCTAATGACCTGTTAGATTCAGCTTTACTGTAGGGTTTTATCAAAAAAAATAAGTGATAATGACTGAAGGGAGCATCATTAGTATTGGAGTGAAATGGCTAATGGCTCCAGATTGCTCACAGGTGTCAGAGAAGAAAAGTTTCTCCCTAGGCAGCAAGCTCTGTGATCACCACGAGCATTATTATTTGCACTGCAGGAGCGCCTATCAAGGTTAATGGAGACGCGGCCCCTTGTTTGCCGGGGAGCCGCTGGGATGTGTGTGGAGGAGAGGAAATGGGAAGAGCGAGCTCAGTGCTGGCATCCCACCTTGGTGCACAATCCGCTGAGTTGAGTTTGGCAAGAACCGGGGAGGAACCATATGGTTGAAGGCAGGGACTGGAACATTTGATAAATATTACCATTATAATATGTTACTATTATAATTCAGTGCCCTAGCAGGAAAGATAAGATGTGATTTGATCATGGTCTGCATCTATCTGAGGAGCAAACCTTTTTGTTGGACTCCTCTGCTCAGCAAAGTGCGGGAGTCCATGCAGGCAGCTGAACGCAGACATTTCTGTCTGTGATGGTAATTAACATTGGCACCATTTACCACATTTCCTTTGGATCCTCAGAGTCTAGCTATGAGCAAATCAAAGCAGAATACATTTTCTAAGAGGTTTGCTTTGATTCAAAAGAGAATTCAGGGAAGTCCAGTGGCCTCTATTATACAGCACTCCAACTCAGATGATTGCTTATCCTATTTGGCTTTAAAACCTGTAGCACATTATTATGCCCCAGTTAACAGATGGCAAACTGAGGACCAGAGATGTGCCCAAGGTCGTACAAGGTTGGGAGGCTCACAGGGTATGGAAAACATCTGGTAATCGCATGTTGTAGTGAAGCAATGCCACAGAGAGTCTCTGACAGTGGTTAGCAGGAGAAGCAGAGAAGGTGCTTGTGAGGTCTTCGGTCTCACAGAGGTGCTTGCTCCTGCAGGAGATGGCTGGGTAGTATGTGCGGGAGTTTACAGTGCTGCATCCGTTGAGCAACAAATATAAACCAAACAGTGGGACATCACCAGCTCACTTTTTGTTGTTCTTCAGGGCAAGGCTGTGGCTCCCCTTGTTGCATGGGGTGTGAGGGCACTTGGGCCTGAGCAGGAGCAACTCCTGGGTTGCTCGTGCATGAAGGAGAAGCAACTGCTCTTCCTCTTCTTGTCTAGCTGAGACAGGTCTAAGTTGCAGGTTGGGGGCTGAGGCGAGACATTCCTGGGGAAGCTGGCGTGAAGAAAGGACCATCGCAGTGTGGTGGGGCTGACTCAGATTTCTTCTTTCTGGAGCTGGGACCGTTTGGTCTCTGATCTGCTCACAGCCGTGCCATGCCCTGCGCAACAGCCCAGGTCCCAGCCAGCTGCAAGGTACAGCAGGATTTTGACCTTTTTCTTTAGAATTGTTTCTCTTCATGCCAAAAGGGTAAATACTTACTAGTGCATTTCCTTCCCTCCTGTGGGCCCGGTATGCACGTAACACACTTTTCATCTTAAAAGCAAAGTGTTTTTGCAGAGACAATTGAAAGAAATTAAGAATGGCACATCATGATCATTTATATCATGTGTATCTCAGAAAGTTCATCAATTCATATTACATTAGGGAATATGTAAACTAAATGTGCACTCATTTGGCATAGTCCTCAGAGCAATTATTCTTCAGTTGATTTAGTACACTTGATAAAAATAAAGGTTAAGGAGGATGTTAATTTGGGATATTTTTTTTTACTGGTTTTTATAAAGCGTTAGAATGCAGATTAATTCCAGACTTTATAATACTGCATCCAATTCTCTATCATATAAAAATAACTTGCATAAATCAGAGGAGCGGGCCTGATTCTCGTGCTCCAATACTCGCAGGGAATTTTGACATTGACTTCTATAGGAGCAGGCCCAATGTCAAAACCTAGATATAACATGAATCCGTGCCAGACACGTTAGAGCTCTGCTAGGAATATCCTCATTGGAGCATAATAATTTGTATGAGAGAGAGACACACTGTGAGCACTCCTGGGGTTGGGGGGCCCTGGGCAAAATGTTGGTGGCAGAACTAATTCTAGTCTGAGGAAATGAGAAAGCCAGTGTCGTGAAATGTTGTTGCTTCCAAATCTCAGCCCATCATACTACTGAAGACCTACATTTTTCTGTCCGATTTTGGAGGTGGGGGAGTGTTGGCAGGCCATCCTTAGGGGACAGTGAAAAGAGATAAAACCACTGTAGCTTTTTTTTCCCCGAGTTCAAGAGAGAGGAGTGAAGAACCTGCCAGTGCTGCCCTAAAATTGCTAATGAAAGAGAGTGAGAGAGGCATTCGCTTCAATATGCTCAGCCAAAATGGGATTTTCAAAGGAGTCTGGATAAAGACATCAGACACAAAGAAATCAGTACCTAATAAAAGAACTTACCTGAGTCAATCCTGCTGATTGGCTTCAATAGCAGACATGTGGGTGTTGAAGCACAATTCACTGCAGAAGTCAAAAAAAAAAAAAAAAAGAGAGAGAATGAAGAGGAAAAAGAAAAATAGCATGCAAGTAGTAGTGAATGCTAATAACATGACTAGGAAAGGGTCCTTCCTTTGCAGGGTTAAGGGACTGCTTCACAGCAGCCGGGAGGAGTGCTAGCAGTCTTGTTCCCTTAGGGATAAATCAGGCCTATGTCCCGACATGGATCTGGAGGCAGATGGAGTGAAGGAAATCTCCCCGGAAGAAAAACGCGATTATAAAAGTGAATAAGTAATTATATGGGAGTTATGTACGGGAGATTTCACTGTAGAAAAACGAGGCTACATATATAAACCTGTGGCTTAGTTCAGAAGACTCTTATCCATGGCTTTCTGACTGAGGAATTGCACGTCTTCATCCTTTTTTTATTGCCTGTCCCTATCACCAGTGCTGCAGGGACAACCCTTGTGTCCCTAGAACTCCTCAGCCCATCGCAGCCACAGGAAAGGGCTTTGCCCCCATGACCCACGCACTGAGCTCACACCCCCGGTGCGTTTGGGGTTTGCAGCGAGACCATCCTCCCTGGCAAATCACAACAGACGCTTCACAGTACCGGGAGCAGCCAAGAACGTGCACGCAGGGAGCTAAGGTCTCTTGCGGTCCTTTCCCCGTCCTCAGCATTGCCGCCCCCAGGAAATCTGCTTCCGAGGGTGATCTTAGCAACTGCGTCTGCAGAGGGGTGGGAAATTAGCTCTTTGTTTTATCCTTTCTGCATCTCCCTTCTGTTCTGTGCCTAGGTGTGTCCCGGGTCTTGCAGATGTGCATGCGTAAGCAGTGAAAATATTATTTTTCTCCTTTCACATAGAGTTTACTTGGATTTGTATATGTAGGAGACTGCTGGATTTATGAGACGTGCCAAGTTTCAGACTTTCTTGGTACAAATCCTGTTGAACCATGTGCGTCCAATTCTCCTCCCTCCCCCCTGTCTGTAGGAGCAGGGGAAGCGCTGGAACGCCCCATGTGTGCATCACTGCAGAAAACAGCCTTGCCTTGGCTCAGGAAACGGGCACTATAATTAGGCACAGATCTTCTGTCCTAAACACAATGATCTGAGGATTTATTTCCATCATTTTCGCAACCTTGGGTGTTTTTTGGTAGCATTCTCCAAGTGTAGGCCTGAGGGTTTCCAATGTGGATGGTTGGTTGCTCTAGTCTGCAAAGGGGCTTTGATTCACATTATCAGAGAGCACAGGTAGACCCATGGTGCCTTACTTGCACGAAGCTCATTTTTTGGACTGAGTAAAACTACACATTTGTACATTTTTGTAATAAGAGGAGCATGCTGAATTGGAGTTTCTGAGATGCCAAATGTGATTTTACAGCCTCTATCCAGATAGGATTGCCCTTTAACATCATCCAAGAAGTTCTCATACACCAAAATTATTCTGTCATAGATAAAATGGCCCAAGCAATTTGGGGTGAGTTATTTAATAAACTTTGCCTTGCTGTAATCCACAAACAATTTATGATGTTCTTGAATTGCCTCATAATTCAGTTCTTTCTTGCTAGATAAGTTGGATGAATAAGTTGTGGCCTGTTGACTGCACTCAAGTGATTAATTAATTGCACATTTCTTGAAGCTGGATTTTAAGCGTATTGGTCAGTTTAATTGGATCAGTAGGCCACATGGAGTACTTCAGTTCTCAGGCTGGATGGATGCTTCTCCTTGAAAGAATCTTCCAAGAATAAAAATTCCTGATCAAGCATTTAGAGCAGCCATCCTGGCTGAAACGCCAGGACGCAGGCAACCACAAACTCCATCAATTACGTAAGTGCTATTGGCATCCTGGAAAGTGAAGTGCTGCGTTGTGCAAGTCTTTTTCCAAAAGAGAATTTCAGCTCGAGAAAATATTCATAGAAGTATTACCTAATATTCACTTTGCCAAGCTCACGCCTGCCACTAAGTTCAGTTGTTAAAACACATGTAAGGTACAAGCTCAGCCGAAGCAAATTTCTATGAAAATTATGTACTGCACATGCTTTCATCCACCCCTCCTAGCTCCTGCAGCACTGATTTTAAAGGGATCAGCAACATCTCTCTTTGCACCATGTTTATTTTGGTTTTATATAACCTGAATGCCGGGTACATTCTGACTCTGTCATTAATTTTAAGCTAGGTCAAATTCATACATATTAGATAATAAGCATTTTCAGTCCGCAAATGTGTGCGTTAATTAATTTTATTTCATTCTGTGTAATTGTCCTTATAGCTCTGTGCTCATTAAAAGAAGAGGTTGAGAATCCTCCTTTGTACTAGGCTTAATTTGGGTAGAAATCACAGAAACTGCCTTACAACTTCCCTGTCAATGCAGATGAGTTCTGACTTGCAAGCAATCCCCCTCCTCCCTGCCACTATTACTGACTCAGGAGCCATTGCCCATTCCTCGAAATGAGCCTGCATCACTCTGAGGAGACAGAAACTACCTCCACAAGAGTAGAAATAGCCAGGAAGACCTAGTTCCACATGTTTTCCCTTTGAAAGTTGTGAGTGCATTGTACTGAATGGCAATACCTACACCGAAGCAGGTGCTGGGGGTCCATCTGCTCATCTCCCTGTCATCCAATTAACTTGCTCAGGATCTAAACATAGACAAAAGTGCCTGTCCTCAGCGGTGGGCACTGCTGCTGAGCTTCTCTTCCCGTGTGCTTGCCTGGGGCAGTAGGTTTCTAATGTGTGGCTGACAGCATGTAGAGGTGATAGACTAGAGTTTATAAGCAGGTCATGGGTGATCAGGGAGACCTTGGTGTAGTCAGTAAGGATTCTGCAACTATTGGTGCTTTTTGGTTTTTATTTTTTTTGGTTACCTAGTGTTTATTAGCAGGGCCTGTGTGCTCCAGCCTTGTCTTTTCCTTCTGCAGTGTCAATCCCTCAGGCCTTGAGACTACTGCAGGTTCATCACTACTACAGTTGCTGTTCATTAAAGTACCTATTTGTCATTTATTAGGAATCTGTAAATGAATCCTGAAGAGGTCATGCTCTTCATGCATCCTTCAGTGCTGTTAGTGCTGGGTATCTTTGCGTCCTCTTGTGTGTTTATGACTTGTTTTCGCTATGAGACAAGGGCTCTTTAGGGCTTTTGATCTGGAGCCAGTATTTGAGATGTTGCATTTATACGGGAGGTATGGCTCACGCTCAGTTCTTACAGATCACAGCAGAAGATGAAGATGCTCAGCACCTGCTCGGTTGGTGAATATTCCCCCGTGGAAGGCTAACCACATCTTCTGCCTCTCGTCCCCTCAGTTTTCACTTGCAGTTGACATCTTTCCTGAGTCGACTAGACATGTAATACTGAATAACACATTTTAGGTTTGAGTTAGCTACCTTGAGGTGTGTCTAAAAAATGTATGAAGCACCGGCCTGGGTCTTGGCTTCTTTGGTGAACTTCTGAAGATGTGATCACTTAAGAAGCATTGGAGGAGGATGCAGTCCCAGAGGGAAGGTGCCCCTCCTAGAAGGTGATCCTTGGGGAGTGTAACAACTCAACCTCTTCTATAAATACAGCATTTCTCCTCATCTGAAGAGGACAGTGAGCTCTACAGTGTGCCCTGGTGATGATCAGGCATGCACAATTCCCTGACCAAAGGGGAAAAGCCAGTCTGAAACTGGAGGGGCTTGCAAAGACTTCTCTTCCAGCTAATGGACTTTCACAGCAAGTGCCTCTGATGGCACTGCGTAGGGGACTCCGCCTTTCTCTAGCCCTCTTGAGGGTTTTTTTTTGCACCATTTTTGCAATGCTGATCTTCTGAGCTAATGTCTTGAATTTCTCTGCCTCGTAATGCAGTGTGGTCCTTTGAGACCCCTGGGCCTATTTAATTTCATGCATGTGAGATACCTTTTCCCTTTTGGCACCATGATACCAGCTGCAGTCACTTTAAACACTGCCAGTCAATCCTAGTTATCAGAATCTGTACAGGGGACAGGAGGAGGGAGAAGATAATGGATTTGCCTTGAGACCTCATCTAGAAATCCAGCCCTAAACAGCAGACTGCCTATGTAATATATTACTTTTTAATAATGTAAATATATTAACATTAGAGCAGTCTTCTCAATCTTCAGTACCGAAACATTGCATCACTATCAGAAGCAAATGTAATTAGATATCATAAATATGAAAAATATCGGGACATTAACATAAAGAGCACCAATAAGTTGCTTTGCTTGTCATGTAATTGAAAAGCATTAAGGGTGCACTCTGCTGCGTGCTCGCACGGTGAGCAGGGATCAAGCCTAATGCGAAGGGACAGCTTCGGTCTGCGGAGCCTCACCCAAAATAACTTCACAGGGACACTGTCAAGGTTTTTTTAGGTCTGAAAGTTAACATTTCTGTAAAGTTGATTAGTGCTCGCAAATGTTCTGTGCTATTTTCTAATCAGCAAAGTCCGCTCTCTCCGTTATTTAATGGTATTAGCAGCAGCAAAAGTGGAACCATTTTTGTTTCAGGCCAAGCAATCATAATCCTGCTCACTCTGGATGCTGGTATTTAAATATGCGTGGGATGCTGTTTTCATCCTGCATTCCTGTTCTGTAAGATTTTTGCTTTGCAAAGTTTTCCAGTCGCTTGGTCTTCTGCTTAACACCCTGCAGGTAAGCCTGGAATTGAAGAAATGTCAACCATTTTAAATAAGGTACAGCGCCAAAATGACATATGAAGATTTTAAACTTCCAGAGCAAAAAGGAATTATTTAGCATGGCTCTACTGGGAGTATAGACTCACGCTGAGAAAAATGGGATGCTTTGAATGACTTTCTGGCAATGAAATCTGTGGAATAGCCCAAGAGGGAAATGTCATGTCCTTGTTGCTGTGGTAGATTAGATTGCACTAGAAGATATCTAATCTTGGCTGGAAGACGGGTCAGTGGTGCTTTCCCTGCCGGTCGTACAAAGGGCCCCTTAGGCTGGTCACAGGCTCGAAGTGAGCACCCAGGTTCACAGTACTGGGGTACAGAGGGAAGGCTTAGCTCGACACTCTTGCGGCAAGGACAGGGCCCTGAACGGAGAGCGGACATCCTTGTGACACGGGGAGGAAACGGAGCGGTGCAGCATGGCCGCGTGCCACCAGAAACAGCTTCTGGCCTTAGGTCAGGTTGTCCCTCCTTCCCCCGTGCGCTGTGCTGCTTCTCCGTGCGAGCTTTCTGAGGCATCCACGGTTTCCCTACCTGCTACGACACACAAACGCACAGCGGGGACATGCTGGGTGTGTGGGTTAAGCCCAGGTCAGGTGCTGGACTGAGGAGGGTGGCTGGGGCTTTCCTGACGAGGAACACCCATGAGCTCACACCTGGTCCTGAGCTGCTCATTGCAGGCAAACCCCAGCCAACGGGGTGTCCCATGAGCCCAGGCTCGCTTGGGCTTGTGGAGTCGGAGGTGGTCTGACGCAGGGTGTTCCCGTGGGCACAGACCCCCGCCGCGGCCGGCGGTGATGGCTGAGTGGCTGCTGGAAGCATCCCGTCACTGGCGTTTTGGCATGTTGTGTCTTCCAACCTGCTGCTTCCTGGGATTAGCTGTGTTCTAGATTTTGATACCAAATCCTCTTTCACCTTCTTCTGTTTCTCTTTCTGTATACCCCTTGGTCTCTAATTAGTAGAATTTCTGTCTCTGCTTTGCTTCTCCCTTTGTCCTTTTCCCAGCTCTGCTCTTAGAGCTCTCTTTTTTTTACTTTTTGTCTGCCCTCTCATGGCTGGATATTTATTTGCTTATTTTAATTTCTCTGTTGGGAAAGTCTCTCCTGCACCACATTTTGCAGACATCAGAGGATCTTCTCGGCCTCTTCCTGTCCTCCCCATCCCTGTGCTAGCGTTTTTCCCTCGCTCTCTCCTCTTCTGCGAGTTGTGCTGTTGCTCTGCTCTCACTGCCATGGTAACTTCAAAAAGACACAGCCATTTGTTACACCAGGCAAAGGAGAAGTCCACAGGAGTGTGTGTGTGCGTGTGTACGTGTCAGGAGAGGAAACAAGACATCCTTTTCTTTTCTCTTTTCATTTTTATGTTCAAAGCATTTCATTACAGTGCTGGAAAGAGGCCCTCCAGCTCGCGGATGCAACGTGAGGCTGTGGGACAGCAGCCGTGCGCCCCGTCCTGCTGCCCATCTCGGGGCAGGGGATGATCGGCTGCTCCCTGAGCCTGGCTGCTGGCTCTGCAGCAAGGAGGAGAAAAAAAAAAAGAGACAGCAACGTTTTAAAAGTCTAAAGTACAGGAAGGAATAGCTCTGCTCCTGAGGGGAAACATATGGGGCATTAGGAACACTTTCCCCAGCTTGCACATTTATACTTGAAAGTTAACAGTGAAAGAAAACAAACACAACAGCTTCAAACCAAACAAGCCGTAGGGGATCCCAGGCTGCAGCAGCTGCTGGGGTGAAACCAGCAGCGCATCGTGGCGGGGACCCATCGGAGAGCCTCGGCGGCACGTGAGCCACCCTGCGTCAGCACGGGACCGGGTGTCGTGGGGCTTTGGCTAAGGGTTTGGGCTGGAAATGGAGGCGGTGAGGCCAGCCCTGCCCGGGCGCGGGTTTCTCAGGGGTCTGGTCGCAGGTAAGCCCCGCTAATCCCGGCCATCACGCCGGCTGGGAGAGCACAGCAGCTGGCAGCCAAACCGCGGGGCTGCGAAAGCCGCGGTGGAGGCTATCGCCGCAGCTTTATCCCTCTTCCATAGAAATGGAAGCACCATAGCACTTCTCTCCCCTGCGTGCCCGGAGCCACCCGTGGACGAGGAGCCAGAGCTGGAGCCAGGCTTTTTGCGGGTCTGGCAGCAAAGGGCCCCTCCAGCCCTGGGAAATACAATTACTGTGTTAGACTCGTTGTATATTTTTACCACAGTCTCATTTCGAAAGGGATAATGATCTTTTCTTCTCCCCTGGATGCCGGGGAAGCAGCTCCGGCAATTAGTTGCAGAGGGGCTGTGGGAACCGCTCCTGCCTGGGAGCACGAGGGTGCCGGCAGCGAGGAGGGGAAACCTCTGCCTCCCCTAGTTTGTGACCATAAAGGTAAGAAAAAATAACAACTGCAGAAATGTCTCTGTGTCAAGGACTTATTTGTCTGTCTCGCCGAGCTGCTGGGTGGGAATTGGTCTCACGTGCTGGGGAGAGAGTGGTGCAGAACCGCGGGAATCCCACGTGCCACTGCAAGCAGGGCTGGGACGTGCCCAGGGTGGGGGCAACACAGCCATGTCCTCGTCCCAGCTCAGGCAGGAGTGGCCTCATCACTGCTGGGGACTGCACAGCTGTCTTTGCTGTAGGTTTGAAAGGTGGTTTTGAAAGCAGCTTTTCTGCTGCATGGAGCTGGGGAAGAACAAACCCGACGCTCCGCAGGGACTAAGCAGGGGATTCTCTGCAAAAATATCCTCACATAAATACCCTCCTGTGGCTTTTAATATGGCTGGGGAGGAGGAAGGAACAATCTGGGCCAGCAAAGCTAAAACCTGGGTTTCCAGTCTGTGAAAACCAAGCAGGGAAAGAATAGAGGGAGGAAAGAGCAAACAGTGGTGACCCTGCCGTGCGTTTTGAAGGAGCAGAAACAGGTCCCTGGAACGATGCTCTGCCCCGCTAACCCTGTCCCTGTCCCCCTCACACGTCTGTAGCTTTGTAGTGCACCTTTAATGATTGCATGAGGGACGGGGCAGCTGCTAATGAAGCAAGATGCAGTTGAAGCCTGCTCCCTAATGCGGTGCTTATTCACTCCTGTCCGTTATCTTAATGGTAATAGCATTGTGGCAAAGCTATATTAATGCAGAATACTTTTCATTTGCATGGAATTACGAAGTTATGCATGAAGGGGTTTGACCAGATGCACATGTTCCTACTCGTTGGCTTGCTGGTGGTTGCTTTACTGTGTCCTCACCAAGAAGATGCAGCTTGAGACAGGCAGCCAATCTTCTTCAGCGCTGGAGAGAAACCGAGGTACACCTAGACAGGTAGGGGAGGTCAGCCCCAATACTGGCCATGCCCTGGTGTTTTATGGAGTGTCTGAGTTCAGGTGATGTGGTTCAGGCAGGTTTGGGGTTGGGGAAACTCCTTAGATTTGGTTCTGTGTCCTTGAGCAGAGCTGCAGAGCAGCCGTAGCCTCAGCTCCCTGGAGAGCTGAGAGCTCGTGGGGGCAGTCTCAGGGGGGATTCTTGAAGAAAAGAGAAAAAGGAAAGTGCCATTTAGGTTAATTTTGGTTTGGTTTTTCACCTGAAAGCATTTTAAAAAATTGAAGGAAACTTCTAATTGAAATTATGTTCTGAGCTGAAAAGACCGGAAAGTCTGCTATTGAAGGCTTCGACTTTTGTTTTTATTTTTTTATAAGCAAATAGCAGAAATGTGCAGACATGTTTTGATGCTTAAGCTCCATTTACTTTTGTTGGAAAGGGTGTTTGGCTGTTTGGTTTTGTTTTCACTGGCTTTATATTGGAGAGAAAACATCCTGGATGCAAATGTGTGATCCAGGAGGGAATCTGTGAGTCTGCCACCAAACGCGTCTTTTCGGTACAAAGTGCCTCCAGCACCAGAATCCTGGGTGAACTTGCCATTCTTCCAGGGCTCCATACAAACTGTTCAGCTGATTAGAGATGTGCAAACACACCCACCACAGCATACACTAGTGCTCATAAATTGATAAATAACAAGAAATCAGAGGCTGTTTTTTTTCTCCCCAGAGCCATTTAGTCTTCACTTCTGCCTAGTTCCAGTGCCTGGTGTAAAAATCAGCCTGTCTTCCCCAGAACCACCGTTAACTTTCACCACCTCTTGCACTCACTTTAATTTCTTGCTGCCTTCACCTTTCCCCTCTGGTCTGAAGGTCCTGCAGCCCCAAGTGATGCTCGCTGGGCACACAGCAGCCTCGGGGCTTCTCTCAGCTGCAGAGCAGCAAGGAGCTGGACCAGATCTGGCTATGAGGATGAGGTGCTATCAGCCCACCTTGGAAGGGAAGACTGGAAAAGATGGGCGTGGTGTGCTGGTCGGCGTAGTTTGGGTGGCGGCGCGGCGGAGCTGGTGCATGGACTCCATCACAAGCAGCCGCGGGAGGATCTGCTCCCTCTGGGAAAGGACAGGCTGGATGCATTTCATTACACTTCCCTCGTGGGCATGCATATGTATGAACGGCGCACGCTGGTGCACGTGCGTCTCACGCGCACGGCGGGAGATGGAGAGAGACCGATGCATTAAGTTGTCTGAAGGACCAACTCATGCCCACGTAAGTGGGAGGACTGGTCGGCCTCTCCAGCCGGGACAGTTGTAAGGAGATGCAGGTCCCCGAGCGCTGCGAGGACGGGGCAGCTCCCAGCCGTGCTGCGGCACCCGCTGTAAACCCCCGCGTGCGAGACAACCAAGGCGCTGACCCTCTCTGCTCCCCATTATTTTGGCCACCCCCTTTACCCGTGGCAGTGAGGTGCCAGTGGGGTTGTTCTCGCAGGTGAAATCTCACCGGCCGCTCAGCTGAGCCTCTTGTTGCTGGAGCAATGCAGAGCAGTCCGAGCAGCCCTCAGTACCTGGTTCCTAAAATACTGCTCCGTCATTAAATCCCTGTCACGTTTATGAGGCAGCGTCGCAGGGAGACGTATCCAGAGCTCTTCCCTGCCTGCTCCCAGTCCTGCCCATCACTCACGCACTCGCTGTGCCTCAAACATGCAGAACTCAAATTCTCCTCCTTGGGAAAACAAAACACCACATCTCTTCTCGCACAGCTGGAAAAAAAAAAAAAAAAAAAGAAGGATGTTTTAAATCGCTCTAGTCTCTTTCAAAACTTCCTTTCTCTTTGTCCTTGAAGCAAGTCTCTTGGTTTCATCTGTCTGGTCACTGCATACGGAATTCCTAGCAGGGACACTTTGTCGGCTTTTTTCCTTGGGTTTGAATACAATGTTTCAAATGAAACACCTTTTTTTTAGTCTCATCTGCTTCATCTACAGGAAGACAGGTGAAAAAATCTATTTTCTTTCTTCTATTTAAAAGAATTTTTTTTTTTACTCCGAGTGGCCTTATGTCTCCTTTTCAGAAATTATATAACAAATTGAGGAAATCTGGAAGGGAGCTGGTGGTTTGCTTTCTTTAAGACTCTCCCTTCTGCCACTAAGACAAAGAAAGGTAGAGTAACAGTCAGTAAGCAAAAAAAAATAAAAATCAAAGTCGCCGTTTGGCTTTTGAACAAGGTGCAAATTAGTGAGTATTTGTTAAAATTTGAGACAGCAATTGTCTAAGAAAAATATTTTCAAAGAGGAGAAGGGTTTTTTTTCTTTTTAAATAAAAAAGCCCCCGAACCTTCCTTTCTTTTAACTTCAAAAGGGAGCCAGATTGCAGAGGAAGAGAGAAAAAGCTTAAATCTCCTCTAAAGGGAAGCAAGTAACTTAGTCAAAGTGATCTTATTTGCAAGGGAATAATTTTCTGTTCACTTTTTATTTTTTTAAGATCGTGATCAAGTGACTTGTACATTTATAACTGAGCTGGTGAAACCTCTGCTGTACCTACGGAGAAGTCGCATGGCCATTTATTTGGGAATGGCTGGATTATGCTGAGACCCACCTGAAAACCTGATCAGCAGGCACCAAGTCGGAGCTTTCTCTCTGCCTTAGGTAGCTGTTTTCAGCAGCACCAGAGTGCATGAAAAAGCTTCCAGCTCCCTACGGTGGTGTTTTGCACTTGCCTCTGCGTTGATGCAAGTGGCGGCAACACAAACATGCTTAAGGTTAGGCATGGGTCCAAGTCTCGGTGGAAGATAAGTGCTGCCTGTCCCGCCTGCGGTCTCTCGCAGCTACTGCATTTATAAATAAGTAGTAATGATAAAGAGGGACTTTCAGACGTGACCCATAGGTATTTCATGTTTATGCAAGTGATAATCTCTGGAAAGAAGATGCCTGCTAAGGGATGTTCTGGCGATTTATCGATGAAAGCTAGTGTCAGCCCTGTCCAGAGTAATATTAACCCTTGTATGCGTTTATATGTGCAGCATCTGCTGAGTCTTTGGCTGGGCTTGTAGTTTTGACATTGAACTCCTCATTTCAGTCTAAACTTTAATAACGTAAGAGTTGCCATAGCGCAACTGAGTGCCAATTCATCCCGTAGCCGGGTCTGCCAGTGGCCCGTGCCAGATGCTTCAGAGGAGATTGCAGAGCATCATCATACAGCTAATTGGTGGGAACACGTCCTCCTGCTGCCAGCTGTGTTCATCAGCTATGTGTCCTGCAGCACCAGGGTCTGATGAAAATAGCAATGCATGGTGCTTCTTGCCTGCCTCCAATCAGAGGAGCACAAACACCAGTGAATGAAACCCCTCACACGCTGGGTGTTGTGTTGCTGCTGTCTGCTGATGGTCTGATAGCAGGGGACTGAGAGCCGGCGTCCTTGATGGAGGTTCAGTAGTTGCAATCACCAGAGAGCATCAACGCAGGACCCAACATATGAAGGGGTTTGTTCACTGATGTTTGTGCTCTCCTGATGTCCCTTTGAGTCCAGGGAAAGTCAGGTGGCCTCTGTGAGTACGTGGAGAGCTGCCCCAGCAAGGGGCTGGGGCCACGGTGCGCAGCAGGGAGGGTAGGGAGAGGCTTCTGCATGGGTAAGTAGATTAAAAAAATAGTGACATTAAAAACAATAAAAGAACACAAAGCTGGGCAAAACGTGATACAGGCTGGAGGCTGTGTGGGGACAGAATTACAACCCCTGTAGCCTGGAGCTAGGCTCTGGCTGGACCTGCCTGTCTCTAGAAGATGAACGCTTCCCTCTCTTTTGTAGAGCAGCAGAAGCTATTCTTGTAGCTGTCGAGGCCTTTTTTGAAAGTTAGTAAGCTTTTTTTTTCCTCAATAACCTACAGCAGAGAGTCCTACAGGCTAATTATATGTTTCATTTTAAATACTTTAATTTTTTCGTAGTTCAAATAGATAACTATGTTTTTCTCCCACATCTTTGATTCAGACAGATGATTTCCTTCATTAACTGATATGTGGAGGAGGGGGTCTAGAAATGAACTATATTTATGCTTCAAAAATAATCTTTTCCCAACTGTGATTTTTTTCATCTGTGATCCTCATATTTATTTCAAAATTATCCTGAAGTGAATGTCATCAACCTTTGTCCAGGAGTCTTTTGCTGGATTAATTAGTCTATAATGAATCTACTTCTCATCTTCTTTGATTTCCAACTTTCACGTTGGCCCGGTGTCAGACTGCACCCAGAAATCTGCTTTCTCTCCTGAGCTGTCAGTATGAGGAGGAGGGCAGGGTGCTGGGGCTGCTTGCAAAAACCGACAGCTTGGCAGAACTGGGATTTCGGTTGTTGAGATGAAAACACGTTTGGGAGGTGCTTCTTTCCTGGGGGAGCTGTAAGAAACCAGTAAGCCCAGAACGGAGCCGTCCCAGAGCCCACCCTGGTCCTGCTCCAGCCTCTCTGTTGGGTGGCACAAGCATCCCTGCACCAAACAGCGACAGATTCATCTCCCAGAGGGAAAGGTT
>Ga0181612_124789_pt1 | contig 17637 bp, 11 predicted proteins | sample HoacroProtozoa21_FD_119630 | JGI IMG/M metagenome (GOLD analysis project Ga0181612, IMG submission 119630) | Hoatzin crop microbial communities from Cojedes, Venezuel. Combined Assembly of Gp0051906, Gp0051904, Gp0051908 | reverse complement strand
CATGTGGAGATCGTTCATATGATTGACAAAGGAGCAGTCAGAGGGAGGGTGATAAATCTTCTCTCTAATTTCCTGGTGTAATTTATGCTGCTATGATGGTTCCTGTGTTTCAGCAATGATTCAAGTTCTCCTTCAGCATACCGCTGACATTAGCCACTTCTTAAAATTGTTTACTTCATGTGGATGGGTACTTACCTGCTCTTAAGCTTTTCAGCTTTTGTTTTCTTTGGAAAATATATGTTCTAATGTATAACCATATGTCATGTGGTTTCACTACCATATCAATATAGTGTGTGAGATCGTTGAAGTTTCGTTACTTCAAGTGCATATAAAGAACCAAATTCTAGCCACAGGTGGTTGAACTCTGATGAAATTTTTCCAGATATGTACAGGGAGGAAAGAGAAGTATGGAAAGGTAAGGTTTCACATCTCCACAACATAAAAGACCAGCCTTCAAACTTGTTTAATACGACCGAAATCTGGAGCATGGTTACATCTGCAAAGTCAATAGAGCAATGAGGTTTATAGTGATTTACTTAACCACACGTGGAGGCCTCAAGTGGATGTTCCAGGGCTCTCAGTCTGCCGGTTTTTAAAAAAGTCAAAGAACAAACCAACAAGCAATACTAACAAACTAGCAAAGAACACAAATATACCAACAAACAAGAAGAATGGCAGCAGAAGAACCCACATTTTAAAAGGATTGAAGTTAGCACAAATCAAAAGTACAGCTAATTCAGGGACCTGGTCCTGCGCAGGCCCCTGCAACAACGACATGGTTCCTTGGCAGTGGCGGGCACTTGTTCCTCTGAAAAGAGTTAAAACACCATGGAAAGTCTTTTTTTTTTCTCCTCTCACAACCTCTTCACTTTTGTTCAGTTGCCAGGAAGAATGTTGGGTTATGCTGGTTGTCCAGTTTCATAGGGAACAAATATTTCTTTCCATCAGAAAAATCCACCTCTACCAAGTCTGTGTAGTGGAAAGATTTTGACTGTCACTTTTCAACACACTTTTAGGACTGACATTATCCTTGGAGCAAACACTGATTACAAGCAATATGGAAATTCTTGTGAGAATATCCCTCTGTGTGTAAATTATAAATTTTTCAATTACAAAGAGCCACTTTCATTGTTTTCATGAGTTCCTGTTTGTGTCTATTTATACTTTCAATTAATTTCACATTCCGAGAGGGGAACTTGAGAGAATGAGGTGGCTGGGCTTGTTCAGCCTGGAGAAGAGAAGGCTTTGAGGGACCTAATGTCAGCCTTGCAATACCTGCGAGGAAGTATTGAGAAGATGAAGCCAAGCTCTTCACGAGAATGCATAGCAGGGGCACAAGAAATCATGCACATAACTTGAACCAAGAATGGTCAGAGCTGATATAAGGAAAAACTTTCGAACTGTGAGGACTGCCAAGCATTGGAGCGGGTTGCAACAAGGCATTCTGCATGTTCCATCCTGGAAGGTTGTCGAGACCCAACTGGAAAAAGCCCTGAGCAGCCTGGTCTGGCCTCACAGCTGACCTTCCTTTGAGCGGGAGGTTGGACTAGAGACTTCCTGTGATCCCCTCCAACCAGGATTGTCCTGTGACCTTATGAACTGTTGTAAAGGTGTGTGTCACTACTCTGGCTGTTGCCTTCCTCTCTAAAAAAGTATGTTCCCTGCCCTACTTTGTTTCCATTAATCCATTTGGCGGATTTTGTTTTGTTTTGATGTGAGGTTTTTTTCTGTAATGCCTTCGTATGTATTATGAAGGAAAAAGTATGCAAGCAGCAGTGCAAGTTACTTCACCACAGATTTGCTCCTGTGCTGACCTATGTATTTTGCAACAGAATGTGAATTTTCACTGCAGCAGTGGAATAAAAGCGGAACCTGGCTTCACTGTAACTTCATGGAAAAAAACCCGCAGTGCTTCATCCCTAGACCTTTCATATGCCAGAGAGGTTAGAAAGTTAATTCTACTGGGGTTTTTAATTTATTTCAAATAAAGAATAATAAAAACTAAAACAAAGCAAAAATCCTGAGTCAAATTTAACTTGTGTGCCAGGGAGTAGTGAGAGCTGCCTGCTCCACAGGGCACGGGGAGCCAGGAGCTGAGGGTGAGAGCTGGGCAAGCTGGGCAGCATCCTCACCAAGAAGCCGCGCAGTCCCACAGCACCCCAGCGAGGCACGCAGAGCAGCTCTGGTGATGGTAATTGGTGTTGGCCAGCAGCTCTGTGACCCCCAGGCAAATCCGTAGTGACGAGGCCAGTCTGAGGTTAAGCTGGGAAGCCAAGTCAGCAAGGCAAGGTCAGGATCAGCGAGGTAAAAGGCCAGGCACAGCCGTACTGTGTCGGCGCTGGCCTGTGCACAGACAGCCAAACCCCAAGGAGGCAGGAGAATTTGTGTACTTACCTCATTATTATCACATAACTAAAAATTTACACTTTTTTTCATTCTCTCTCCAAATTTTTCTGTCCCAGCTGGAACAAAAATACCCTATGAAAGTGAACATCTATGTTCTTTTTAAAAGCACACAGTGCTACAGGGGAGATACTTTTCACTATGCAAAACTGGCATAGTGAAAAATAAATGTCTTCATCCAGGCTCCAGTCCACATTATGTATTATTGAATAATCTGCTTAGGATTTCTGATGGTTCTGTAGGCAAAAAACAAGTACAAATTCTCAGGAACTCTTCCTAAAGTGAGGACATTCCTTACAGAAAAGAGTTTATAAAATCCAAAGGTCTGTTTAGTGGCAAGAAGAGATGCGTTCATTCAAATTCCAGTTTCCCTCACAGACAATGCTTAAAAGTAGTAATGTGTGGCCTCAGTGAGTCACTGTAGTTCCTATCTCATTTCCCAATCTATATAACAAGAATATGGATAATTAAAAGGGCTGTGCTGGTAATTTAGTTAATATCCACAGGGTATGAAATGTCAGTGCCAAATGATATTGTTGTCAGCATAACAACAGCAGAGGCGAATTTATGTGTCAATAATTCATGTAAAGCAGAACCTGTGTGCCAGAAGTCCAGCTCAGCTTCCTATGTTGGGAGCTTTTCGGTGAACTGTGGTGACCTAGCTGGTGGAATTTCAGACTTCATTTAATCTGTTTTTCCTAGAATCGTAGCCACAATCTGCATCACCACATTCATGATGCAGATCATTATTCTTTTCTGATGTAACTACACATCAGCTTTGCTTTCTTAATGTCAGTGGGGTCAGTCCTGACTCACATGGTTGTAAGTTAGCAGAGACTCTTGCCTAGCCTTTTTTTTTTTCTTTGAGCGTCTAATGCGTCTAACTTCGGAGCCTCTGAGAAAGCTGAAGGGAACTGTGAATTTGAGTTGTGAGATTAATATATTCCACTTCCTGTTTCCATTCACGGAGAATGATGCTAAAATAATTCTGATAACTCTAGTGACAATCTTCAGCCATGTCACTCTTAATGTAGTGCCAGTCAAAAAGGGAGCAATGGGCAATAGTTTAGCTATGTGCCACTTTCCATATTACTTACCAGTTTCATCAGTGTCATCATCAGTCTAGTTCTCTATTTTCTAAGGTGGTGAAGGAGCAAATCATCCGTTTGCTCCCCGCCTCCCTACAGCATAGAGAAAGAACATGGGTGGGAGTGTTAGGGCGCCTGGGGCCAGCACGACCGCAATGGCAGAAGACCCACCTGCGCAGAACAAGGCTGCGGGCAAGGCAGGCGAAGCGTGGCTCTGAGCTCAGCAGGAGCCGGGGTCAGCTGCTGTGCCCGCAGGCCAGTGCTGCCAGTCGCTGGGGTTCTTCTGCATGAGACCGCAGCTCCTCGTGATCCCGGAGCCTTGCGAGATGGCAGCTTGCCCCTGCCCCAGGCCGCCTGCTCTGCCGCATCTGCATGGTTCCCTGGCGCTGAGCCGAAGGTGGCATCTGATAAGTGATGCTCCGGCGCTGGAGAGTGGATGGACGGCGAAACGCCTTTTGCGTATCATAAAGGTTTTCTTTTATTGCTGCACCACAGTGGCTGTGTTACTGATAGATTGCTAGCCTAAGCTGACACGGGGAGCTTTTGGCTGCTCGGCCATGGGTAATCAAGCTATTTCACCTAAATCTTGTAATATCCTAGAAAGACATAGACTCTGTTCTGGACTGGGGCTTCGGAAAAAACAAACAAATGAATAAAAAAGCAACAACAAAAGCAAACAGAAAACAGTTAAGGAAGGGTGGTATCAGATGACATGTAAAAGCCTAATCCAGATGAATCACGAAGATGCTGCCCAAGACACCGTCAGATCGTTGCCCGTGCCAAGTCAGCAAGGCCCAGATCCAGTCAGCTGTGCATCACCTACAACCACTCTCCAGCCTGTGTACAGCAGAGCTAGAACACGTGTCCTGTAGCATCTCTCACTGAACAGCAGAATGCACACACGTACACTGGTCACATCACTGGTGTGGAAGGGGAATGCTAGAACAGCAGGAGGTGTGAAACACCTGCAAAAAAAAAAGTGGGAAAATAGGTCAGTCCCTTTTCTGTTCTGTTTTTTAAATTAACTTTGAGTATTTTGGTGGCAGGAGAACAGATACAGATTCCCAGCTTCCTTGAATGGAGTATGAGAGGAAAAAAGAATGTATGTCTCACAAGAGCTGAGGTAGCTCTCAGGATCTGTTACTTTAAATTCAGTATTTTGAGAAATGCTATTGCTATAGCAACTACTAGGTTAAAGATTCAATACCAGGGACAAAAGATTCTTTTCTTTTCCATTGTTTTTTTTCCTGGTAAAGTGAAAATCTTCCTGGATGAACATTTGAGGTGGTAACAGATTGGGTAAAAGCACACCCGGATACTGTACTAGTGCCTAATCACATATAAATATGTGTATAATCATCACAGGTTTATTTTCATTATGTATGAAGGTAAAGTAAACAAGATAGGGGTGCAATTCATGCCTTATCATGGTTTTCTCTATGGCTTTTCAGATCATCTAGATGTGGTGCATTGTCTTTCAGATGAGCTACTGAAGTTCATTTATCATTAGCAATGACTTCCATAAGCTTTTCCCAAGAGCTGGTGCTCATATCCACATTTGTGCTACGTTCCATCCCAGCTGAAGCTTTATTATGACTTCTCGTAAAACCATGACCTGACCTTTCATTTCTCGCCATTTAAAAGCTTCCTCCCTTTTAACAACAGATATGCAAAATCATGGCTATTTTTCCCACTGCACCTGAAGAACTACACCCAGGAATAATCTTATTTCAAATTTCTAGCACTTTAGCACAGAGTTTATTTGTGTCTCGATCTTAGCCTTATCCCAGGGTTATATTAAGCTATTGGAAAAATTGTGGCCTCGGGTTTTTTTCTTCTGATAGCTGGTACCTTATCAGATGCCACAGCAAGTACTAAATCCAAAAAGCCACAGTCTGAAGGAGAGGTCCATACATTGTCTTCTGTGTCAGATATTTAATTATATGCTTGAGGAAACACAGAGGAAAATGCAGTTCATCCTGTAAATGCAGCATGGGCAGAACACCTTAGGCTCATATCCCTAAATGAAATGAACTTATGAAACTGAGTAGGCACAACCGATGAGTTTGTGTCTTTTGGGGAAGCTGGAGATATTAGCGACTCCACTCCAGTGGTTAGAAAGTTGTGCTGTAAAAAGAAAAGAAGAAAAAAAGCTAGGTTGGAGAATTCAGCTCTGGTGAAAATGCATCCTCCCCTTGTATTCCCTTGAACAGACTGCTTCTAGATGCTGGGTGGAAAACTGAGCCAAAGCAGTACAGCGTCCACATCAGGTCACTCTCCTGGCTCCACCGCTCATACAGTCTCTTTGAGTTCAGGTTTCCACAGTCCGTCCAGACACACAGCAGACGATTACTGGGTGTGAGAGTGGGCAGCCAGCAGCCTTGGGACACAGCTCTTCCCCACTGTTTTCCTCTCCTTCCCTTGACACCCCACTGTTCCTAATGAAGTCCTATTTTGAGGCACCAGGTCTCGCATATGATATCTCCAGGGTCTCACAAAGTGGGCTGGCTTATGGCAACTCATCTTCTGAGGTATCTTTTCACCTTAGGACACCCAAGGACTCCTGAACGGGAAGGAAGGTGAAAAGCCCTAATTCTCAGAGGGTGAGAGGAACTCTAACTATGCCAAATATCAGTGAAGCAATTCCTGAGATTCATTGTATTCTCACAGTAAGAGAATAGACTCATGGCTTCACCCATGTGAATGGGCTTCACCTATAAGCCTTTTTGCTTATCCTCATGGAGTGCAGCACAATAAATAATCCATAGCAAACTGAACTTCTCAGAATGCAGTGCAGCAAAAACCCTGGAAAAGGTTCAAACTGTCAATGACTGTTGATTCATTTGTGGTAACCCCGTGCAGGCAGAAGTGAGCTCTCCTTCCTGGCATGCAGAGAATGAGCACACGTCGCTATCTGGCAGCTCAGTCAGCACATGTAAACCTACTGCAGGTTCTGTGTAGTGTAACCAACCTAAGAAAATGCTGCAGATGGAGATGTTATACAGGGGAATGATACTGCATTCACATTTGTTGCAGAGTTAGTGCCACAAATGTGTGAAATAAAGGATGTAGTTTCTTGGACACCTGTTTTGACATGAGCAGTGCCAGTCTTCCTTCCATATCTGAATGGCTGTTGGTGCACAATGCAGAGTCTCAATCCAGGCCACAAATCGCTGTGGGACCTCATAATATAATGGAAGTAGTACGATGCTACAGTGTGTTCTGAAGGCATTCCCAGTGACTCAACATTTAATCTCACATTGAAATTTGCAGCCGTTGTAATTCCCTGTGTTCTGTTTGAGTAGCACATTTCATCACTAAGTCTAGCGTTCACACTTAGAGGATGATATATTTTTTGTGGAAAGCAGGAAATAGATTTAGGCAGTAGCATTTAGCAGTTTAAAATTAGCTCCTTTTGGAAAGGAAAAATTCATTCTTGAAGTTTTTTTTGGATCCCTATTACATCATTAGCAGATTCAAAATTTGACGTTAGATAAGCTTGGCATATGCAGTTTCAAAAAGACCTAGAAACATTTATCAGCAGTAAGCACCTCAACTCCATCTCTACCAAGGGAGGTCAAGGGAAAGAACTTTTTTTGAAAAAAAATACTGATTCTTCCTGTCTTACTATTATTTATACTCCTGATTTCTTCAGAATTTGGTCATGTGGTTATTTGAAAGTCACAGCTCTTCTATGTGGAGATTCTTGTGTATTTTCCCTTAACTTTTGCGGTATTTTATGTTTATCACTGCACAGTCTTGACAATGTGCATTTTAAATGCCTAAATGTAAGAGGCAAAAAAAGGGTCCAAAATATAGTCTGGTTTAAATGTTGTTATTTTTTAATAAAATCTTAACAGTGATTTGCTACGCATTTTTTTAAAGCTTAACATTCAGTTTATTTCTTCACTGTAACAGGAAGCAACCCACAAAGGGTGTCAGGGTAGAAATAATAGAAAAGTGTAAACCTCAAGAATGATTTGGTAGCTATGATAAGTTTTGCAGACTACAGATTCCTGTTCAATCACTCCAGCTGAAGGGACCTGCAAAATCGATTTAACTGGAAGTGTCTGCAAAAAATTTCTAAATTGGTACATGTAGGTTTCTCTTTTCTTTGTTGTGCATTCATTTTAATTCATTACAGTCATATTACAAGTGAAACCGCTTCTGGATACTTGTTTGGATTTCAGCCAGTTAATGCAGTTTACTTATTTTTTAGCAATTCGTTCAGAGAAACCAGGATCAAGAACTCAGAGACCTTTTGAAGCAGTACCTGTGCACGAGGCATAAGACACCCAGTGCAGACATTAAGTCTGGCCCTTTGCTGATGACAGCTGTAAACACAGTCCAGAGACATTAAAATAAGCAGCGAGATGATGCTTAATGATTGCAGCGAGAAGTGGTAGGAATCCCTATGATTGGATACATATTATTTTCTGGAAAATGCCTGCTTTCCTGCCACCTCAGCAAATTTATTTTTCTTTAAATGCTTATTTTGTTCTTTCAAAGTATTTTGTAGCATTTTCACTCAAAGAAATGCCACAAATTATTACATAGAGATGATTGTCTCAGTGGTATTTACAGCAAACTGTCTGAAGCGGGTGAACTGAGAGACTATCCTCACTAGGTGGCGATTTTGGTCTGTTTAGCCAGACTTTATAGACGAGCAGAAAAAAATCCGAGTTTAAGGGTGTGTTAGCTATACAGAAGAAAAGGGAGTCTAGGAAGAGCTGGCCACTGCACCCCGCGTTCCCGTGGAGCTGCGGGGAGCCGTCGCGATCCTCTCAGCCTCTGCCTTGGGCTGCTGCCGGCTGCCAGGCTGCGGATCAGCAGACCCAGGAGATGGAAACAAAAGGCCCAACGCTGAGCCTTGTGAGCTTTCCTCCAGCCTGGATTTGTTGACAGCTGGTTTGTGCTTACTTTTCTTTGTAACAACTTTTTTGTTTAATTGTGTTTCCCTTCTTCCCAGAATTTATTCCAGTGTAAATATGTGCATACATATACAAGCAACAGGCATCTATATTGTTAAACAAACAGGCTCTTCCAGCCTCTAGCCTGATGAGCCCCTCCTTCCCAAACTCATCCCACCAGCTTTTTTCTCATTGTGTCCTATCCGAGCTCTGTTCTTGGGACTGGCACCAGTTCCAGGGTACCACCGATGCTCACTCAGAGATGCTGTGGTGCTCCCCTATGTCTGCCAAGCCACTGTATTTGATATATCACACCAGCACACGTATGACACATTTTAGTGGCAATTCAAACTCATCCTGCAGTCGGTCAGCTTCTGTCCTGGGGCATTTATAGCAGATGAATTCCCAAGGCTACAGTTCTCTTATTGTCAGCCTCCAAGTACATCAGAACACGCTTTGTACTGCTGAGTAACAACCGTGAAGAGATTCGTGCTTTACCTTTTTGTTTCTTTACAGACATTCACTTCCCTGAAGTATGATAAATCGGTTTCATCTTCATGTTTTTGCAATGGTCAAATCTTTGAGTTGCTGCACAAGAGTCGTGTTCTTCCACGTCACTTCTTTAATCTCTGCAGGATCCAGCTTCATGTCCTGAGCAGTGCTGGTTCTTCCCCATTTGCTCCTGGGAGCTCACGTTAGAGTAAAGCTTTTCGGCTGGGGTCAGCTGTCCCAGCTGTGTCCCCTCCCAGCCCCTGGCGCACCCCCAGCCTGCTCGCTGGTGGGGCAGGGCGAGGAGCAGAAAGGGCCTTGATGCTGTGTGAGCACTGCTGGGCAATAACTAAAACATCCCTCTGTTATCAACACTGTTTCCAGCACAGATCCAAAACCCAGCACCATACAAGCTACTATGAAGAAAATCAGCTCTATCCCAGCCCAAACCAGTACATCAGACCAGTTACAGTTTTAGCTGATGCTACTACTTTCTTACCCTCCCTGTAACTGCAATCAATATTCCTTTATCCTTGCTATATTCATGGTTTTCTTCTTTCTGTGTATTAAGACCAGAAAGAACAACTACACAGGCTTCTGTCATTACTTCAGTGACACCTATGAATCTTCTCAACCCTAGAAGTCAAAATATTCTATAATTAGCTAGCTTTTTGAACAATTTTAGTCTTCATTTCGAAGTGATTTACGTTTTTCAGGAAGCAGTATGGAATAAATTAAATTCTCAGCATTTATTAACTTTGCTTCTTTGTGCTCAGTTTTTATTCTAAGCTATATTATTTATATGAAAAAATGACATTTCAGTAATGTGATGCTTTGAGATAATTCCAAATATCTTCAGCTAAAACAAGGTATTAAAGCTAATAAACCATGCATTGAACTATATGTACTTCTCTTTTTGCCGTCAGAACATGTTTGGCCACTAAAATGCAAATAATGTCCCATAGCATACCATTGACTCTCATTTCACTAGTCCAATCGTGTATATTTAAATATTAAATTTAACAAAGCAAAAGTAAAATATTAGGTTTGTACAAGTCCATCTAACATGAAGCATTAGGCTCTTCTTCTTTTTCCTTCTGCCTCCATTTCATTAGTCTTTGACATCCATTCCCTTCTTTTCTTTTGCCATTTTCCCAAGTTCATTCTTCTGTATTGCTCCACCTTGCTCCCTTATATGTCCAGAAAAACGTTTATAAAATAATCTCCGCTTACCTCCTGACATCTTTATTGCTAACGTAAGCAATCCTGAGCCACTGCACAATATAGGGAAGTGTCACGTTGATGAGGAAGGAAAAAAAAAAGAGCTCACTAGGCATCAGTATTTTCACTGGGTCGGAAAGGAGACATTTGCCACAATGATGACCACAAGCAGGACTCAGGAGAATTTTCTCAGAGCTTGAACAAACTCCAGAGCTGACCACCATGAAGTCTTTTATATATGCGATGTCAAAACACACTGATGTCATGTAACCAAGGTTCCTTTTTACTGCAGCCTTCTGGTTTTTTTCCTCTTTTTTGTTTTTCCTGTTATTTGGGTTATTTTTGTCCCTGTTAAGTGCTTTTCAGAAGAACTTATTAATATATAACTGAAGCAACTTAGCAAATGTGGTTTTAACATTAGAAGTTATTTATTAGAATAAACATCATGTCTTTACCTTACCTTAGAATACTATGATGATGATCTAGATTCGTGCTGAATTTCAAGAAATTACTACAGCCAGATAAATCAGCTTTGTTCAGAAAAGTACAAGTGTAGACATGATACTGACTTGATTGAGTGGTTTCTGAAAAACGTGTGATCGTCTTGTGTTTGGGATGTCCCTAAGTCCTGGACCCACATTCACCTACCTCTACTTACCTTCAGAGGCACTTTTACAGAAAGTCAATGGGTTCATCTCTGAATTCAGGCAGTTTCAGTTAGTAGCAGTTTGGTTACAAGGATTCCAGTTTGGCCCAACTGCCTTCGCCCAAAACCTGGCAAGAGCCCTTTTGCACTTCTGATAAGCTTGGTTATTGTCTCTGCAACCACTGTCACCGCTATCAGCCGTGCTGCTGGTGACACCCCACCACACTGCGGGTGCCCAGAACCTGCATACCAAGGAAAGACAGCCTCGCTGGTGTTACAGTGGTTTGCCCTGGCTGACTAAACACCCTTTTATCAGCTTTCAAATCAGAATTGTTGTGCCAAGATCTACGACGCCTGCAGTTCCCAACTCTTATCCCAGGTGGACCTGCAGAGGAATAAGTATTTTTGTGATTCAGAGACCATGAAGCCACGATGGGCTGTAGATGCATGTTCTTTAAATACGGGTCTTGCCTCTGTTTTCCTGTAGGTGTCTAAGCCTCATACCTAGATGTCTCTGGGATAATATAATGTTTCAAATGATGGACCAGTCTTAAATTCACCATTTGCCTGAAGTCTTATTTTTGTAGCTTTTTTTTTTGAGCAATGTAACTGTTAGTGTGTCTTACATGTTTCCTTTTTCAAAGATAGGCAAAAGAAAAACAATATTTAATTTAAAAAATAGATAACTAGAACACATTTATGAATTCATAACAGTTTAAGTCAAATAATTTCGAAGAAAATATTTGTAAAAACAGTACTGCATTATTTTGGCATTTTCAAAAACAAGCATGCCAGGTTATTTGAAAGAGTATTCTCTTTGTAAAATTTGCTAATATTTTGGAGATGTTACTATTTTAAAATTCAAAGCCACATTGAAACATTCCCATTTGAGACAAATTATTAAGGTCATTTTTTTTTTCCGTTTAACTAGAAAAAAAGATTATTCAATTGATTTTGTGGTCTGCCAGGAAACCCACCTAAAGCTTGCAATCTGCTTTCGTATTAAATGAAAATGAAGAATCTCAGGCATAAGGAGAAGATATTTTCAGTAGAGCCAGGCAGCTTTACATCTACGATGAAGCCAGACTTGGGATAGTAAAGCCTCCTGTTGCTGCTATGAGGAGCTCTGGCTCTTTCTGTTGGCTCACATCGGGCTTTTACTTCAGGAAAGCTTCCAGCTTGTAAATGCTGGGTGTCACTCAGCACTCTGCTTAGTGCAGACTCACTGGAAAATTGTCGTATGCATCCTCAGAGGGCCAGCAGGACAGATGCTTAACCTTTTAGCACCACACTGCTCTCCCACACACTGCTTTAGCTCTAGGTAGCTCCCTGCTAGTTCATTTTGCTCTCATTTGGGAAGGATAATGAGAAAAATCTTGCTGAGCCCTTACATCGTATTAATAATTATATGAGAATAAACACAGTATGAATAACTGTAGGGTGCTATGTCGGGCAGGAATAACAACTGCCTGTTTAAAACAGGATGCTTTTCCCTCTGTGCAATGAAAGGGGGGAAAAAAAAAAAAAAAGAATTTCCAGAAAATGAGATAAGTTTGTTTCAGTTAAAATAAAAAAATAAATTTCTTTGTCCTGCACCATCTACTGAGTGTAGTTTTCTTGGGCTGGGAGTCTTCACTAGTCTTGTTGACTCAGCAAAGGCTGGTAGATAGTTCACAGGCTACTTTTAGGAAATCCATCATTGCAGTGATAGTTATGGTAAAAGTCATTTAATAAAATCTAGGGTACCAAATGAAACCGTGTTTTAGAAATTCAGCTATGAATCAGGCTGTGGGGATACCAGTATAAGTTAATTATGCATGAGCATAATTCACTGGCAAAAATCCTATTAATCCATTGAAAACCTAATTAAGGAGTCAATAATGATCTCTAACACATAAGGGTGAAATCTACATCTAGACCCTTAAAAGTAAATATGCACATTTCAGAACTTGAATTACAATAGCACTAATTCATAATGACATGACTCCATCATCCCCTTCTCCTATGGAATTGTTCCCCACTGTCTTTTCATTAGTCTCATTTCACAATTCCCACATGAAGAAATTTCTATCATTAAATTGGCTAATCTGTAATCAGCTTTCATTGTTGAGAAATTTTTTCATATTCTCAGATATGAGTAGCAACAAGGAAAATATTAAATGCATTTATTTGCTTAGAAACGTTTTGATAGATATGCAAGCATTGCAATGAGGTACTCAAAGGATTAGATGAGCTACACCTAATTAAAAGTTCTTTGAGCTGTTGACCATGGAGCTTTATGCAAGATCCACCAAGAGCCTTTCCAGCTCCCTCAAGAGTCAGGACTTCGTTGCTTGCTTGTCCTCTAAGTACAGCTTGCCAAGGAAGCACAGCTGCAAGGACAGCTGGGCTGCTGTGGGCTGGACACGTGGACAGCACTGCACGCACAGCTGAAAAACTTGCCAGGGTGAGTAGTGAGGACAATCACAGGTAGCTTTGGCAAGGCTTAGTAGCTATCGTTTCTGAGGGTGCTTCATCTGTTGACACATCAGTGAGAACTGCCACTAACCTGTTCTGCTTCCGCGCTGTGACTGCAGATATCGCATCGTGACAGCACGTGTCTGAGCCATGACAGAACTTGTCCTTTGATGACAAGAGAGAATGTAGATAGCAAAGATGAAAGAAGTGCTGTCTGTAGCTCTAGATCCCATTGCTAGTATTGAATGCTTATCTTGCAGTTTTTGTCAGAGCACCACCAGAAACACACAGAAATTTCCAGAATTGGTTTGTATAAATATAGCCTGTTACCACTCTTATCTAAATCTTCCCTTAGTTAAAGTCACCAAAGTCTTCTGAGAATAAGAAAACTTGATAGTCAGTGTTTCCCCTAGCCAGTACAATAAACAAGAGAGAGAGAGGAGGTAATCATCCAGTTATAGCCTCTAGTTCAGTACCCCACACATTTGCATATCCTCAGATGGTTTTAATGCATCTGCTCTTCATGGAGATTTGTGTTTTCCATAAAGCATGCCTTTGCTTTAAATATGCACACACTATCTTTCTTTATTGTTTTGTCATTCCTACCTGCAGACATTTTCACATTTTCAGACAAAGTAAGGAAATCAAGAATTAAAACAAGTTCTTTTTGAGTTCTGCTATTTATACTTACCTTTCAAGAATCTTGAAAAAGGTCCTTCATCCTTCCCTATTGCGATCCAGGAATAGTGATTCGTGCCAGAGCTGAACACAAGGAGGAGGCATACTCTCACCTCAGTTAGTATTGACTCTATCACGGTCTGTAGCTGTAAACAATGACAGCGACACTTATCAGCAACAAAAATAGAACTAATCAATAATGGGTCAGGAGGACCAGCGGCACATTCAGCTTCTGGGTATATAAACACTTGGCAAGAAATCACAATTTCAGCTTCAGACCCTGTAACTGCAAGACTCTTTGAAGTGTTGGAACCAGGTTTAGTTTTTAATCCCAGAATATATTTTGGTAATGTTCTCAGTAGGTCCTACCAATGCAATTACTGTTATTATTGTTATTGTTATCATTATCATTTCCCACTAACACAATCTTTCTTCAAGAACAAGTGGTGGTGTAATTCACCAAAACAAAACCAGACATCCCAATCACTTTCACTCTATGCCATTCAAGACCAAATGAGAAAATATGTGCCAGAAAGTTGTGTCAGTAAGGAAGTTATCTGAAATTTCTGGTCTTGTGGGAACATGATCAAATGAAACAGATACTAGAGGAACGTACAGGCCTGACCCTGTGCAGAGCTGTCTGTTTATGTACTTAGCATGAGCAATAGCTGTACTTGCCATTCATACTAAGCCACACACAGAACTTTTGATTAAGGCTTAGCTGCTAGGCCAGTCACTACGCCCACAGTCTACCCTCTCCCATCATGCTGTTATTCTGGGACGTTGTTTCGCTCTTTTCTTGTGTCAGGCATCCCTTCTTCTTAAGGACACCCTGCATGCAGTCAGCAGGGGAGCAGCATGCAGGCAGGTGTATGTGCGCAGTCACAGACACCTAAGACTGCTGGAAAATGGCTTTGCAGAGAATCACCGTAGCCAAGAAAATTCCCGTTCCTGAATTGTGGGAAACCATCACAGGATAAATCCTGTACTGCACGGCCACTCCTACCTAACCAGTATTGTGTTGTTTTAAATACAGATCACCAGCACCGTCTTTATTTTCTAGTGAATATAAAAACAGAGATTTTAAGGGCCATCCTTTCCCAATTTTTCTTCTATTTTCATTATTAGTAAACTGCTGCTGCCAGTAACATTTGAATTACTAATCACTGCACCAGAAGGTAGAAAAAGGCTTTGGCTGTGCTGGTCAGTCATCATGTGTGGATATAAACCTCATATAACAAAGATATAAAGAAAAGCAGAATCTGAATCCAGTGCAATGAGTAGTCCAATTATATAAGTGTTATATATGCCATGCTAATATCAAGTATTATAGAAAATTGGTGCCAAGCAGACAATACAGAGCTCTGAAAATAACCTTTTTGTCGTGAAATAATTATATTCCTTCCTTGCTATCAGCCATTTGTGGAAAAGTATTAAGTTTCATATGAAGTACTAAACCATGAAGATTCTTGTAAAGAGGGTATTGAAGAAGTCTTCATCTCAGCATATAATGGGAGAACCCCACTGTCTTCAACCTGGCTTTAATTTTTCTATCGATGGCACTTGAGAATTCACATAAAAAGTTGCAGCTATTAGAAATTATGTTATGTAGTGACCTTTAACTGTAGTGTGCACCAATTCAATAAATTAATTTAGCTAAGTGTAAAAATAAAACTGTGTTTCCCTGCGGTATGGCAATGGTGCTTGCCTTGCAGGGATTCATCTATCTATAATAACACTCTATTCAAAGCTGCATATGAATATACTACCTTTTAAAAATAACCAACAGCACATTCTTATTCTAAAAAACATCTTAAAGCCCTTGGTGATTGCTGTAGCTTGTGAAAAAATAGCAGGGTGCCTGATCAAGCCAATTGAAGACATAAATTATTGGATGAGAGGAAATCAATATTCTATTAGAAGCACAAGGCTTACAATGATGAACCTTGCAGACATGTGCCTTTCTGTTTATAGGTAAATCATTAGATTTCCTAAAATAGACAAGGCTGCTAGACAGCTGATTTCTTCAGCTCAGGGTGATGGGGATTATAATATAGGCATAAAGGAAGAAGGTACAGAATGGGAAATGTAGCTATAAAAATCCTTGAAGGGAAAGGAGAGGGAGGATGGTACAAAATGTGACTATACAACCAACATGCGTCTGCCTCCTGCTTTCAGAGCTTCCCTCAAACCTCATACTACTGTTGGCAGTGTGCAAAGGTATTAAATATAGCCTGGTTTACAATGCTGTTTTTCATTACAAGCTGATTCTCAATGGTCCCGAGCATCTGAGACTCCAGCTGAAGTGTATTTGCCAAGATCCTGAGAGGTCCTCGAAATCCTGTTAAGCCATGAATTATACCTTATCCAGAAGCTTTGAAGAGCAGGATCCAAGACGACATGGTGCAGAAGCGGGCTCTTGCTACCTGCACTGAGGAAAGCGCAACTTATGAGCTCTTTCTGTGCACATTAAGGAGAGAGCTGTCAAACATGCACAAGCCCCCTGCCAAACTTCTGCCTCTTTAATCATAGCGTACCCTTGGGCCCCCACACAGGCCTCTGCAGATGCCCTTTGGGTGCAGGTATCTTTTCGGCATATTTCAGATGTATTTCTCTATTCCCTCAAGCTTCTCTTCACAGGTAGATATGATGGTCAAGAAACAACCTCACAGGGCTCCAGAATGCTGTCGAAATAACCATTCATATATTTGTACTGACAAACCCTACTATTGATTAAAATCTATTAGATAAACTGTGATAGTTCCCACCTGCAGATCAAAGGAAAGCAAGAAAATGTAGTTCTAAGAAGACTCAATTAAGTGGGCTCACTGAAAACTTACACCATTACACAGAACTGACTTTTACCTGAAACCCCCTGCAGAGGGTACATCAGAAATATTCCCTTTTCCAACCCAGACTGAGGGCAATTTGTGAATTGAACAGAAATTAGGTTAAAGGAATTATTAATGATAACTGTAGTAAGATATATTACTTATTTTGCTTTCTCATCATCTTGTCTCAACTTGTAAATGTTTTTTTCATGGAGAACTTCCTTCTTGAAATCAATATCAGTGTACAAAAGGCATAAGCTAGCTCCCATCAGACTGCAAGGAAAGATTCCTAGTGACTTTGGTGACATCTGGGCTACATCCTATTCCACAGAATGAGTAGCACTTGTGATACTAGTAACGGCACGTTCAAATTTTAAATAGAAAACAGTATTTGTGTGATTCACTTTTCCAAAGCAGTGTTGTTGCTAAAGGTTTCATTTGGTTAGGCTGGCTTTTTGGAGTATCTCAAGTATTACTGCATTGTTTTGAAAACACTGTACTGCAAACCTAACCGTAATCTTTAGCATTACCAAGAGCTCCCTTCTTCATGCAAATTCTGGCAATCCTGTACTAATCACCATTTCAGTAGAATCATAGAATCATTTAGGTTGGAGGACACCTTCAGGATCATCGAGTCCAACCGTTAACCCAACACTGTCAATTCCGCCACTAAACCATGTCCCTAAGCTCCGCACCTAAACGTCTTTTAAACACCTCCAGGGATGGTGCCTCAAACCACCTCCCTGGGCAGCCTGTTCCAATGCTTTACAACTCCTTCAGTGGAGAAATTTTTCCTCATATCCAATCTAAACCTCTCCTGGCACAACTTGAGGCCACTGCCTTTCATCCTATTCCTAGGTACTTGGGAGAAGAGACCAACACCTGCCTCACTACAACCTCCTTTCAGGTAGCTG